>CEQL01016788.1_pt1 | contig 30991 bp, 26 predicted proteins | sample 356281 | NCBI WGS metagenome assembly CEQL01 (sample SAMEA2621203, study PRJEB7988) | marine metagenome | biome: marine biome (ENVO:00000447); feature: surface water layer (ENVO:00002042); material: "saline water (ENVO:00002010), including plankton (ENVO:xxxxxxxx)" | depth 5 m
GGCAAGCTTATATCTAATATTAGAAACGTATATTTTGGGGAAGCTAATTTTGCACTAAAAAACTTTTCCATAGATTTAGAAGCATCTAAAATTGTTTCTCCAATCACATTTTTAACTTCCGGTAAATTTAAAAATGTTCAAGGGGCACTGGAGTATTTTCCACCTATAAGCGAAAGTTCTTTTTCAAACCATTTTGACTTTATCTCCTTTGACTCAGATATTAATTTAATCCTTAATAATAATATAAGACTCAGGTCAGGTATATCTATTGAAGGAGATAAATTTTATACAAAATCTCTTTCTAATTCTAACTCAGAAATTATTTTTATTATCAATAATGGAAAAAGAATAAGTATAAAATCTAAATCATTTATTTTAGATGACCTCTCTATATCGTCATCTAATAGTTATTTTAAATTTTATGATGATTATGACTCTCTATATCACTCAATGGTTGCCTTTGATTATAATACTATAGAAAACAAAATTCAAGTTTTGAATATTAAAGGAACACTAAGAAACACCGCTTTTTATTCTTCATATTTTGACATTGAATTTACACCTGATGTACTTAATTATAAATTAGGTGATGATAAAATATATTTTGGAATGATAGTTGCCTCTAACCAAAGACCATTATCAGTTTTTTCTAAAAATTATTTTTCAAGTCAAAAGTTAAATGAGATGACTGATTTAAATGGAATTAATATTTTAAAAGCAACATATACATATTTTTCAAAAATTAGAAGAACGGACTTTTATATAAACGACTTATCATATTACTTTAAAACTAAAAAAAGTTTAATTGAGGGAGGAATAATTAACCTTTGGAGAAATGGTTTTATTGTTTATGATAGGAGCACGGGATTAATTAAAATATTACCTAAGCTTCGACATTATTATTTGTCTCACTTAAAGAAATCCGATTATGACGAGTTTTCTTTTGGCTCTTTATCTATTAATTCTAACAACTTAGTTTATGATTTAAGTTTAAACACCATGACCTTTAAAGGCGTAAAAGAAATTACATTAAGTAAAAAAAACAACATCATATTATTTCCAAAATATGGTGAGGTTGAGCTAAGAAAAAATAGAGAGGTAAGAACTATTGGAGACTTGTCTGTTGGTAATTTTGATTTTAGTGGGGTGCAGTTAACTTTTGATTATGATAAATATTTTATTGATCTGATTGAAATTGATACGTTAAAAATGTTATCCAAAAATAATAACAGAGACAGCTACAATTATTTATATAATATAGGCGGGGATTTATTTATTAACCATCCTAAAAACAAGTCATCAAGAAGAAATCTACAAAAGTTCCCCTCATTTATTTCAGACAAAAGCACAAAAGTTTATTTTGATATGCCTGAGGATTATGGATATGAGTACGATAGTAGTTTTTATTTTTCTATTGATCAATTTAGGATTGATAGTTTGGATAAATCTTCTCTTCCAAAATTTGAGTTTCCAGGAACTTTTTATTCCCATAATATTTTTAGTCCAATTGAAGGGAATTTAATTACTATGCCAGATAATTCCTTTGGGTTTAATATGACTTTGGACGAAAAGGGACTGGACGCTTACAACAAAAAAGTAACAGTATATAATAATTTACTCATGGATTCTACAGGATTATATACTCAAGGTAATATAAAGTATAATACTACTATGTTATTTTCTGATAAAATCAGACTATTTCCCGATTCATTAACTGGTGTTTTAGATAAGGGTTTTATGACGCCTGGCAATATATCAACAAACACTTTTCAATATCCAGAACTAGAGTTATCTGGTTTGCCTTTTTCATACTATAACCTTAATGATGATTATATTTATTTTCAATATGATTCATCCGAATTACATAACGTAAAAGCATATAATCAAAATGTAGAAATTATTGGCGATGTTTATGTTTATTCAAATAGTGTCTTCTCAGAAGGTTCTATAAAAACCAATAATTCATCGTTTGTCTCCGATGAGTTTAATTATAATAAATCGTTTGTTGTTTCTGAATATACTAATGTTATTTTAAATCACATAGATTATTCATCGGGACTCTTAAAAGGAAACGATCTTTTTTTTAAGTATGATATTAATGAAAACATTATAGAGTTAAAGTCATCATTCTATGATGAAAGAAATTTTGAGCTACCTTCATATTATTTTACAACTTCACTTAATGAAGCTACCTGGAACATTGATGAAAACTTTCTTATGCTGACTTCAAATAATGGAAAACAAATTACCTATCCATACGATGATAGATTTAATAACTGGAATTTTGTTATTGAAAGTTTTCTTATTGACCTTTCCCAAAAAACAGTTTTTGGTAGTGGCGTGGAAGAAGTTCAAATAGCAGATGCTTATATTATTCCTGAAAATAAAGAGTTAGTAATTACAGAGGGGTTTAATATTCAGCCCTTAAAAAACTCTGTGTTGATTCTTGATACAATTAGTGAATTTCATAGGTTTGTTAATTCTGAAGTTAAAATAAATTCTAAGAGGTCATTCGAAGGTAGAGGAGTGTATGAGTATGTAAACTTTAACTTGGATACATTTAACATTCCCTTTTCTGAATTTGAAATTAAAGAATCAATTGACGGAACAAAGACATCCTCATCAAGAGGGGATGTGGCAGAGTCTAAACCTATTTTGATGGAGCCAGGGTTTAACTTTTATGGTAGTATTGAACTATTAGGAAATAGTGAACAACTTCTTTTCGATGGCCGTATTCTGCCATCTGAAATTGAAGATTTTCAAAAATCAAATGCTATTCCCTTTAATGATTATTTCATGCCAGGTGATGAATTGGCATTAAGTTTATCAGAAGATAAAGACCTATATAATGCTGCTATATCCAAATCTGACGAAGTCTTATATTTTGACTTTTTTAATAATCCAGTTGATAAAAAAAGCCTTGTTTTTTTTAATCCTAAAGGCCTTTTGTCCTATGACCCTTTTACAAAAGAGTATTTGATTGAGACGCAACAAAAAAGAGATCAAGATGTATACAATGGGAACTCTTTATTGTATAATCCACTAGAAAAAAATGTTGCTTTTGAAGGAAATGTTAATTTGTTTAGAGAAGATAATAATTTCAAGCTTTTTACCTCAATGACTGGAGCTTTTAATCTTGATTCAATGAATATAGAATCTGAAGCATTCATGATTTTAGACGTTAATTTAAAAAAGTCAATTATTGAAGAATTAGGCTTTGCTTTTAATGATATAATTGAAACTTATGGGGCTCCTATTGCTCATGACAACGAACAAGATGTGCTTTCAAGGCTTTCTGATATAATAGGCAATACCAAAATAGTCGCATATGAAAACACCATTTTATCGGAGTATAAATCTTTAGTTGAGGCTGATGGGCTCTTAAATAGTCTTTTTGTTTTTTCTAATACTCCATTTTCTTGGTCTCAAAAAGACAAAGCTTGGTATAACACATCAACAGTTAATCTTTCTAATATTGGCCCTAGGGATGTAAACGCCGCAATTGATGGTTTTGTAGAGGTTAAATATATAAATGAATATGAATCTTTATTTACCCTTTTCTTACAGCCAGCTCCCGAACTATGGGTTTATATTAGTTATGATGGTAACAACTTAACTACATTTTCATCAAATGAAAGATATAATTCTGAAATGTTAGATTCCTCAAGATCTAGAGATAAATTCATACCAATAAAAGTTGGTGAGGAAAGCATCGTCCTAGATTACATTAATAGCTTTAGGCTTAACTATTTTGGAATTAAAGAGCCTTATGATTTGATGTCTCCATCAGATACTTTTCTAGAAGACGAGATATTTAAAACCATCTCTGATGATGATGATGGTTTTTAGTTTTTTAACAAATTTTAGGGGGTGTTTTTGAATGATCATTGTAATATGTTTTTACCTTTGTACTTATGATAAAAGAATATATAAAAAGCAATAGCAATAGATTTTTAGATGAGCTATTTGAATTACTTAGAATTGAATCTGTTAGTGCTGATTCTAAATTCAAAAATGAAGTAGATAAAGCTGCGGATTGGCTCGTCAATCAGTTTCAAAAAATGGATTTAGATAACGTTGAAAAAATCAAAACAAAAGGACACCCTATTGTTTTTGCAGAAAAAATTTTAGACGATTCTTTTCCTACAATTTTAGTATATGGGCATTATGATGTTCAACCAGCTGATCCATACGAACTTTGGGACTCACCTCCATTCGAGCCAACAATCAAAAATAATAAAATTTATGCCAGAGGTGCTTGTGATGATAAAGGACAAATGTTTATGCACCTAAAAGCATATGAAACTTTGAAGGAAGTTGGTGAAATAAAATTCAACATTAAGTTCATGATAGAAGGTGAAGAGGAGTGTGGATCTGACAGCCTTGAGGATTTTGTCATAAATAATAGAGAAAAATTATCAGCGGATGTAATTGTAATATCAGACACAAGTATTATCAATAATGAAAACCCATCTATAACTGTAGGCTTAAGGGGACTTTCATATATGGAAGTTGAATTGACAGGTCCTAGTAGAGATTTGCATTCAGGTACTTACGGTGGCGCTGTAAATAACCCTATAAATGAACTCTGCAAGATGATAGCATCTCTTAAAAGTGATGATGGAAAAATTTTAATTCCTGGGTTTTATAATAACGTTGAACATCACAATGAAGACTTTCGAAAAGAAATAAATAAGGTTCCTTTCGATATTAGTGAGTTTAAATCCCATATAAATATAGGGGAAATCTTTGGGGAGAAAGGATTTTCTTCAATTGAAAGAATAGGAACTAGGCCTACACTTGACGTAAATGGGATATGGGGGGGTTACACCAATGAGGGAGCCAAAACAGTTCTCCCATCTAAAGCTTATGCAAAAATTTCTATGAGGCTAGTGCCAAACCAATCAAGTAAAGAAATATCTAATTTATTTTCAAAGTATTTAAAAGAAATTTGTCCGAAGTCATGTACTATAAAAGTAACGGAACATCATGGTGGTGAACCGTGTGTTGTTAATACTAATACTTCGGGTTATAAGGCTGCATTTAATGCTTTTAAGGATATATGGAAAAAAGAGCCTGTTCCAACATTTGATGGTGGAAGTATACCGATTGTTGCTTTATTCAAAAAAGAATTGGGTTTAGAGTCTATTCTTATGGGATTTGGTTTAGATGAGGATGCTATTCATTCACCTAATGAATCATATGGATTATTTAATTTTTATAGAGGTATTGAAACAATAACTTCATTTTATACAAACTTTTCTAAAGATGAAAAATAAATTTATTGTTAGTTTATTTATTTATTTATTTTTAGTTCAAAGCTCTTTTAGTCAAATACTTGAACCTGCATCATGGGAATTTAAGATTGATAGTTCTGAATTAACCTCATCAGGTAATATAAATCTAATCTTCATTCCTACTACAGAATTAGGTTGGTATATATACTCCTCAGATAATGATCCGGATAGTGGACCAAGAACAGAATTTGTGTTTAATGCCAACAGGACATATGAGACAAAAGGATTAATTGAGCCTCTTAATGTTAAAACTAAATATGATGAGGTTTGGGAGGCGGAAGTGAGGTACTTAGATAATGAGGGATATTTTCTGCAGAAGATTATACCATCTGAAGATAATGTTTCAATTAGCGGTTATATATCTTATCAGGTGTGCTCTGAAATTGAAAAAATGTGTATCCCACTTGAGGAAGACTTTGCATTTTATAATTCAACAGTTAAGGTTAATATTTCATACGATCAATCTCTCATGGAGTTTGAAAAGGAGAAGTCTTTGTTATCTTTTGTTTTATTTGCTTTCATTGCTGGTCTTTTAGCAATATTAACCCCTTGCGTTTTTCCGATGATCCCTTTAACGGTTTCTTATTTTGCTAATAAAACAAATCAAAAAAAATCATATTTTGAAGCAATAATTTTCGGACTTTCAATAATGTTTATTTTTACATTCTTAGGAGTTTTCCTTTCGTTAATTATGGGGCCATCGTCTGCAAATGAAATTGCAACATCATGGATTCCTAATTTAATATTTTTTAGTTTATTCATTATTTTCGGATTATCATTAATTGGTTTTTTTGAGCTAACAATTCCCTCTAGTATTATTACCTCTTTTGATAAAAGGTCTCAACAAGGGGGTATTCTTGGAGTGTTTTTTATGGCTTTCACCTTAGTTTTAGTTTCTTTCTCGTGTACTGGTCCTTTGGTGGGGAGTATTTTAGTTCAGTCAGCAAGTGGGTTACAAATTAAACCTGTGTTAGGTATGTTATCTTTTTCTTTAGCTTTTGCTATTCCATTTACCCTATTAGCTATTTTTCCACAGAAACTTCATAGTCTTCCTAAATCAGGAAACTGGATGATCATCCTTCGTGTTGTGTTAGGCTTTATTGCTATAGCTTTCTCACTAAAATTTCTAAGTGTAGTAGACAAAGCTTATCATTTTAATTTATTAAGCAGGGACATGTTTTTAATTATATGGTGTGTTTTGTTTTTAGTGTTATCATTATACTTATTAGGTTTAGTAAAATTACCTGATGGATATTTAAAAAATCAGGGCTATAGAGTAAGGATTACTGCAATATTCTTTTTAGCTTTTTCACTTTATCTATCAACAGGTTTATTTGGAAATAGATTGTCGTATTTTGCAGCGTATCTTCCCCCTCTTCAAACGAACTATTTCGATTTAAAATCATTTTCTTATAAGCCCTTTTTTGAGGAGTCTAAAAATTATGATGAAGACCTCTCAAACGTTAAATATTCAGATATTTTAAAACTACCATATAATTTAAAAGGTTTTTTTGATTATAATGAAGCATTAAATTATGCTAAGAAAAAAAATAAACCTATACTCCTAGACTTTACAGGTCACGGATGTGTTAATTGTAGAGATATAGAGTCTAGAGTTTGGCCAGATGGAAGGGTGAGAGATTTCTTAAACAATAAATATGTTTTATTGTCTCTATATGTTGATGATAAAACTATTTTACCTGAAAATGAATGGTACAAGTCAACTTATGATTCTAAAATTAAAAGGACTATAGGCAAGCAAAATGCAGACTTTCAAATAACTCGATTCAATAATAATGCTCAACCCTTTTATGTTGTGATAGATCCTTTCTCCGAAAGTATTGTATATAAACCATGGGGATATGAATTGAATATTGAAAATTATATATCACACCTAGATAATGGGATTAATGAATTTTATGCGAAGTAGTTATTGGGGGTTTATTTTATTAGTTATACTACTGTCATGTCAAAATAAACAAACAGTTAAAGTTCAGGCTATATTACAGGACACAATTCCTATAAGAAACATAACGAAACCCACTGAATATTTATATAATATAAATCTTGACTCTTTTGATTATTTCACTAATAAAATTAAATGGGGTCAAAGTTTTTCTGATATATTAAGTAAAAACGGTGTTTCCAATCAAACAATTTATAAGGCATCACTTGAAGCAAAAAAAATTTTTAATTTAAAGAAAATCAAAAAAGGAAATGAGTATACACTTTTTTTTAAAAAAGGAACAAAGCAACTAACACATTTTGTTTACGAGTCGAGTAAATATAACTATCTAATGTGTGAGTTAATGCCTAATGTTTCCTTCAGAAATGTTCAAAAACAAATAACACATATTGAAAAACAAATTTCAGGAACGATTAAATCAAGTTTATACGTGAGTTTTTATGAAAATAATTTTCCAATTGATTTGGTTAATTTAATGGTTGATGTTTTTGCGTGGCAAATAGATTTTTTTAAAATAAATGATGGGGATAGTTACAACATAATTTATACTGAGGAAATTGTTGATGGTGAAGTAGTAGGTGTTAATAGTATAAAGGCAGCAAGATTCACTCATAATAGTAATCCATTTTTAGCTTTTTCTTATGATCAGGGTTTTGGTAATGATTTTTTTGATGAGGATGGGAAGAGTCTTCGTAAAACATTTTTGAGAGCTCCTTTAAAGTTTTATAGAATATCTTCAAAGTATAAAAAAAGAAGATTTCACCCTGTTTTAAAAAGATATAAGGACCATCTTGGCACAGACTATGCGGCACCTAGAGGAACACCTATTATTTCAGTTGCTGACGGAAAAATTATTGAAGCTCGCTACGGCAGAAACAATGGCTATTTTATAAAGATTAAGCACAATAATATATTTTCTACTCAATACCTACATATGTCTAAATTTGCTAAAGATATTAAACCTGGAAAAAACGTAAAACAAGGAGATGTTATAGGATATGTTGGGTCTACAGGGTTAGCAACGGGACCTCATGTTTGTTTTAGGTTTTGGAGAAATGGTAAGCAGGTAGACCCGTACAAACAGAATGATCTACCAGAGGGGGATCCAGTAATATCTAAACACAGAAATTCTTTTAATTATATAAAGGATAAATACTTAAATAAAATTATTGCCGGAGCTGGTTAATTTGTTTTCTGATTCTTTAGCAATTTTTTTTAATACGTTAAATAAAAAATCAATATCCGTTTTTCTTCTTCTATGATTGACACAATTAATTCGAAGTACATGTTCATTATTTATCATTGTTCCTGATAGGAAAACTCTTCCGTCTTCTTCTATCATTTCAATTATTTTCTCATTAACTATTGAGTCATTTAAACCTTTTGTTTGACTTTTATATTTAAAACAGAGAATTGATAATTCTGGTTCATGTATTATCTCAAAGTAAGGATCCTTTTTAACAATAGAAAAAGCATATTGCGCCATTTCAATATCATTTTTAATTTTTTCTTTAATCTTATTATAACCAAAAGTTTTTATTGTTAGCCATACTTTAAGAGCTTTAAAATCTTTTGATAATTGAATTCCAAAATTCATTAAATCGTCCCTTTCTGCTTTGTCTGTTCCACCTTGCAAGTAATCAGGGACCATACTAAAAGTTTTTTTAAGATTGTTTTTCTCTTTAACAATTACACAAGCCACCTCAAAAGGGACAAATAACCATTTATGTGGATTAATTAATATTGAATCCGCTTTTTGCATACCGCTAAATTTTTTATTTAATGTAGAAATGCTTGCTGCAGGGCCTCCATATGCTGCATCAACCATAAACCATAAATTAAACTCTTTACATATATTAGAGATTTTATCAAGTGGGTCTATCGATCCAGTATTTGTAGTTCCCGCTGTTCCAATTACTCCAATAGGTAGATATTTTTTTTTAATATCATTTTTAATTTTATTTTTTAAAGTTGTGATGTCCATTTTAAAATTTTCATCCACCTTAATTTTTATGAGATTTTTTTTCCCTAAGCCAAGAATATCCATAGCCTTGTCAATACTTGAGTGTGCTTCTTCAGAAACATAAACCCTCATTACTTGATTTCCATAAATTCCATTTTCAGAAATATTATTTGTCCCCTTAATCTTTCTCATTATAGCTATATTTATAAGGTTTGCAACAGATCCTCCACTTACAAATACTCCTGCAGAATTTTTATGATCGTATCCTATAAATTTTGATATCCATTCTATAGATATTTTTTCAATTTCTGTGTTTGCAGGAGCACTATGCCACTTTAAATTATTTTGGTTTAAGGCACTTTTAAGAAGCTCCCCAATGACACCAATTTGATTTCCACCTCCGGTTATATATCCATAATAATTTGGACTTGGATTAAAGTTTGAATATTTAATAAGGCTCTTATCTAAATATTTTAGTACTTCTGCTGGATCACATTTTTTGTTCTTTTCAGGTAAACTAAATGCTTCCTTAATTTCATCAGGACTTTTATTTTCATAAATTTTGGATCCTCTTATTTTTTCAGAATACCAACGCTCAATTATCTTACTCGATTGCAGAATAAGCTCATTAAATTTTTTATTAGAAAAATCCATTATTATTAGTTTGTGTACTCTTCTCTAGCAGGGCTAAACACGTCTATCAACTCACAGTCAGTAATTGCAATTCCAGCATGCATAATATTAGAAGGAATTAATATTACTTCATTTTCTTCTATTATTATTTTTTCGTTATCGATTTCTAATTCAAAGACTCCTTTCTTTACAAAAAGAGCCTGTTCGTGTATATGGTTATGTAATGGAATTTTACTTCCTTTTTTTACATTCCAAAATGCTAATGTCATTTTTTCACCATGAACAAACTTCCCTTTAAAACCAGGTATTATTTCTTTTTCTTTTATTTCTTTTAATTTTTTAACCATACTTTTCCCAGTAACGCTTAAGCCCACTAACGCTCATATATGGAGGGTTAGCAGCAAAATATTGATAAATTAATTTATCATCTATTTTTTTAATCTTCATATTATTGTAAACAAATTTATTAAACTCATTTACAAGAGATTGATTATCTAAAATTTTATCTTTTTTCTCCTTAACCCAATAAGACCAAATCTCAAGTTCTTGCTGTAATTCTTGAATATGATTAGATATATTTTTATGTTTCCCAAAGTGAGTTAAATATAGTCTTTTTGGCTTATGCTCTTTTATGATATTAAGACTTTGTTTCCATTTAACTAAATTAATATCAGGAGGGGGACATGCAGGTAATACTGGACCATCATCGATTTTTGCACCAGCAATGTCACCTGTAAAAATATTATTTTCGTACTTCCAAGCAATATGATGGTTGGCGTGTCCTGGAGTATGTAAAGCTTTAATTTCAATGTTTCCTATATTGATAGTTTCGTTATGATCTACAGAAACAATATTATTTGCATTTATATTATCAACCTCTCCCCATAATTGATTCATTTTATCACCATAAATTTTAGATGCAGAAGCAATTAATCTTTCAGGATTTTCAAGGTGAGGGGCGCCAATCGGATGTACATAAATTTTTGCTCCATTTTTAGCAAATTTCCACGCCCCACCTGAATGATCTAAATGTATATGTGTAACTAGTACATGTTTAATATCTTCAATTTCAATACTTATTTGTTTGAGAGAATATTTAATAGTATCGTAATATAAAGATGGCCCAGTTTCTATTAGAACTATATTTTTATCTTTTTTTATTAAAAAACAACCAACAGCTGACTTTTGATTTTGAAAATTTATATCAATTATTTTAATCATATTTACTAATATTATTTAAGTATTTATGTTATCAAAAAAATCAGGAGATATTTTTCAAGATTTTATGCCTAACAATATATGTTTTGGGTGTGGGAAAAGTACTAAAGATGGCCTTCATATAAAAAGTTATTGGAATGGAGAACATTCTGAATGTATTTGGACTCCCCGTGACATTCATCAAGGCTGGCCAAAGATTATGAATGGTGGAATAATAGCTACAATAATAGATTGCCATGCAATGGGAACATCAATGGCTTATGCTCATAAACATGAAAAACGAAACTTAGGGTCTCTTCCAGAGTATAGGTATGCTACAGGCTCTATTAAGGTAAAGTATATTAAGCCCACACCAAATAAAACAGTCAAGTTAAAAGCTAAAGTTTTATCATATTCTGAAAAAAAAATTGTAATTAATTGTGAGGTTATATCTTCTAATGTGGTTACAGCATTAGGCCAAGTGATTTCTTTTCGGGTATTTGACAGCAGTAAGAAAAAAGAAAATATGTTCCAACCTTAATTTTTTGCAGCATATAAAATTCCCCCTAACAATAATTGGATAAACCGTTCATCTTTATAAGTTTCTCCCTTATGCCCTAAAGCTGTATAAAAAGATCTTCCTCCTTCAAATTCATGATACCATGTTATTGGGTGGTATTCTCCGTTTTTACCACCGGAATATGATTTTTCATCTAGATTAAGTAGCTCATTAATATTTGGGTTAAAGTCTTTAAAGTTATACCACTCATCTTCAATTTCCCAAATATCTTCAAGGTGTCTTGTTGAAATATGTTCTTTATTTATTGTTTGAATTTTTGCTTCCTGTATTTTAGGATGATCCAAAAAATAAGCACCAACCAATTTTCCATACCACTCCCAATTATATTCTGTATCAGTGGCTGAGTGTATCCCTACAAATCCTTTCCCATTTCTTATAAAATTTTTCATTCTCTCTTGTTCATTGTCATCTAGTACATCTAATGTCGTACATAAAAAAATAAGAACATCACTTTTTTTAAGTTCCGTTTCAGATAAGTATTCTGAGCTATTTGTATGAGTAACATTAAATTGGTTTTCTTTACCAAGTCTAGTTATTAGCTTAACCCCTTCTTTAATTGCTTCATGGTGAACAAAACCCTGTGTTTCTGTTAATACAATAACTGAAAAGGTGTTTTTTTCTGAATACACTTCATTATGAATGAATTTTTTTTTTTGAAAAAACCCAGCAGAAAGGAAAAATGATATTAGTAATATTTTAATAGACATATTTAATATTAACTTTATAAATATAATGAAATTTAAAATTGTTTTTTTTGTAATCTTTCTCTCTTTTTCGTGTGAAGATACTATCCCATTAGAGCATTTAGAGTGGCAAAAAAAAAGGAAAGAAGATTTGTTTGCTAATGATGGTTACCTCAATATAGCTGGACTGTTTCCTATTCAAAATGGCACATATTCAATGGGCTCTAAAGAAGATAGCGACATAAAACTACCAAGAGAAATGCCCTTAAGCCTTGCGGAGGTTGTTGTAAAAGACTCAATAATTAGTTTCAATTTTTTTTCTACTGTAATTCTTAATGATTCAATTGAAGCCAGAAACATATCATACAATTATTTTAAAAATAAAAATTTCTTTTCTACAGAAAACTTTGTTTGGTTTGTTCATCTTGATTCAGGAGTGAAAGCTATCAGGCTTAGAGATTTGAAACACCCTTTATTAACAATGGATTTAGAGATTGATTTTTTTACTTATTCTTCCTCTAATATTATAAGTGGTAAATTTCAGAAATACCAGGAACCTAAGGTTGTTAACTTTAGCAATTTTCTAGGTGGTAATTTTATTGATACTGTACCTGGAAAAATTAATTTTAAATATAGTGGGATCAATTATTCTCTTGAACCAACCATTTCCCCCTCGGGGAAATTTTTTATAGCATTTGGAGACAAAACAAACGGAAAAGAAACTTATGGAGGAGGAAGGTATCTATATGTTATGCCAGAGGACAGCTTAGGGAATGTAACTATAGATTTTAATAAATCCCTCAATCCTCCATGTGTGTTTTCTACATTTACCACTTGCCCGGTTCCTCGAAGTGAAAATATTATGAATGTAAAAATTGAGGCTGGAGAAAAAAATTATGATGGGCTTTTATTTAGCAGCGTCTATCAATAATTTTATATAAATTAATAATCATGATAAGAAGAAACTTTATAAAGAAATCAATTTTAGCTGCGCCCTTGCTATCCTCTGGATTTTCATGTGGTTTTCACGGCGTGCCACTTAATATAGGTTTAGCACAGTGGTCATTTCATAGAACTATAAGATCAGGCAAATTAAAAAATCTTGATTTTGCAAAAGCAGCTAAGGATCAATTCGATATTAATGTGGTAGAGTTTGTGAATCAGTTTTTTTTCGATAAGGCTAAAAACAAAACTTATCTTTCGGAGTTAAGACAGAGATCTGATGATATAGGTGTAAAAAACTTATTAATCATGATTGATGATGAAGGAAGTTTAGGTGATATAAGAAAAAAACTAAGATATAAAGCAGTTGAAAACCATAAGAAATGGGTAGAAGCGGCGCAATTTATTGGTTGTAATCATATAAGAGTAAATGCAGCAGGTAACGGAAACGAGGAAGATGTTAGTAAATATGCCTCTGAATCTTTGAATGCTTTAGGAGAGTTTTCTAAGTCCTATGATATTGATATAATTGTTGAAAATCACGGAGGATATTCTTCAAATGCAAAATGGCTTTCAGAAGTAATAGAAAATGCTAAATTAAATAATATTGGATCATTACCTGATTTTGGCAATTTCTGTATTAGATCGGGCCCAAAAAAGCTTTCTGATTGGGGTAGTTTGAATGGTTGTGCTGTAGAGTATGATAAGTATAAAGGTGTTTCTGAGCTTCTTCCTTATGCTAGAAGTGTAAGTGCAAAGTCTATAAACTTTAATGATGAGGGTGACTGTATTGAAATTGATTTCTATAAAATGATGAGCATAGTTAAAAAATCTAATTATAGTGGTTATGTCTCAATAGAGTACGAGGGAAAGAGTCATTCTGAGGTTGAGGGTATAATGTTGACGAAAAAACTCATGAATAAAGCATGGTTAGCAGCCTAATTTTTTTTGCTGTTAATAAATACTCCTAGCAGTACTAAAAGCATTCCAAAAAGCTGAATTAAATTAATTTTTTCTCCATCTAAAACCCCAAACCCAATAGCAACTATTGGCATTAAGTAGGTCACCATTGACGCAAAAACTGTATCCTTTATTTTTATTAGATTATAAAAAATTAATGTTGCTATTGATGTCCCCAGTACACCTAAAACAAAAACATATCCAAATTCTAATAAGTACTCATTAACTAATTTTAAGTGTGATGGAAATTCAGTGTGTGCAAATAATATGTATAATGTAATTGGTAGAATAGATACTATTGAGAAAGCAGTTATAGTAATAGGCTTTAAATGCTTTAAATGATATTTTACCAGGTTTAGGTTTATTCCATATAATAATGTTGCGGCAACTACAAATAGTCCATATAAGTCCGCTGAAAATCCTTCCGATGAGTTTGAAAAAAGGATAAGAATTGATGTTCCTAAAAACCCTATACACAAACCAATAATATTATTTTTTGTTGCTTTTAACTTATAAAAAATCACACCAATTATTAATGCAAAAAATGGAGTTAAAGATGTTAACACTCCTGAGGTTGCACTATCGATTTGAGTTTGAGCTATGGGATATAAAAAATATGGAATTACATTACCAACAATCCCCGAAATAAATAAAATAAAATAATCTTTTTTTTTTATTTCATTTAAACTTTTTAAGAGGAAAGGCATCAATACTAAAGAAGCTAGACTTAATCTTAATGCACCTATTTCAAAAGGGCCAAGTTGTACTAAGGCTTTTTTGATCATAATAGGAGAACTACCCCAAATTAATGCTAATAATATCAACAAAAACCACGCAAGGACATTTTGGTTTTTCATAAAGTAATATTCTCTTTAGAACTAAATTTTTCGGATATTTCTTTTAGCAAATCCATAGAATTATTTATCGATTCACTTAAAATTAGTTTCATTCTATATTCTTTAAAGTTTTCTATTTCTCTAAAATAATTAGAGTAGTGTCTTCTCATTTCAATCAAACCTAATTTTTCTCCTTTCCATTCTGCTGAAAATAAAAGATGTTTTTTTAATATATTTATTCTTTCATCAATACTAGGTTTTTCAATTTCTTCATCCTCGTTCAGGTATTTTTTTATTTGATTAAATATCCAAGGGTTTCCAATTGCCGCTCTTCCAATCATTATCCCATCGACCCCATATTTTTCTTTATATTCTTTGGCTTTTAAAGGTGAATCGATATCTCCATTTCCAAAAATTGGAATTGATATTCTTGGATTGTTTTTAACATCTGCTATGTAATCCCAATTGGCAGTACCCTTATACATTTGTTTTCTAGTTCTTCCATGAATTGTCAACGCTTCTATTCCTACGTCCTGTAGCCTTTCAGCAACCTCTTCAATTTTTATTGTGTTTTCATCCCATCCTAATCTTGTTTTGACGGTTACTGGAATTTTTACCTGTTTGACAATTTCAGCAGTCATTTTTTGCATTTTATCTAGGTCTAATAAAATACCAGCTCCAGCTCCTTTGCAGGCAACTTTTTTAACTGGACACCCATAATTTATATCTAAAATTTCAGGATTTGCAGCTTCTGCTATTCTAGCCGCCTGCTTCATTGACTCAATTTTATCACCAAATATTTGTATGCCTATTGGTCTTTCAGAATCATAAATATCTAACTTCTGAACACTTTTTTCAGCATCACGAATAAGACCCTCAGAAGAAATAAACTCTGTAAACATGAGGTCTGCACCATTAATTTTACAAACAGATCTGAATGGTGGGTCACTCACATCCTCCATCGGAGCTAATAATAGAGGGAAATCGCCTAATTCTAAATTGCCAATCTTCATAAAAAGAAGTATTTTAACCTTTAAAATAATTCACAAATAAAAAAAATAATGAATAAACACTTCAAAGAATTACTGTTTATTATTTTGGCAGTTTCTCCTTTAATAATAATGAGCGTTTTATCTAATCTGGTACAAACTCCAGTTGATATATCTTACGAAGGAATAGACAGGAAGATACTTTTGCTATCAAACTCCTTATTTCTTTTATTTTTTCTCTTTCCTTATTTTGTAGTTAGAAACAATCAAAATTATTCAATGAACTTAAAAAGGTTACGTTCCTTCCCTTTATTGATTGTCATCGTTACAACGATTGTATTTATTATTTTAAATGCTCCAGTTATAGAGTGGAATAAGTCTATCTCTTTTCCTGATTTCATGTCTTCTTTTGAGACTTGGGCATTACTTAAGGAAAAACAATTAGAAAACCTTACAATTTATTTAGTTTCATTTCAAAGTCTATCTGAGTATATGATTGGGGTGATAGCAATTGCTATTATACCTGGTTTTTGTGAGGAATATTTTTTTAGAGGCGTACTACAGAAAAATTTTAGGTTATTATTTAATAATCCTCATTATGCTATTATTCTAAGTGCTTTATTATTTAGTGCTTTTCACCTTCAGTTTTATGGGTTTTTCCCTCGGTTTCTATTGGGGGTTTTATTTGGGTATATGTTCTATTGGTCTGGTAGCTTAATTTATCCAGTAATTGCACATGCTCTTAATAACTTTTTTGGAATTTCTATTTTTTATGCTGCAAGCAATGGTTTATTTGGAGAGGATTTTGATTTGTCTGTAAACTCTTCACCAGATATTCCTATATCTATTTTAATATTTAGTTTTTTCCTATTTTGTTTCTTGTTGTTAAGTACAAAAAAACAATTAAATAAAGTAAATGAATAAGGCTAACCTGAAAAGACGTGTTTTAACTGGAATGTTAGGAGGGTCTTTACTCCTTCTTTCTGCATTGCACGAATTATCTTATTTAGCAGTTTTTGTTCTTATTATTTTTCTTTCTTCAAAAGAATATTTTAAAATTTTAATAAATAATGGGTTTAGACCTAATTATAATTTAGGAGTTTTCTTGTCGGTCATAATTTTTGTTACAACGTATTTCTACGCAAGCAAAGAAAGTCTTATTGGCGTTCATTTTGTTCTCGTTCCAATTTTACCTTTAGTTTGCTTATCGGCTCTGTATAGCTCTAATAATAATGAAACTTTATCAAATGTGTCAGTCACTTTTTTTGGTATTTTATATATTTCACTACCTATATCACTATTAAATTTTATAGTCTTTAATGAATACAGTTATAATTCAATTTATTTGATGGCAACATTACTTTTTCTTTGGAATAGTGAGTCTGCTGCATATTTTGGTGGATCGCTTTTTGGCAGAAAAAAACTTTTTGAGTCTGTTTCTCCTATGAAAACTTGGGAAGGTGTTATTTCTGGTCTTTTGGCAAATGTTATTTTAGCTTATTTGATTCATCACTTTATTTGGACAAGTTTTCAAACTTTTACATTTTGGGTTTTGTTTTCCATGGTTGTTTTAGTTTCTGGAATTTTTGGAGATCTTTTTGAGTCGTTACTAAAGAGAAATTTTAATTTAAAAGATAGTGGGAACAAATTACCAGGTCACGGGGGTTTTTTGGATCGATTTGATAGTTTCTTCTTTGTGATACCTTATGTATATTTTTATCTAAAAATTATAGATCAGATAACTTAAAATTGTACATTTACATAATTAAACCCAAAACAGGATATGAGTTATAAAGAACCGGCTCCTATCTCTCATGACAAGGATCCTCTAGAGTCAATGATGAAGAGGTTCCATGTTGCAGCAGAGTATCTAAATCTTGATGAAGATGTTTATAATGTTCTTAAGTCTTCAGTCAAAAAAATAATTGTTTCTTTACCTATTTCCATGGACGACGGATCTATAAAAGTATTTGAAGGTTATAGGGTTATCCACTCAAATATACTTGGACCATCAAAAGGAGGACTTAGATATGATGAAAACGTTGATTTAAATGAGGTTACTGCTTTAGCTGCATGGATGACATGGAAGTGTGCTGTTGTTGATATTCCTTATGGTGGTGCAAAAGGAGGGGTAAAATGCAATCCACAAGAAATGAGTCAGTCAGAATTAGAAAGATTGACAAGAGCTTACACGCAAGCTATGCACGATGTATTTGGACCAGACAAGGATATACCGGCTCCAGATATGGGTACAGGACCAGATCAAATGGCTTGGTTAATGGATGAGTATTCTAGAGCAAGGGGAACAACTGTAAACGCTGTTGTAACTGGAAAGCCAATTATTCTAGGAGGATCTGTTGGTAGACTTGAAGCGACAGGGCGAGGTGTAATGGTATCAACATTAGCAGCTTTAACTAAAATTAAAATAAACCCTTTTAATTCAACAGTTGCAATACAAGGGTTTGGGAATGTAGGATCCTGGGCCGCTCTTTTATTAAAAGAGAGGGGATGTAAAATTGTAGCAATTTCTGATGTTTCTGGTGGTTATTTTAATAAAGAAGGAATTGATGTAGGTAAAGCAATAACACATAAAAATGAAAATGATGGATTGTTAGAAAATTATGATGGAGGAAAAAAAATATCTAATGAAGATTTGTTAACACTTAATGTTGACGTACTTATACCTGCAGCTTTAGAAAATACAATTACTGAAAAAAATGCTGATAAGATAAAGGCAAAATTAATAGTTGAGGGGGCCAATGGGCCAACATCACATGAGGCTGACCCTATACTTGAAAAAAAGGGAGTTATAGCAGTACCAGATATTTTAGCAAATGCTGGAGGAGTAATTGTATCTTATTTCGAATGGGTTCAAAATAGACTCGGTTTTAAATGGACAAAAAATAGAGTGTATAGGAGAAGTGATTCAATTATAAAACAAGCATTTAATAATGTTTTTGCAATTTCTAAAAAATATAATATTTCTTTAAGAACTGCTGCTTATATTGCAGCTATTGATAAGGTCTCAAGAACTTACAGGTATAGAGATGGTTCTTTTACTTTTCAAAAAAATGATAAGGACTCATAAAGAAGGAAGTAAGTTTTTAATTAGTTTATTGTTGTTGTTCATATTTTTGAATGCAGGTATTTATAAATTTTATCCCTTTCTTTTAATTTATTCTTTAGCGTTATCTTTTGTTATTTATATTTTCTTTCTTCAGTTTTTTCGTAATCCAAAAATTCAAAAATCTATTAATAAAAAAAGCGTTATCTCTCCTGCTAATGGTAAAGTAGTATTTATTGGAGAATCCTATGAAGATGAATTTTATAAGGAAAAAAAGCTTCAGATCTCTATTTTCATGTCTCCTTTTGATGTACACATTAATAGATACCCCATATCAGGAAAAATAAAATATTATAAATATCATAAAGGAAAATACTTAGTCGCATGGCACCCAAAGTCAAGCACAAAAAACGAAAGAACTACGACAGTAATTGAAAATAACAACATAACAGTATTAGTTAGGCAGATAGCTGGTCTAGTTGCTAGAAGAATAATAAATTATGCTAAAGTTAATTCTTTAGTTAAGCAGTCAGATGAGTTAGGTTTTATCAAATTTGGATCTAGGGCTGATATTTTTTTGCCTCTCGATTTTAAGCCGAAGATTAATTTAAATGAAAAAACTGTTGCAGGAGTCACTGTTTTAGGTGATTTAGCCTAATTTTTTTTCAATAATATTTACGATTTTCTCCAAGTATTTTTGGTCTGTTATGTCAAAGGAATTTAGTTCAATACTATCAATATCTAGTACGCCAAATATTCTATTATTTTTTTTAATAGGCAAAACAATTTCTGATTTAGAATCAGAACTACACGCTATATGTCCTGGAAATTTTTCTACATCAGGCACTATGATTGTTTTATTATGTTTCCACGTCATACCACAAACTCCCTTCCCTTTTTCTATTCTGAAACAAGCAACAGGTCCTTGAAAAGGACCTAAGATTAGTTGGTTTTTTTTAACAATATAAAATCCTACCCATAGCCATCCGAAGGTCTGGTGAATCGCTGCAGCAATATTTGATAATATTCCGATAATATCCTTTTCATCTTTTACTAGGTGTTTAATTTGTAAAATGATACTTTCGTATTTTTCTTCTCTTTTCGTTTCTTTTGGCGCAGTAAATTCATGCATAGTTTTCAATTATAAATAGTAGGTCATCTCCAATTTTTTTAGAGTTTTTGATATTAATTTTTGGAGCTTTTATTCCCTTTATAAATTTCAATTTAGATTGAAAAACTCTTGCCTCATCCCATAAATTATGTTCAATAAAAGAGTTTAAAGTTTTTGCTCCTCCCTCGACCAATATACTTGAAATTCCCCTTTTGTAGATGTTTTTTAAAATATTTTGTAAATTAAATTGTTCTAATTTGATGAAGTATTTTTTATTAACTTCTTTACTAATTTCTTTATTATATATTAGTGTGACAAGAGAATCTTTAAGTAAAGTTTGATTTTTATTGCATCTATTTTTGGGATCTATCATTATTCTTATTGGATTTTGCCCTTTCCAGGATCTTACATTTAGGGTAGGATTATCATGAATTGCTGTATTAACCCCAATGAGTATTCCAGCCTCTTCCGATCGCCATTTGTGAACAAGTGTTCTTGAAATATCACTAGATATCCATTTTGAACTTCCGTCCTCTTTAGCAAGAAACCCATCCTCTGTCTGGGCCCATTTTAATATAACATAAGGTAATTTTTTATATTGGTTTTTAAAAAACCTTTTGTTCAGTTCATAACCCTCTTTTTCAAGAATATTGCTTTTTACTTGAATGTTATTTTCTTTCAATTTTTGTAAGCTTTTTCCATTAGTTAATGGATTTGGATCTTTATTTGATACAATAACTTCTTTTGGTTGTAATTTTACTAGTTCGTCTGAGCACGGAGGTGTTTTACCATAATGGTTACAAGGCTCAAGGTTTATATAGACTGTACTTCCTTTAATATCATTTTTATTAACTACATTATTTATAGCATTTATTTCTGCGTGATTTTCACCAAACTTTTTATGATAACCTTCCCCAATTATTATATTGTTTTTTACAATAACACAACCAACTAATGGATTGGGAGCAACTCTTCCTTTTCCTTTTTTTGCTAAATAAAAAGTTCTTTGAATGTATTTTTTGTGATTATCTTTCATAAAATATTTTCGTTTTGCAAGAATCAAAATTAATATACTCTCAACTACTAAAAAAATTAAAAAGTTTTTCTATTGTTGACGCAAAAAATATTGCTTTAAAATATTTATATCTTAAATATGATATAGATAGTGCGAGTTTATTAATCAATAAGAAGATTAATTGGAATAAAAAAAAATTTGAGACTGATATATCCAAATTAAATTCAAAAATCCCTGTACAGTATGTTACTAATTCTGAGTTTTTTTATGATAATAAATTTTATATCAATAACCATACTTTAATTCCACGGCCTGAGACAGAGGAGTTAGTTGATATTGTTATAAATAAAGAAAAGAGTAATTTAACCAAGACAATATTAGATATTGGAACAGGATCTGGTTGTATTGCAATTACTTTGAGTCGAAGGCTAAAATCTAAAGTTCATGGGATAGACATTTCTTCAAACGCAATTGATGTTGCAATTAAAAATAATTCTTTAACAGGTAACCTTGTTACATTTAAAAATATAAGCATTGAAGAATATAAACCAAAAAAGAAGTTTGATATTATTGTAAGTAATCCTCCATATATCTCAGAGATAGAAAAAAAAACAGTTGACACCAACGTTATAAATTTTGAGCCTCATCAAGCTCTTTTTGTTAAAGGTGACCCGATATATTTTTATAAAACAATTTTTAAGTTTTCCCAAAAAAATCTTAAAGATAATGGTGTATTATATTTTGAAATCAACCCTAAATATGTAAATGATTTAAAAAAACTATTTAATGGTTATAACCTTGAAATAATAAATGATTTTTATGGTCTTAAAAGATTCGCAATTATAAAAAAACACTGAATTACAGTTTAAAGCTTATTCCTATTAAAAAATTAGTAGTTGCTTGTGGGTAGTATCCGGCCCCATCTCCTGTTATAATATTCCCATTATTATCGGGATAATTATAAGTATAATAATAACCCCTATCAACATATTTTTTATTAAAGATATTATTGATAATAGCATTAATAACTATTGACGTAAAAACCTTTTTTGTCTCAATTGTATAACCCAGGTTAATGTCACTTGTGAAGTAACTTTCTAGAACGTCTTGATTGGTAATATTACTATTTAGATTACTCATGTATTGTCTTCCTACATATTTAGAAAGAAATGAAAATTGTAATTTTTCATTTGCCTCATATGTTAAAATATTTCCTACAATTAAATTAGGTGAAAAAGAGATAGGTGTATTTCCTAAATTTTCTAGATTTCCATTTATTGAGGCTTTAAAATCCCTATTCTTATTTGAGCTAATTGCGGCATTTGTCCTTATTGAGAAATTTTGACCTATTTTAATATCGGAATCAATTTCCAGGCCTAACCTATAACTATTCCCACTTGTAGCTCTTATCGGAGCTCCAACATCATCAATCTCACCAGTTAAAACTAATTGATTTGAGTAATTCATAAAATATAAATTAGAATTGAAACTAAAGTTTTCTTTATTATATCTCCAACCTAATTCGTAATCATCTAACCTTTCTTCTTTTGATACGCCATTTTCAAAATCATTTCTATTTGGTTCTCTTTGTGCTTTAGCATATGAAAGGTAAAGACTATTATGATCTTTTATTTTATAAATAAATCCCAATTTTGGATTAAAGAAATTAAAATTCGTATTAATATCAATAGGAACCCTATCTGATGTTAACCCAGCTGTTTCATAATTTACAAAGCGACCTTGTAAGTCTAAGTATGCAGAGAATTCTTCACTTATACTATATGTTGCTTTAGAAAAAATATTGAGATCTTTTTTTAACGCATCACTCATGTAGTATCTATCTCCAATTGATGCGTGAGATACTAAATTATTTCCCCAAATAACTTCACCAAAATGATCTCCGGAATAATTACTATATGACAATCCAGATACAAGATTTAAATTTTTATTTTTGAAAGTAGCATTAAAGTTGATTACATAAAAATTATTATCTAGCCACCTTCTTACAATTACATTGCTATTATCATTAATGATATTATTGAAATCTTCGGCTTTTTCATCTGTTTTATATTGTTCAAAAAAGCCTGACCCTTTAGTGTAATTTAAACCTAGGTTTGTCGACCAGTTATCATTAAGCTTTTTATTCCAGTGTAATTGGTAATGATTTTGATTGTAGTCGTCTACCTCATTTTCATAAGTATATGGATTTTGTCTTCTGTCTTCTAATAATTGTTTAGCATCTATTCCATACCAAGATTGATATGTTCTTTCTGATCCGCCAAAGCTAATTGCTTTAATTAAGCTGTTTTCATTACTATATGATCCCTGTATAAAATACGATTTTAAATCACTAAAAGCTCTATTTACATATCCATCAGAATAAATTTTTGATAGTCTGCCAGAAATTTCAAAATGATTATTAAGTTTTCCTGTTGAAAATTTAATAGTATGTTTTCTAGTATTATATGATCCGAAAGAATTAGAAATTTCACCTGAAGCTTTCTCAGATATTACGTCAGTTAAAATGTTAAGACTCGCTCCAAACGCGCCAGAGCCGTTAGTTGATGTTCCAACTCCACGCTGAAGTTGAAGGTTTTCTGTCGAGGAAGCAAAATCTCCCAAGTTTACCCAAAATGTTCCATGGCTTTCTGCGTCATTATAAGGGATGCCATTTATTGTGACATTTATTCTTTCGCTATTAGAACCTCTCACATTTAGATAGGTATATCCAATTCCAGCGCCAGCGTCTGAGGATGAGATAACAGAAGGCAAATAATTTAATAGTATTGGGATATCTTGACCTAGGTTTCTTTTAGAAAGTTCCTTTTTATTCAAGTTTGAATAAGTTATGGGTGTATTTTGGGTAGCCCTAACTGCAGTAACAAGCACTTCATCTAAGACAAGGTCGTCAACTAATAATATAAAATTAAGTTTTTTGTCTTCTTCTAAAAATATTTCTTTTTCGATTGACTGGAAACCTGTGTATGAAATGAGTATGGTATATTTTCCTTTATCAAGATTTAATGTGAACTCCCCATTACCATCAGAAGAGGTTCCCATATTTGTTTCTTCTATTTTAATAGAGGCTCCACTTAAAATATCTAAATTATTATTTACAACTTTTCCTGAAATTGTATATTGTTGAGCGCTAGTAGAGGTGTATGTAATTAAAAGCAAAATGTATATTATTCTCATCTTTTTTATTTAGTGTGGTAGGGATGGTATAATATAAATAATTCTTTGCTACGCCAGCATTACCTGGATCAGCTTTAAGAGTATAATCTCAGCCTTTATATTTAGGCACCCCTGTAAAATATAAATTTATTTCATTTTATATATAATATCAAGGCATGACATTAATCTTTCTGTAAGACTACCTTTCACTATATGATAATTTAATTTTCTGCTTGATATTTTCTTCTTAAAGTGTTCAAATATTAAATCTCTATTTTCAGGATTTTCCCTTAACTTATCTCTATACCATGGAATATCTGGAGAACATAAAATATATATATCATAGACCTCTTTTTTTGATAATTCTAAAATTTTTTTGTCAACTTTTTTGTATTTTATTTCACTCCAAACTTCAATGTCAATTAAGCACGTATCTGACACGAGATAATTACCACCTTCTTTAATTTTATCATTATAATAACTATGTTGTTTGATACTAATTTTCCTTAAATCAGAAAAAACGTAAGTGTTTTTATTGTTAAGATATTCTCTTGCATATTCTAAAGTTAAGCTACATTCTAAAACCCTAGATAGATAAACTCCCAATGTACTTTTGCCTGATGACTCTGGTCCTATTATACTAATTTTTATCATTTGATATATTTCTTTTCCAATTATTGTATCCTGAAATTGCAAGTATTAGAAAGATTAAATATTGTAAACTTGTTACATATAATTCTTTATAAAAGAATAGAGGAATATAAATTATATCTGCTAGAATCCAGTAAATCCAGTTTTCTACTTTTCTTCTTGCTAATAGTAACATAGCTGTAAGGCTTAATGCTGTAGTAATACTATCTAGGAATACGACATCACTATCTGTCTTATTTAATAAAAAAAATAGTATGATAAAAAAAAGTATAAATAAGATAAAATAAACTAAGTTTTCTCTTGAGGTATTAAGAGCAATATTCTTTTTAATTTTTTTGTTTTTTGATGTCCAAAGTATCCACCCGTATACACTCATCATAAAGTAGTATATATTTATTCCAGATTCAGCATAGATCTTATTTTGATAGGTAATGTATACATATATAAGAACGCTAACAATTCCAGTTGGAAAAACCAAGACATTATTTTTCTTGGCGTACCATACGCTTAGTACTCCCATTGATGCAGCAATTATCTCAAGAAAAGACATTTTAATATTATGTTAAAGAATTTTTTAACTCAATTATAATGTATTAGTTTTGCTTGGCAAATAGATAAAATTCTTATTTGCTATGAAAAAAGATTCTAAATTTCATCTTGAAGCTCTAACATTTGACGATGTTCTGTTAGTTCCTTCTTATTCTGAGGTCATACCCTCTGAAACAAACGTTGAAACAAAACTCACCAAAAATATTGATTTAAACATCCCTTTAGTATCTGCTTCAATGGATACGGTAACTGAATCACAATTAGCAATTTCTATTGCATTAAAAGGAGGCATTGGAATAGTGCACAAAAATATGTCTATTGATGATCAGTCTGAAGAGATACGTAAAGTTAAACGTTCTCAGAGCGGAATGATTAAAGATCCTATAACTATGGATAAAGAAGCTTCGGTACAAGATGCTCTTCAGATAATGAAAAAACATAAAATTGGAGGTATTCCTATAATTAATTCTAAGGAAGAATTAATTGGAATTGTCACTAATCGTGATTTGCGATTTCAAAAAGATATTTCACAAAAGCTATCGGAAATCATGACAAAAAATATTGTTACAGCTAAAATTGGAATTAGTTTGGATGATGCTGAAAAAGTATTAAAAAAACATAAAATAGAAAAGTTACCAGTAGTTGATGGAAATAAATTTGTTGGCCTAATTACTTATAAGGATATTCAAAAAAACAAATCTATGCCTGATGCATGTAAAGATCATTTAGGAAGATTGAGAGTAGGTGCTGCATTGGGTATATCAGATGATTGGGAAGAGAGATTAAATAGATTGATTAAAGCTAATGCAGATGTTATTTCTATAGATACAGCTCATGGTCACTCTAAGTCGGTAATTGAACTTATAAAAAAAATTAAGTCAAGCTGTGACGTAGAATTAATTGCTGGTAATATTGCTACTGGTGATGCTGCTATCGCACTAGTTAAAGCTGGGGTTGATGCAGTTAAAGTTGGAGTTGGCCCTGGCAGTATATGTACCACAAGAGTAATAGCTGGTGTTGGAATGCCACAACTTTCTGCAATTTATGATGTGGCTCAATCTTTAAATAAAAGTAATGTTCCTGTAATTGCTGATGGAGGAATAAGATTCTCTGGAGATATAGTAAAGGCTTTAGCTGCAGGAGCAAGTTCTGTAATGGCCGGGTCTTTATTTGCTGGTACCGATGAAACACCTGGCGATATTATAATTTATGAGGGGAGAAAATATAAAGCCTACAGAGGAATGGGTTCAGTTGAAGCTATGGAAGAAGGAACTAAAGACAGATATTTTCAAGATAAAGAAGATGATCCAAAAAAATTAGTGCCGGAAGGCATTGTTGGAAGGGTTCCCTATAAAGGAGATATAAGTGAAGTAATATATCAACTTGTTGGTGGACTTAGAGCTGGCATGGGATATGTTGGAGCTAAAAATATTTTATTGTTGCAGGGAGCAAAGTTTGTTCGAATAACTAATGCTGGTTCTATTGAAGGACACCCTCATGATATTTTTATAACAAGGGAAGCTCCAAACTATTCTAAAAAATAACATATTCTTGTTTATTTTTGAGATATGACTTTCAGATTTAACCCAAAGATTTATTTATTAACAGGTTTATTATTTTGGTCGTTATTTTCTTTCTTTCATTTAATTTTATTTTTCCAAGAGGAAGAACCTAACAATTCTTTATATAGGGTTATATACTTAACCTTTTTAGGGTCTTTTATTTTTTCTTTTTATCAATATTATGATTTGGTTTTTCCAAAGGTTAGCAGAAAAGAAATATTTAATAATTTTTTTAGAATTTTAATTTTTGGCATAAAATCTATTTTTCCAATTGCCCTTATTTACTTATTATACTTTTTTAAGGTTGGGGGAGATAAAGTCTTATTCTCTTTTTTTTCTATACTGATTCATGAGTTAGTTCTAGGTATTTCATTGCTTTTTTTAATTATAAACTTTGTGTTTTTTAAAAGGTTAATTTTATTCGAAGCTAACTCTGTAATGAAAGCTATTTTTATGGCATTCCAGTATGGGGCAATTATAATTTTTGTTTTTGATATTGTTTATAATTTTTATCCTTCAGACATATTTCAATTTTTACTTGCTGGGTTATTTATGATTGGGGGAATATTATTATTTAACCAAAAATGGATTGCATATATGTATTTTGATCAGAAATGGAAAACTATATTGATTTCGTTATTTCTGATTTCTTCTAACATTCTTATTTATCAGTTTTTTATCTTAAATCAAGAGTTTTTTACTGGCCTTTTTGACATTAAAAGCTTACTATTTTTAATATTATTAATGGGCTTTAATTTTACTTATCTATCTATTTCTGTATTGATAAATATTTTTAATCTTCCAACCTCTCCAGTATTTGATGATTTAGAAAACGAAAAATTTATTGCCCGTAAAGTGCAGGAAAACTTAATACCAAATATTCTTCCAAATTCAAAAAAACTAAAAATCACCTCATCATATATGCCACACTTTGCACTTGGAGGTGATTATTATGATTATATTTCTCTAAATAAAAATAAATTCTTAATATGTATTGCTGATGTTTCTGGTAAAGGGATTCCCGCAGCCTTATTAATGTCAAATGTTCAGGCATCTCTCCGTACGATGGCAAGGCAAACAGAGAATCTACAAAAAATTGTAGAGGAACTTAATTTTCAAATTAATTTGAGAGGTCTAAGTGAAAGGTTTATTAGTATATTTTTGTGTAAGTATGATTTTAACTTAAAGGAGCTAGAATATGTTAATTGTGGCCACCCTCATCCAATATTATTTTATAATAATAAAATTGAAAAATTAGATAAAGGTTCTACGGTATTGGGTATGTTTAATGATTTGCCCAAATTTAAAGTTTCCACAGTTACGAAATTAACTGAATTTAATCTTTTTTGTTATACAGACGGGTTAATTGAAACACAAAATGATTTTGGTGATTTTTACGGCTCGGAAAGGGTATTAAAATTATTTTCAAATAACAGAAAGAAACCTAAAAAATTCATTAAAAATATACTTAATGATTTAAACGAATTTAAAGGCAATAATTTAATAGATGATGACATTACTTTACTAATGACTAGTGTGAACAATGAATAGAAGTTTTTTTGTGTTTTTATTACTTATTTGTCAGTCGTGTGACTGGTTTGTTAAAAATCAACAACAGGATAAAGATGTCGTTGCTCAAGTGGGTTCTTCTTTTTTCTATGTAGATGATATAGTATATGACTCATCTCTTGGAGACAGCACTAAAGTTGTCTCTCAACAAATAAACTTATGGCTTAAGAAACAGCTGGTTCTAAATGCTGCATTCCAAAATGAAGAGATTATAAATGAAATTGAAAATAAAGTTTCATCATATAGAGACAACTTAGTTTTATTTGAATTTGAAAAATATTTGTTTGCTAATTCTTTTAATGAAAAGATATCTAATAAAGAAATTATAAATTATTATGAGGAAAATAAAAATGATTTTATTCTACCCTTTAGTTTAGTCAAAACTCTATACGCTAAAATTCCAGATGATGCCCCTTCAATTAATATATTTAGAAATAATTTAAGAAAATATCCAAACTCAGACACAACAGAAATTATATCCTATTGTTTTCAGTTTGCAGAAAAGTCATTTCTTGAGGACTCTACTTGGATAAAGTTCGATGATATTTTGATGAATGTTCCATTTTCAGGGGAGGTTGATAAAATAAATTTTCTTAAGTCTAGGACATACCATGAAATTAAGGAAGAGGGCTATGTGCACTTTATTAGAATATTAGATAAGAAATTAATTGGAGACTTTTCTCCTATTTCTTTTGAAGAGGAAATCATCAATACAATTCTATTAAATAATAGAAAACAAGATTTATTTGATAACTTGCGTGACAGTATATTTAGTAACTCTGTTAAGGGTGTTGATTATGAAATATATAAATAGATTTATTTTTCATTTTTTTATTTTGATCTTTCTATATTTTCCTGGAAGATCTCAGGATTCCGGAGTTGTTATAGATGAGATTATCGGAAGGGTAGATGATTATATAGTTTTAAGATCGGAGCTAGAAAGCACTTATCTAGATATTTTATCTAGAGGAGAAAGAATATCAGGAAACACTAAGTGCGCAGTACTTAAAGACTTAATTACAAGTAAACTATTAGTAGCAAAGGCCGAGATTGATTCTGTAATTGTTGAGGATGGCCAAGTAGACCAAGAACTGAATTCTAGGATGGCTCTACTTATTAATCAAATTGGATCGGAGGAAGATATTGAAAGGTATTACAATAAAACAATTGCTGAGTTTAAAAAAGAGTTATTTGATGATATTAAAGAGCAGCTAGTTGTCAGAAAAATGAGACAAGAAATTTTGACAGATATTTCTGTTAGCCCCGAAGAAGTTAAAGATTTTTATGAAAGTGTACCTCAAGATAGCTTACCATATTTTTCTACCCAAGTTAAGGTTTCACAAATTGTGAAAATTCCAGAGGTTGGTAGGGAACAAAAGAATAAGACTAAAAATGAACTCTTAAAGATTAGAGATAGAATCTCAAACGGAGAGAGTTTTGAAATTCTAGCTACCCTTTATAGCCAAGATCCTGGAAGTGCTCAGAATGGAGGGAATTTAGGGTTTGTTGGTAGAGGGGTATTTCAACCTGAATTTGAGGCTGCAGTTTTTAAATTGAAAGAAGGAGAAATCTCACAACCAGTTGAGACAGAATTTGGATTTCATTTAATTCAATTGATAGAAAAAAGAGGAAATTTGTTTAACTCCAGACACATACTTTTACAACCTGAATTTTCAGATACTGATATACAAAAAACTAAAGACTTTCTTGACAGCATTAAAGGCTTAGCATATTCTGATTCTATAACTTTTGAGGAGTTAGCTAGAGAATACTCTGACGATAAATTTACTTCTTCTTTTGGAGGCTATTTTACAGACGCTACAGGCAGTGAAAATGTTTTAGTTGAAGAGTTGGACCCGGTAATATTTTTTACAATTGATACTATGGATGTAGGTCAGATTTCTATTCCTTTTGAAAGCAGGACTGATGATGGTAAGCTTGCGTATAAACTAATTTTTTTTAAAGAAAAGATCCCACCTCACCTTGGCAACTTAGAAGAGGACTATCAAAGATTTAGAAATTTTACATTAAACAGAAAACAAGGGCTTGAGCTTGATAAGTGGTTTAATAAAGCTCGTAATGAAGTTTTTATTAATATTGATCCTGAGTACAATTCTTGTAATATCATAAACTAATGAGAATCTTTACTTTAATTTTTTTATTATCTCCCAGTATTTATTCTCAAGATCTCACATTCCAACATATTAAAAAATGGAATAATTATGACTACTTCGCAAAGAGTATATTTGA
>CEQL01069867.1_pt1 | contig 30582 bp, 34 predicted proteins | sample 356281 | NCBI WGS metagenome assembly CEQL01 (sample SAMEA2621203, study PRJEB7988) | marine metagenome | biome: marine biome (ENVO:00000447); feature: surface water layer (ENVO:00002042); material: "saline water (ENVO:00002010), including plankton (ENVO:xxxxxxxx)" | depth 5 m
GATCTAGAAAATGGGCTTCAGTCTCCAATTCTTAAGTTCCTTTCTAACGAAGAGATTTCTATTTTAGCTGAAAGGCTTGAACTCAGTTCTGGAGATACTGTTTTTTTTGGTGCTGATCACAGAAATATTGTTAATGACTCAATGGGCTCATTGAGAGAAAAATTAGGTGAAGATCTTAACTTAATTGATCAAGAGGCTTTTAAATTTGGATGGATAACAGACTTTCCCTTATTTGAAGAGGATATTCAAGGGAACTTATCTCCATCACATCATCCTTTTACAGCTACTCAAGGAGGGCTCACAGTTCTTAAAAAAGACCCGGCAAATGCTGTTGCAAAAGCATATGATCTTATTTTGAATGGAAGTGAAATTGGAGGGGGCTCTTTGAGAATTAATGATTTAGATGAACAATTAGAAGTATTATCTGTTCTTGGATTAGATAAAAAAGAAGCAGATGAAAAATTTGGCTTCTTTTTAGAGGCTTTGTCTTATGGTTGCCCACCTCATGGTGGAATTGCTTTTGGATTGGACCGATTGATAATGCTTCTTTGCAAACAAGAGTCCATAAGAGATGTAATTGCGTTTCCAAAAACTCAATCAGCTACATGTCTACTTTCTGATGCACCCAGTTTAATTGATCATGATCAATTAGATTCATTGTCTATAAAAGTTATAGAAGAGGAAAAATAATGGCAGGTCATTCTAAATGGGCCAACATAAAACATCGCAAAGGCCGTCAAGATGAGAAAAGACAAAAAGTTTTCTCAAAGCTAATTAGAGAACTTACTGTTGCTGCAAAGCTAGGAGGAGCCGAACCTGGAGACAATCCAAGATTAAGATTGGCTCTTGATAAAGCTCTTGGAGCTAATATGCCTAAGGATACTATTGAAAGAGCTATAGCTAGGGGCTCAGGAGATCAGGAAGCTGAAAATTTAGAAGAAACCATTTATGAAGGATATGGTCCCAATGGCGTAGCAATTATTGTTGAAACTTTGACCGATAATAAGAATAGAACAGTTGCAGAAGTTAGACATGCTTTTTCTAAGTACGGAGGAAGTTTGGGTACCGATGGTTCTGTGGCTTATCTTTTTACTAAGGTTGGTCAATTAGTTGTTGAAAATTCTGATGAAGAGAAAATATTTGATGTCTCTGTTTCGAATGGTGCTGAAGAAGTTGAAAAAGGCGATGAAGATAATCTTATTATCTCTGTAGAAGCCGAAGAATTTCATAATCTAAAAAATGTTCTCGAAGAAAATGAGATAAAAATAAATCAATATGAGTTAATCATGAAAGCATCGAATAGTGTTGAGCTAAATGACGAGGCATCTGAAAAGGTCATAAATCTTCTAGAAAGCCTTGAAGATCTGGATGATGTACAAAACGTTCATTCAAATGCTGAATTTTCTGAAGGGAGCTTTACTTAATGACTAATTCAAGAAATAAAGGAGCATCATTTGAAAGAGAAATCGCAAATACCTTAAACGACTCTTTAGCTTTAAAGAAACCATTAAAGAGAATTCTAGAGCAGACTCGGGAAAAACATCTGCCTGATCTTATTCTTGGTAAATGGTATATAGAATGCAAAAGGTATGGACAAGGCGCAGAACCTCTCGAAAGTTGGTGGGATCAAGTAATTAAGTCAACTCCAGAAGATAGTTATCCAGCTTTAATATACAAATTCAATCACAGGCCAATTAAAGTTAGAGTCCCGATTCATACGGTTAATAAAAGCCTTGATAAAGATTTTAATCATGTATGTGATTTCTCTTTGGAGAGCTTTGTGGCTTTGCTTAAATCTCTTTATACAGAAGACTTAGAAAATCATCTTTGATGCTAGATACGATAGAACTCAGAATTTACTACGAAGATACAGACGCACAAGGTGTAGTTTTTTATGCTAACTATTTAAAATATTTTGAAAGGGCGCGAACTGAGTTTTTAAGAAAATGTGGTTATTTACAAAACGATCTTTTGAAAAAAAACATTATTTTCATTGTGAATAAATTAAACATTCATTACAAAAAACCTGTTCTATTAGACCAACAAATAAAAATAGAGTCTTCTCTTTCAGAATTAAAAAAAGCTAGTTTTTGCTTTAATCAAAGAGTAGTTTTAAATTCAGAAATAATGTGTGAAGCTAATGTCTTGTGCGGGTGTGTAGACCTTGAAACTAAAAAACCTGTTCTGCTCCCTGAGGAGCTAAGAAAGAAAATGTTTGATAAAAAAAATGCAAGCTGAATTAAGTTTTTTAGACTTATTTTTAGGGGCAAGTCTTGTTGTTCAACTAGTAATGATTATTTTGTTTATTCTTGCTGGTACATCTTGGTGGTTTATTTACGATAAGTGGTTAACCCTCAGCAGAGCAAGAAAGGATAGTTATCTTTTTGAAGAAGAATTTTGGAATTCTAAAAATATCGACAATATATTCAAAAATTTAAAGAGGAAAGAAAATATTTTTGGATTATCTCAAATATTTATTGTTGCTCATGAAGAGTTTCTAAAGTTCCCTGAAAAGGAAAAAGCTGAAGAACGTATTATTAAATCTACAGAAATCATAATTAGCAGACAAGAAGAAACTTTAGAAGAGGGTTTGTCCTTTTTATCTACTGTAGCATCAACAAGTCCATTTATAGGTCTATTTGGGACAGTTTGGGGGGTAATGAATGCTTTTAGCGGGTTAGCACAACTTTCTCAAGTATCCATAAATGCTGTAGCCCCTGGAATTTCTGAAGCTTTAGTTGCTACAGCTCTAGGACTTTTTGCTGCGATACCAGCACTCATTTCTTATAATTGGAGTGTTAAGTCAATTGATACAATCATAAAAAGTTATGAAAATTTTGCATCTGAACTTTTAATAACTTACCAAGAATTGAATGATCAAGAGAAGAGCGAAGAATAGAAAGCTTTTAACAGAAATAAACGTTATACCTTATGTGGATATTTCATTAGTTCTCTTGGTAATTTTTATGGTAGCTACTCCCTTTATGATACAAGGTATTGACTTAGATTTACCCAAAACTGAATCTCAAGCTTTAAACAAATCTAAAGGAGATAATCTCACTATATCAATAAGTAGAGAGGGTTTTTACTCTTTAGACTTGGGGGAAAAAGATAAGGTATATAAAAGCTTCGAACAATTTTCAGATCAGTTTACAAAAATTGTGAAAAATAATCCCTCTATCGAAGTTTTCTTAAGAGCTGATAAGGAAACAAAGTATGACAATGTCGCTCAAACTATGTCTCTCATCAAAAGTTTTAAATCAGACTCTATAAATTTGATAACCGAGCCGCCAAGAAATGAATAAATTTTTAACAAGCTTTAATACTCTTTTTCTCATTCTTCTTTTTTTATCATTAATTTTTTCAGTATTTTCAATTCCAACATTAAATGTAAGCGAAACAGAGACAATTAGAGTGAATTTTTATGAATTGATACAAAACGAAAACTCTTCAAAAAAAAATATATCTAGAGAATCAAAAAAAAATGATAAATTTGTAATCGCATCAAAAAATACAGAAACTTTTAAGTCAGATAATCCTTCAGAGATTAAAAAATTTAAGATAAACAAACCTGACATTAGAAATGAAATTAGTAAAATTAAACTTTCAAGAGAGAAAGAAGCCATTTTAAAAATTTCAGCTCTTATTCAAAATAAAGTATCTTCAATTTGGATAAAACCTAACTCTTTAAGCCAAATACTATCCGTGAAAGTTTTGATCAATCTTGCTCCCTCGGGAGAGGTATTAAGTTTTAAACTAATAGAACCAAGTCTTGACAAATCCTTTAATGAGTCAGTTTTAATAGCTATGAATAAAATAATTTTTTTTGAAGAAGTTATTGGAATTGATAGAAAATTATTTGAGTCAAAATTTAGAAATTTTAAATTAGTATTTAAATCATCAGGAGAAATTGAGTGATGAGAATTCTCTTTATCGCATTTCTTATTATTTCAAATAACGTCTATTCTATTTTAGAAATTGAGATTCTAAAGGGGAGTGATAATTTATCTAAAATTGCATTCGTTCCTTTTGGAGCAGAAGAAAATGTTGCAGAATTATATGGAGATCAAATTTCTTCTTACATAGAACAAAATATGTTGATGTTTGGCGAGTTTGAAAATATTGATAAGTCAGAAATGCTTTCATACCCTTCCTCTGAAGATGATTTTTATTATAGAGATTGGAAAGTTTTAGGAGTTGATTATTCCGTAATTGGAAAAATAAATTCAGTCAATTCACTGGGTAATTTAAACATCACTTACTCCCTATTTAATATAAATAGAAGAATAAAGATTTTAGAGGGAGAAATAGTAGGAAGTGAAAATAATATTGAAGGTATCTCAAAAATTATTAGTAATAGAATATACGAAAAAATAACAGGACTTAGAGGAATATTTGATACAAAAATAGCTTACGTTGTGAATACAGGGCCAAAAAACTATCAAATATGTATTTCGGATATAGATGGAAAAAATGAAAAAATATTATTTACCTCTCCATCACCAATAATGTCTCCTGACTGGTCTCCTGATAGAAAAAAATTAGCTTATGTTTCTTTTGAGAATGGTCTAGCAGAGATATTTATTCAAGACTTAAAGTCTGGAGAAAGAGATTCAATTCAAGCACTTGGGATGACAAACAGCGCTCCAGTTTGGTCGCCTGATGGGAAAAACTTAGCCTTAGTAGTTTCATTTTCAGGAAATCCAGATATTTTTTCATACTCCATAAAGAATAAAAGATTAACAAGGCTTACTAATCATTATGGTATTGATACCGAACCCTCATGGTCGCCAGACTCAAAAAAAATTATTTTTACTTCGGACAGATCCGGCTCACCACAGCTTTACGAAATTAATACACAATCAAAAAGAAAAAAAAGACTTACACGAGATGGAAATTATAATGCTAGGGGCAGATATTTTCCTGATGGCAAATCTATTTTTTTTGTCCATGGAAACGAGGGAAATTTCCAAATAGCTATAAAAAAAATAAAAGGCAGATATATAGAAACTTTGACTTCTACATCTCTAGACGAGTCTCCGACAATTTCACCCAATGGAAATGTAATTATTTATGCCACAAAGGATGGGTCAAATGGTTATCTTGGAGGAATTACCTTAGATGGAAAATCAAGATTTTCTTTACCATTTAAAAATGGGTCTGTTAGAGAACCAGCTTGGTCTCCATTAACAAATTAACCAAACTAAATATAAAATATCTTGTCTAATAGAAAAGTATTATAATTGAATCCTTTTCGAGGAGCACTTTATGAGGAGACTATCTATGGAACCAATCGGAATTTTCATTTTAGCTATGGTATGTCAGTTTTATTCTTGCGCACAGAATGTTTCTGACTCAGTTGAACAAATGCAGTATGCATCTATTGCTGGAGAAGAATACTTGGAAGGTGAGAAAATCGATACAAATTTAGACGACAAAGTCTATTTCGATTTTGATAAATCTATTCTCGATGCTGATGATAAAACCTTGCTAGAACAATATCTTCCGCTCATAAAAAGCGCAAAGGTTGTTAGACTAGAAGGTCATTGTGATGAAAGAGGTACCAGAGAGTATAATCTTGCCCTTGGAGAAAGAAGAGCTTTAGAAGTTAGAGATTTTTTAATTGTAAAAGGAGTTTCAGGAAAAAAAATTAGAGTTGTAAGTTTTGGTGAAGAAAAGCCTATAAAGAGTGCGTCGAATGAAAAGGCCTGGGCTGAAAACAGAAGGGTAGAAATATCTCTTTATTAGATTGAAAAAATTAAAATATTTCTTTTTTATTTCTTTTCTAGGGTTTTCTCCTTTTGCCTATTTACAAAATGAAGAATCTATGGAGCTTCTTCTTGAGAGAATAAACCTTTTAAAAAAAGAAATAGAATCTTTAACTGCATCTATAGAGACAAACACTCTAAGTATCTCAAGACTTGAAGAGGCTAATCAGATTAGATATGTGGACTTAGATAAAAGAATTCATCTTTTAGAAACTAAATTTCTTTTTGAAGAAACCGAAGATAATCAAGTCGATGAGGAACAGGCTTTAAATCCTTTATCCGGACTTGTTGAAGATCAAATTGATACCGGTGAATTTGGCTTATGGTCTAATTCAATGAAGCTTTTAGATAATTCAAGATATTCTGAAGCAGCTGAAAATTTAAGACTGCTAATTCTTTCTTACCCAAATGGAACTTATACTGGCGATGCTTATTTTTGGCTAGGAGAGATTTATCTTGTCCAGGAAATGTTTGAAGACTCAAATGAAATTCTCAATGCTTTTATTTCAAAGTTTGATAATCATCCCAGAAAACCAGATGGCCTATATAAACTTGCTCTTGCAAAGATTAATTTAAATGAAATATCTACTGCAGAAGGCTTTTTAAAAGAAGTTATAAGTAATTATCCAAATTCTGGGGCTGCTTTACTAGCAGAACAAGATTTAATTAAACTAACCTCGCAATAAAGGTATAATTCTTTTTTTTTGGGTCGTTAGCTCAGTTGGTAGAGCAGTTGGCTTTTAATCAATTGGTCATAGGTTCGAATCCTATACGACCCACCAAAAGATTATGTTTTATTTTCTCATTGGTATCGGCGCTTTCTTTGGAGCAATAACAAGATTTCTCCTTAGCTCTTATCTGTCAAAGACAATAGTGTTGGGTTTCCCTTTAGGAACCCTTTTTATAAATTTCCTTGGGTGTTTTTTGATTGGAGTTTTTCTAGCAATAAATTTATCTAATAAAGAACTTATGACTCCTCTTATAATCATTGGATTTTTAGGCTCCTTCACAACCTTCTCAGCCTTTTCTCAAGAAATATTTTTATTTTCTAGTTCTAATGGGTTAGTCATAGCCTATTTTATTGCTTTAATGATTACTTCTATTTGTGTACTCTCTACTTTTATTGGTTATAAGATGTTTACTTGATATGACAAAAACAATTTTTGAAAAAATAATTGATAGAGAATTACCTGCTAATATTATTTTCGAAGATGATGAATGTATCGTAATCGAAGATATTTCACCCAAAGCGCCAATACACCTTTTAATAATCCCTAAAAAACCCATAAAAAAACTTTCTGAAGCTGAAAAGGAAGATAAAGTTTTATTGGGCCACTTGATGATGGTAATAAAAGATGTTTCAAAAAAATTAAACATAGACGATGCATTCAATATTGTAATTAATAACGGTGAAAAAGCCGGACAGACTGTATTTCATTTACACTTGCATCTTTTAGCAGGAAAAAGTTTTTCAGATTTATTTCCAGGCTAGGATAGCTCTGATAGAGCTTTTTTTGCTGCAAAAATTTCTTCTAATCTTCTTATAATGCTTTCTCTTACCTCAAATAGATTTTGAGATAAAGATAAAGCTTCTTTTAATTGAAAAACAGCTGCATCATGCCTGCCGGTAAGAATAAAGAATTCAGCTCTTGACCTGTGAAGCTCAAGAAGGTTTCCAGATAATCCTTGCGACTCTGCTAATTTATACCAAACGTTTGGATCTGTTTCTCTTTGATTAGCTAGGTTTTTTAAAATTTCTTCTGCTAATTCAAACTGTTGATTTTCGATGTATGCATCAGACAATAAAATTGCCGCTGCATAGTTATTATCATGAATTTCTAATATATTTTTACCAAGAGAAATAGCTTCATAGAAATTTCCTGCTGATAAATGTAATTCCATTAGGCTAGACTCTAAAACAAGATTATTTGGTATTTCTTTAATTAAGCTTCTTAAAATAGAGAAACTTTCTTCAAAGTTTTTAGTTCTTTTATACACAAGAGATAGGCCATATCTATTCGATAGAAGAATATTCTTTTTTTGTGAAGATGAAACTTTTTTGAATTTTTTTATTAATTTTCTATTATCTTTTTCTGCCCAAGTTTCAGCCCTTTTTTTCATGAAATAAAAATCGATATTGTCTCTAAAAGAGTCATTAAAGGGCTTATCTAAGCTATCAGCTCTAATTCTCATATCCGTTAATCTTTCGCTAGGAAGAGGGTGTGTCATTAAATAAGAAAATTGTTCAGAGTCTTCATTTTGATACTTATCTTGCATTCTTTGAAACATCATTGTCATATCATTGGGGTCAAAGCCTGCTTTGATTAAATTATTAAACCCAATTCTGTCGGCTTCCTTTTCATTACTACGCGTATAATTAATAGACATTTGTTGCATAGCAGCAGGAGCAATAAGGATTGCTTCCGGATTTCTTGATGCTGCAGCTACTGCAATACTCCCTAAAATCATTAAAGCATTAGCTAAAGGAGAGTTTTTATTTTGACTTCTAGCATAATGTCTTTGACTTAGATGAGCTAACTCATGGCACATGACCGATGCTAATTCTCCTTCTTTTTGGGTATTAAGAAACATTCCTAGGTTTATGCCTATTATTCCACCGGGCGCTGCAAAAGCATTTATCGACTCGTCCTCTAAAATAATAAATTCAAATCTTCTATCTCTGACTTCACTTGTTTCGGAAAGTCTGTAAATTAAATCTTCAAGATAAGTCCTCATTAAAGGGTCAGAATGTTCCCTTGTTGATCCTCTGTACATTGCAAGCCATAGTCTTCCCAAATCATATTCTCCAGATAATGAGATTGAAGCTGAAGAGTAATCTCCTAAATTAGGTAGGGGGTCGTCTTCAATAACAGAGAAAAAATATGATGAAAAAAATAGAACTATAAATAATAAATATAATTTATTTTTCATTTAGAAAGTATAATTGAAATAAGAATTTAGAAATAGATGATAAATTATTTAAAAAATTTCTTCGCAAGGTATTTTTATGATGACGAGCATTACGCTGCATTATTTATTATTACCATAGGAATAGTAATCCTATATTTTTTGGGAAATATTCTAGCTCCAGTATTGGTAAGTATCTTAATTGCGTATATTTTGAACGGGTTTATGGCTTTTCTTGAAGATAAAGGCAATAGCAAAACCTTGGCTTTAATAGCAACTCTCTTTGTTTTTAGTTTATTTTATCTATCAATATTTCTATTTTTACCTTTTTTATCAAGACAAATTCTTTCATTGGTTTCCGATATTCCTCAAATATTTGACTCGGTTAATATTTTTTTATCGAACCAATTATCAGAATATACAATTTCTTCTAATCAATTAGATGAAGCTCTAGTAAATGCATTTTCCTATATTCCAACATTATTCCAGAACGCTTTACTTCAGTTAAATTCAGGTTTTTCTGCTGTGATGAATGCTTTGTTATATTTGGTAATTGTTCCTTTTTTAGTTTTCTTTTTATTAAAAGATAAAGATGTATTTATAAGTTATTTAAATATTCTCCTACCTGAAAAGAAAAATCTTCTATCTAAAATCTGGAAAGATGTAAATCTGCAACTTTATGGATACTTAAGAGGAAAAGGTTTGGAAATGATTATTGTCGCGCTGGCAACAGGAATAGTTTTTTATCTTCAAGGAGTTAATTACTCCATTATTCTTGCTATCTTGGTGGGTCTATCGGTATTAATTCCCTACGTCGGAGCAATTTTAGTCACTATTCCAGTCGTACTAATTGGTCTCTTTCAATGGGGCTTGGATTCAAATTTTTACATTTTTTTAGCAAGTTACCTAATAATTCAAGCTTTAGATGGTAATGTCTTAATGCCGTTATTATTGGGTAGAGAGGTCAAACTTCACCCTGTTTTAATTATTACTGCAGTTTTAATTTTTGGAGGAATATGGGGTTTTTGGGGATTGCTTTTAGCTATTCCATTAGCTACTTTTTTAAGGGCAATTTTACTTGCATGGCCTACAAAGGACAAAGCATTAAGTTAATCTAGTGAAGATAAAACTTCTTCAACATGACCTTTAACTTTAACTTTTCTCCATTCCTTTAAAAGTTTGCCATTTGAGTCAATTAAGAAAGTGCTTCTTTCAACACCCATATATTTTTTGCCATACATGCTTTTTTCTTTTATGACATCAAAAAGTTTACATACTTTTTCATCTGGGTCAGAGATAAGCTCAAAAGGAAATTTAAATTTTTGTTTAAAAGCTTCGTGAGATTTTATGGAGTCTTTTGATACTCCAAAAATTTTTGTTTTCTTTTTTAAAAAGCTCTTGTAATGATCTCTAAAATCCTCTCCTTCAGAAGTGCAACCAGGAGTATTGTCTCTTGGATAAAAATATATGACTAAATTTTGACCTTTGTAATCTGAGAGATTAAATTCAATTTTTCCTGTCATTTCTGATTTAAAGTTTTTTATTTTTATCCCTACTTTCATATTTTTTAATCAAGATTAGTTAAGTTATGAAATAATAATACCTATAAAAAATATTTTCAAAAGATTAATGTCAATTAAGGGCTCCATTACTGCTTTAGTTACCCCAATGAATGGTAAGGGAGATCTAGATTACAATTCTTTAGAGAAACTTATTAACTTTCAGATTGAAAAAGGTATTTCTGGTTTGGTAGCTGTTGGCACTACTGGAGAGTCCGCTACAGTAGACTTTAATGATCATATTAAGCTTATAGAGTTTTTTGTAAAAATAGCAGATGACAGAATACCAATAATTGCTGGAACAGGAGCTAACTCCACCGAGGAGGCACTTCATTTAACAAAAGAAGCAAAAAATTCAGGAGCTAGTGCAGCTTTGCTAGTTTCTCCTTACTATAATAAACCTCCTCAAGAAGGAATATATAGACATCATATAAAAATAGCTGATGAAGTTGAGATACCACAAATTTTATATAATGTTCCGTCGCGAACTGCTAGTTTTATTGAACCTATTACAGTATCAAGACTTTCAAAACACCAAAATATTATAGGTATAAAAGATGCAACAGGAGATATGGAAAATCATTTAAAGGTCTTAGATTTATGCAAAGAAGAAATTAACTCAGATAATTTTTTTCTTTATTCAGGAGATGATTTTTCATCCTTAGAGTTTCTAAAAAGAGGAGGTCACGGAACTATTTCTGTAACGTCTAATGTAGTTCCCGACTTAGTTTCTCGTATATGTCAATTAGTTAATACGGATTACAAAGAAGCAAAGATAATTGATGATAGCCTTCAAAATCTCAATCAAAACTTGTTCTGCGAGTCTAATCCTATTCCAGTAAAATGGGCTTTATATTTAATGGGTTTAATAGATAAAGGAATAAGGTTGCCCTTAGTCGAGTTGAACGACTCATTTAAAGAAAGTTTAAAAAATTCACTTCAAGATTTAAATTTAATTTAGACATGAAATTTCTACTAACTTTATTTGTTTTAATTTTTTTTGTTTCATGTGCTTTAGAGAAAACAAAAGAAGTTTCTACAAAGACTAAGCCAATTGATAGTTCAGAAAATCAATCAATTTTGCTTGATGAAAGTGTAATTAAAGATCCTTCATTCATAATTGATAAATATCCGATTACAGGGGTTATTGAAAATTTAGAAAACCAAAAAGATTATGAAACACCCAGACCAAAACAACTTTTCTCTGCAGCATCCTCAAACGAGATAAGACTTCACAAACTTGGAGAAATAAGATGGATATATCTTGGTTTAGAACCAAGTGCTGCTTGGCCGATGACTATTGAATTTTTGAAAGAGGATGAAAATTTTGGTTTAGACTCATTTGATCCGAATACCGGAACTATTAATTCAAAAGTCTTTAAGCTAAATAACATTGACTCAAAATACGTATTTAAAATCGAAAGGGGTCTGCAACAATCCAGCTCTGAAATATTTATTTCCCAATTAAAAAAAATTGATAATTCTTGGCAAATTATTTCAATTAAAGAGAGCCAGTTGGATAACTTGATTACAAAATTCTATGAATACTTGTCTACATCTAGTCCAACAACAGGCACTTCTTTGGTAGCTTTAAATTTAAATGCAAGCAACAAGACAGAAGTCATAAAAGATACGTCTGGAATGTCAAAAATTAAATTAAGAATTAATTATGCAAGAGCATGGGCCGCATTGAGAAGATCTCTTTTATTAGCTGGGTATAAAATACTTGATGAGGATAGAAATGAAGGTAAATTTTATTTAGAATATTTATTAAGAAGGTCATTGCTAGATCGAAGACCAGATATAACAAATATTGAGATAATAGTTGAAGAATTAAACTCAAAAGAATGCTTAATTTCTACTAATTTAGATGAAGAGAATCTAGATTTATCCGAAGAAATTATTTCTCAAATTAACCAATCACTCTCATAACAAGATATGGAAAAAAAAGAACTACTAACAAAAGGAAAAGCTAAAGAGCTTTACAAAACAAGCGATGAATCTAAGCTAGTTATGGATTTTACTGACGATACCTCAGCGTTTGATGGAAAAAAAATTGAACAGTTAGCTGGAAAAGGAACAGTAAATAACAGATTTAATAATTTCATTATGAATCATCTTGACTCTAAAGGCATACCTTGCCACTTGATTGAAGAGCTAAATGATAGAGAAAGCTTAGTTTTATCTCTAGAAATGTTTCCGATCGAATGTGTAGTAAGAAATTACGCTGCAGGAAGTATTTGTAAAAGACTGGGTCTTGAAGAAGGTAAGAAGTTTGAAAATCCTATATTTGAATTCTTTTACAAAGATGATGACTTGGGAGATCCTATGATAAATGATAATCATATTATTTCTTTTGGATGGGCTAAAGAAGATGACATAGAGACTCTGAAAAAACTTACTTTGGAAATTAATGATCACTTGATAGATCTTTTTTTAAAAGCAGACTTAATTCTTGTTGATTTCAAATTAGAGTTTGGAAAAAACTCTGAAAAAATATATCTTGGAGATGAATTCACTCCTGATGGATGCAGGGTTTGGGATAAAGAAACTAAGAAAAAGCTAGACAAAGATAGATTTAGGCTTGGTTTAGGCGATGTTGTTGAGTCTTATCAAGAGATAGCTCACCGTCTTGGAGTAAACTTAACTTAAATTTTTGTTTATTTCATCCAGAATTTCGCTTCCTGGACATAGCTCATCTTGTTCCAATGAGTTTAGGGGTTTGTCTGGTAAATCCATTATTTCAGTAAGTGGCTTACATTTATTGTCAACATATAATAGCCCAGTTATTATTTTCCCTTCTTCATTTTTTCTTCTGATCAAATCTAATGATTTTCCAGCATCAGTTGGGTCAAAATTATGATCGGTTTTTTCTAAAGAGAGTCTAGAGCCATCATGAAGTTTAACTTCGACGCTTGATCCATCCTTATAGCTTGTTTTTATTTCTTCACCAAGAGGAACAAAATCAGTTTTGCCCATAGCCTCATTATGATTTCGAATATAATCATAGCTTTTTGTAGATGATTCATGGTTATTAAAAGTAACGCACGGGCTAATAATATCTAAGAGAGCAAAACCTTTATGTTGAATTGCTCCCATTATAAGAGGGACTAGTTGATCTCTATCACCCGAAAAACTTCTAGCTACATAAGATGCTCCCATTTGTATGGCCATTGAAGTGAGATCTATTGGAGGAAAAAGATTGTCCTCCCCATATTTATTCTTAGACTCCAAATCATTAGTTGCAGAGAATTGACCTTTAGTTAAACCATAAGTTCCATTATTTTCTACAAAGTAGACCATATTTACTTGACGTCTAATTGCATGAATAAATTGTCCAATACCAATTGAAGCACTATCCCCATCTCCGGATACTCCTAAATATAGAAGGTCTTCATTTGCACAATTTGCTCCTGTAGCGATTGATGGCATCCTTCCATGCACCGAATTAAATCCATGCGAAGCATTTAAGAAATAAGCTGGTGCTTTTGAAGAACAGCCAATTCCAGAAAGCTTAGCAACTTTATAGGCTTCGATATTTAATCTAAAACAAGCTTCTATGATACAAGCGCTTATGGAGTCATGACCACAACCCGCACAAAGAGTTGAAACTCCCCCTTCATAATCTCTTCTTGTTAAACCCAACTTATTCTTTTCTAAATTAGGATGCTTGTTAATTGGTTTAAAATAACTCATGTTACTAAAGATTTTTGAGATTCCCTTTCATATATTTTTTTTGCAATAAACTTTGCTTGTATAGGATCTCCGTTGAACCATACTAAAGACCTAAGTTTTTCGGCAGAAATTCCACCTTCCGCCATTATTAATGTTCTCATTTGACTATCCCTATTTTGCTCAATTACATATACCAAATCGTGATTTTCAATAAATTCCCAAACATCTAAATTAAAAGGGAATGATCGGATTCTCATCAAATCTATATCTATTTTATTTTCATTTAATATGTCTTTTGCTTCATACATCGCAGCAGAAGTGCTTCCATAAAAAATAACTCCAGGACTACCATGTTTATTCGATAAATCAATAATTGGATCAGGGACTAATTCTGATGCTGTTCTGAATTTCTTTACCAATCTAGTGAGAGTCTGTTCATTGATATCACCATTTTCTGTATATCTTGCGTATTCATCATGAGACGTGCCTCTAGTAAAAAAAGCACCTTTTTCAGGATGTGTTCCAGGGTAAGTTCTGTAGCAAATTCCATCATCATCAATATCTAAATATCTACCAAAAGTATCCATTTTGTCTAAGTCTTCTGCATTTAACACTTTTCCTCTATCATATTTTTTTTCATCATCCCATTGAAATTTATCTGTAACCCAATCATTCATTCCAATATCTAAATCACTAATGACAAACACAGGAGTTTGCAATCTTTCAGCTAAATTAAAAGCTTCAGCAGAAAACTCAAAGCATTCCTGAGGATCTTCAGGAAATAAAAGTATATGCTTAGTGTCCCCATGAGAAGCGTAAGCACAAGAAAGAATATCTGATTGTTGTGTTCTTGTTGGCATTCCAGTTGAAGGCCCGCCTCTTTGAATATTGAAAATAACCAGAGGTACTTCTGCAAAATAAGCAAGACCTAAAAATTCACTCATCAAAGAAATTCCCGGACCGCTTGTTGCGGTGAAACCTCTTGCACCATTCCAGTTAGCACCTATCGCCATACCAACAGCAGCCAATTCATCTTCAGCTTGAATGCTTATGTAATTATTTTTTCCTGTCTGAGAATCAATCCTATATTTTGAGGCATATTTTTCAAATCCTTCTGCAACAGAAGTAGAAGGAGTTATTGGATACCATGAACAAAAAGTAGCTCCTCCATAGACTGCTCCTAGCCCACAAGCATCATTTCCAGAAACAAGTATTTTATTTTTAAGCTTGTCTTCTCTTTTTACATTAATCCCAAGCGGATAAGGTAAATTTTTTAAAACATAATCCCTTCCAATATTCAATGCTTTTACATTTGGTTCAATTAGGGCGGGTTTATTTACAAATTGTTCTGATATTAATTTCTCAAGCACTTCATATTCGATTTCTAAAAGGGGCGATAACGCTCCAACATAGGCAATATTTTTAAACAAGGCTCTTTGTTTGGCATTTGTAAAGGAGTCTACACAGAGTTGTGTCAAGGGTATTTCAATGATTGAAATATCATCTCTATTAAAGTTTCTTTTCCAAGTTGAGTCATATAAAAGGTAACCACCTTCAGAAATCTCCTCTACGTCTTGAGAATAAGTTTGAGGATTCATCGCAACGGCGATATCTACACCACCTCTGCTACCTAAATAACCTTTATTATTTACTCTAACTTCAAACCAAGTTGGCAAACCTTGAATATTTGAAGGAAATATATTTTTTGGGCTTATGGGTATTCCCATTCTAAAGATAGATTTTGCAAACATTTGGTTTGCACTTGCAGATCCTGTTCCGTTTACGTTTGCAAACTTAATGACAAAATCATTAAGAGAATTAATGGGATCTATTTTAATGGGATTTTCCATTAAGCAACTTCCTTAGTCTTTACTTTTTCTTTGTTAAGGTTATGTGCTTCGATATAGTTATTTTTTTGAATATCCCAAGCTCCTGTAGGACATCTTTCAGCGCAAAGACCACAATGAACACACATATCTTCATCCTTGATCATAACTCTTCCGGTAGTTAATTTGTCTGATACGTAAAGATCTTGATCTAGGTTTAAAGCTGGAACTCTAAGTTTTTCTCTTACTTTTTTCTCAGTATCATTTGTAGTAAATGTAATACAATCAGTCGGACAAATATCAACACAAGCATCACACTCTATACAAAGTTTTTCTTGAAAAACAGTTTGCATATCACAATTTAGACATCTTTGTGCTTCATCCAGAGCAAGCTTCTCATCAAAACCCAATTCAACTTCCATTTTGAGATCATTAAGAGCTTGTTTTAAATCTGCATGAGGGACTTCCAAACGAGCTTCTTGAGAAATACCATTATCATAAGACCATTCGTGAATTCCCATTTTTTGACTTACTAAATTTGTAAGCGGGGGGGGTCTATCAAATAAATCAACATCGCTGCAAAAGTTATCTATAGAAATCGCAGCCTGATGACCATGCGCTACAGCCCATATGATATTTTCAGGACCCCAAGCAGCGTCACCACCAAAAAAAACTTTTGGATGTGAAGACTGCATTGAAGTTTTATCAACAATAGGGCAATCCCATTCATTGAAATCTATTCCAATGTTTTTTTCTATCCATGGAAAAGCATTATCTTGACCAATTGCTAAAAGCACATCGTCGCATTCGATGATTATTTCTTCACCCGTAGGAATCAACTTTCTTTTACCATTCATATATTGAGCTTCCATTTTTTCAAATTTCATTCCTTTAAGTTTTCCTTGATCATCTAATAAGAATTCTTTTGGAGAAGTATTGTCTAAAATAGGGATTCCCTCATCTATAGCTTCTTCTAACTCCCAATCAGACGCTTTCATGTCAGACTTAGGGCTTCTTACAGTAACTTTAACGTCATCTGCTCCCAATCTAATGGCTGTCCTACAACAATCCATAGCTGTATTTCCACCTCCGATGACTATAACTTTTTTACCAATTGATTTTGTATGCTCAAAAGCAATACTTGTTAACCAATCTATTCCAATATGAATATTTTCACTGGCTTCTTTTCTACCAGGTATTTCAAGATCTTTTCCTTTAGGAGCTCCTGTACCAACAAATACAGCATCAAAAGAGTCTATTACATCTGCCAAGCTATCAATGTACGAATTAGTTTTAAGTTCAGCTCCCATTTTGATTATTCTGTAAACCTCTTCATCCAAGACTTCAGCGGGAAGTCTAAAAGACGGAATATTAGTTCTCATTAACCCGCCAGGTTTATTATCTTTTTCGAAAATAGTAACTTCGTAACCTAAAGGTAGTAAGTCTCTGGCAACTGTTAAAGAGGCAGGACCCGCGCCGATTAAACCAATTCTCTTACCGTTTTTAACTTTAGGAATTTCTGGAAGATAAGGATCAATATCATTTTTGTAGTCGTAAGTAACTCTTTTTAATCTACATATAGCTACAGGCTTATCATGAGTCCTTCCTCTTCGACAGGCAGGTTCACACGGTCTGTCACATGTTCTTCCAAGTATCCCCGGAAACACATTTGATTCCCAATTGAGCATATAAGCATCGTCATACTTTTTCTGAGCAATTAGACGAATATATTCTGGAACGTTAGTATGTGCAGGACATGCATATTGACAATCAACTACTTTATGAAAATACTGTGGATCAGAAATATCAGTTTTTTGCATGTGTTCAGTCCCTCTGAGCACTATGCCTTTATCATCTGCATTAACTTTCCTGATTTGAAATTCAGTTTTAAATTCTTGAACAATTTTATCTCTAACTGGCAAAGCCTTTTCTAAATCCTTCTCGCCAGTAGATTTTCTTAAATCATAGCCTAGTTCACTTCTTAGTGATAAAGGTACAGCTAGCTTTACCCACCATACATTGTTTCTTTTGAATAAATATTTCTTATCAGACATCTATAATGTACCTTTAATTCATCTCATGGTACTGAATTCTTGAGATTATAGTATTTTTATCAAAAAGGTACAATAGATAGTAATATGTTTATGAATTGTTTAAAATTAGTCAAATGTACCTTTTTTGAAAATTATTTTCATGATACTATGCCTGCGAATTTGAGATGAAATGAAAACTTATTATTTTGATTATGCTTCTACTACACCAGTTGATTCTCTAGTAGTGGATAAAATGAAAGATTGCTTGTCTGTCGACGGAGCCTTTGGCAATTCCGGGTCTAGGTCACATGTATTTGGTTGGAAGGCTGAAGAATTGGTTGAGGAGGCTAGAGTAAATGTAGCCAATCTTATCAACTGTGATTCTAGAGAAATAATATGGACCTCTGGAGCCACTGAATCGGATAACCTAGCCATCAAAGGAGCGGCTTATTTCTACGCTAATAAAGGAAGACACATCATTACTTCAAAAATAGAACACAAAGCAGTTTTGGACGTCTGTAGACAACTTGAAAGCGAGTCTTACGAAGTCACATACTTAGAACCAAATATCCATGGAGTAATAACTCCTGAATCTGTCGAAAATGCTCTTAGGGAAGACACTGTTTTAGTTTCTTTAATGCATATAAATAATGAAATAGGCGTTATAAATGATATCGAGGCAATAGGAAAAATTGTTAAACAAAATGGAAGTATTTTTCATGTGGATGCAGCACAAAGTGCAGGAAAAATTCCAATAAATATAAAAGATTTAGAAGTAGATTTAATGTCATTTTCTGCTCATAAAATCTATGGCCCTAAAGGAATAGGAGCCTTATATATAAGAAGAAAGCCTAGGATACGTCTTCAACCCTTGTTTCATGGTGGAGGCCAAGAAAGAGGTATAAGAGCAGGTACTCTTCCAACTCACCAGATTGTGGGAATGGGAGAAGCTTTTAAGCTTGCTAATGAAAAAATGGAAGACGATCATAAAAATCTATCTAAATACAGAGAAATTCTGTGGAATGGGTTAAAAGAAATGGAAGAAGTTTATGTTAACGGAGCAATAGAAAATTCATTTCCAGGAATATTTAATATGTCTTTTAACTTTGTCGAAGGCGAATCTTTAATAATGGCATTGAAAAATATAGCTGTCTCGTCTGGCTCTGCTTGCACTTCTGCTAGTCTTGAGCCTTCTTATGTTTTGAGAGCTTTAGGAAGAAAAGACGAGCTTGCTCATAGCTCGATAAGATTTTCTTTCGGAAGATTTACAAAGGAACAAGAAGTTATAGAAACTGTTGAGCTTGTAAAAGATTCTGTCAACAAACTCAGAGAAATCTCACCTTTATGGGAAATGTACCAAGATGGAGTAGATTTAGATAAAATAGAGTGGGCATAAAATGATAATTTTAACTGCGAGGAACTAATGGCTTATTCACAGAAAGTAGTAGATAAATTTGAAAAGACACTAAAAAATCCTGAGGAGGCAAGTGTAGGAAGATGGAAACCTGGAGATAAGGACTTTCACAGGGTTGGCACTGGCATCGTTGGAGCTCCTGCTTGTGGTGACGTAATGAAGTTACAAATTAAGTGTGAAAATGTTGATGGCACAAATAAAATTGTGGACGCTAAGTTCAAGACTTATGGTTGTGGTTCAGCAATTGCTTCAAGTGGAGAGCTCATTGACATGCTAAAAGGCAAAACTTTAGAAGAGGCTTCTAATATATCTAATCAGGAAATTGTTGACATACTTGAACTGCCAGCCATAAAAATTCATTGCAGTGTTTTGGCTGAAGAAGCTATTCATAGAGCCATCGATGATTTCAAAAGCCGAAGAAATAATGACTAATGCCCAAAATAAAAGTATTACCCCATTCTGAAATATGTCCTAACGGTGTAGAATTTGAGGCAGAAACTGGAATTTCTGTATGCGAAAATCTCCTCAATAATGATATAGATATTGAACATGCTTGTGAGCTTTCTTGCGCTTGTACAACTTGTCATGTCATCTTTACTGATGGTTTTGACTCTTTAAACGACTCTTCGGACGATGAAGAAGACCTTTTAGATAAAGCTTGGGGGCTAGAGTCAAGATCAAGATTAAGTTGTCAGACAATAGTAGATAATGCAGACTTGGAAATACAAATACCTAAATACACTATAAACATGGTCTCAGAAAATCACCCCAAGTCATCAAAGAAAATGACGAAAGAGATTTCCTCAAAAGATTTTAATATTTCTGATACTGCTGCAAAGCATTTGACCGAAATGATAAAAGCTAATAATTCTTTTGGTATCCGCATATCTCTCAAAGACTCAGGTTGTTCTGGTTTTGCTTATCAACTTGACTTGATTGATGATAAAGATGAAACCGATCTCACTGGTTTAGTAAATGGAGTTAATTTATTTATTCATGATAAAAGCTTTATTTTTCTTAAGGGCACTAAGCTTGATTTCATAAAAAAAAATTTGAACGAGGAACTTGTTTTTTTGAATCCGAATGTTTCTGCTGAGTGTGGTTGCGGAGAAAGCTTTAATTTCGATACTAAGCTTGTTAAAGATCTAACAAATAACTAAATATTATGGACTGGTCCGATACCTATGACATCGTAGATAGCCTATGTGAAAAATATCCAAATGAAGAGCCTGAGAAATTGCTTTTTTTAGATCTTATGAATATGGTTACTTCCTTAGATGGATTTACAGGAAAAAAAGAGAACTGTAACGAAAGAATTTTAGAAGCTATTCAAGCTATTTGGATAGAGGAGAAGGACTGATGTCAGAAAAAACTTTATGCATAATAAAACCAGATGCAGTTGCAAATGATTTTGTCGATCAAATCAACAAAATGATTAGATCAAACGGACTGTCTATTTTAAAAAGTAAAACAACCTATATTTCTCCAAAGATTGCCAGAAAATTTTATGCAGAACATTCGAAAAAGCCCTTCTTTGATGAACTGGTGGATTTTATTACTTCAGGGCCTTCAGTCGTCCAAATTCTTGAGGGTAACTCATGTATTACTAGCTATAGAAATTTAATGGGCGCAACAAATCCCGATGAAGCTGAAGAGGGAACCATTAGAAAAAAATTTGCTAAGTCAATTTCCAAAAATGCTGTGCATGGTTCAGATTCTTTAGAATCTGCTAACAGAGAAATTGAAATAATGTCTGCTTTGTTTTAGTTTAGAACAATGGAAAGCTGGAAAGAGCAGCTAGGAAATAGTTTACGAGAGTCAGATCTTAATATTAAAGAAATTTCAGACAAAACTAAAATTCCTTCAAAATTTATAAATGCAATTAAAAATGGAGAGTTTAAAGAACTTCCTGCTGAAATTTTTGCTAAGTCTCAGATAGAGAGGCTTTTTAAGTTTTTAAATATTGATCCATCTGAAGCGCTAAAAGAGTATGACGAATTTATATCACCTCCAAAATCACAAATTGAGGATGAAAACTCAGAAGAAGAAAAAAAGTCTCTTTATCTTAAACTTATTGATGGTTTAAAAAATCAAACCACAAAAAAATCTTATTTAATTTATGGCGCTATTTTTTTTATTTTTCTGCTGATTTTAACTATAACGTCTTCTAAATCAGATAAACATGATGATGAAGATGAACTATTATCAAACTTAAATATTGAAAAAATTTCTGAAGATAATAATTTTGAAGCTAATGATCTTGTTTCTAACTTTTCTGTCGATAGCGATGAAATAACAGATGATAAATCTAAAGATGTGATTGAAGAAAATGATAATTTTGAAGATACAAATTATCTAGGAGAAGAGGCTTTAAGAAAAATTGAAATTGTCATTAACGGAGAGAGTTGGGTAGTCGTTTTTGATAAGAATGAAAGACTAATATACGAACTAATGCAAACTGGCAGTTATGAGTTTACTGGAGTTTCTCCTTTAAGGTTTAAAATAGGTTATGCTCCTGCAACAAGCTTATATGTAGATGGTAATAAAATTAGTTTTTCTAGAGCAATTAAGGGAGCAACAAACTATGCTCACTTTTGGGTGAACGAGGTAAATAAGGTTGAGTCGATTAGAGATTAAAAGAAGAAAGAGCAAGCTTATCCACGTAGGAAATGTTCCGGTTGGAGGAGAGTCTGAAATATCTGTACAAAGCATGACAAATACTTTGACTACTGATGTTAAAAATACGGTAAGGCAAATTAAGGCTTTGGAAAAAGTTGGGGCTGATCTAATTAGAATTTCTGTTCCAGATAAAGACTCATCTATTGCTTTCAAGAAAATTAAAGAGCAAGCAAAAGTCCCTCTTATAGCTGACATCCATTTCGACTATAAAATCGCACTTGATGTTGCAGAGCAAGGAGCAGATTGTCTTAGAATAAATCCGGGAAACATTGGGAATGAAAAGAAGGTTAAAGAAGTTATTTCTTGTGCATCCCATCATGGTATTCCTATAAGGATTGGCGTAAATGCAGGTTCTTTAGAAAAAAAATTACAAAAAAAATATGGCGAACCTAATTCCGATGCCTTAGTTGAGTCGGCTATGAATCATGTAAACATACTTAAAAAATTAAATTTTGAAAATTTTAAACTTAGCATTAAAGCGTCAGACATTTATATGATGACAGAAAGCTATAGAAAAATTAGTAAATTAATTGATCAGCCTTTGCATTTAGGCCTTACAGAGGCAGGAGGACTGAGAAGTGGAACAATCAAGTCTTCAATAGCTATTGGACAACTTCTCTCAGAAGGAATAGGCGATACAATAAGGGTATCTTTAGCCTCAGATCCATGTGAAGAAATTAAAGTAGGTTTTGATATTTTGAGGTCTTTAAGATTAAGAAAAAAAGGAATCAATTTTATAGCCTGTCCAAGTTGTGCTAGACAGAATTTCGATGTCATCAAAACTATGAATGAATTAGAGTCTAGACTTGAAGATATAACAGAAAACCTTGATGTCGCTGTCATAGGTTGCTATGTAAATGGACCTGGTGAGTCCAAAGCAGCTCACGTTGGGCTGACAGGCGCTTCTCCGAATAACCTTGTTTATGTTGACGGAATACCCGATCACAAGCTTGAAAATAAAGACCTTGTAGACTCTTTAGAAAAACTAATTAGAAAGAAGGCAAAAAAAGTAAGGCAATCACAAAGTAAGCTTTCCATTAAAGAGGTCTAAGCATCATGAAAAAAATTTCTAAATTGCGCGGAATGCAAGACTCAGATCCTATTCAAACAAATAAATTTAATTTTGTAGAGAACTGCTTTAATTCACTCGCAAATGCGTATGGATATCAAGAAGTAAGATTTCCTATTATAGAAAGCACAGAATTGTTTAAAAGGACAGTAGGTGATGAATCAGATATTGTAAATAAAGAAATGTTTACCTTCGAAAGTAAGAGTGGTAAATCAATGACTTTGAGACCAGAAGGGACAGCTGGTTGTATGAGAATGGCCATAGAAACAGGTTTAATGGATTTTGGACAACAAAAATTATCCTATAAAGGCCCAATGTTTAGGTACGAGCGTCCTCAAAGAGGAAGAACACGTCAATTTCAACAGCTTAGTTTAGAAGCTTATGGTTTCAATGACTCTTCTATAGATATAGAGATGCTTGAAATATCAAACCTTATATTCAATGAATTATCTATAGAAAAAAAAGTTAGTTTAGAGATAAATTCCATTGGATCCCAGCAAGACCAAAAAGAATATTCCAAAATATTGAAAGATTATTTTGGAAAATATAAAAAAGATTTAGATGAAGATAGTTTAAAAAGATTAGAAAAAAATCCATTAAGAATTTTAGACTCAAAAAATGAAGATTTAAAAAGTCTAATTAAGGATGCTCCAAAGATTAGTGAGTCAATTTCCAATGCGTCTAAAGAAAATTTTAATTTTATAAAAAAGAGCTTAGATAGTTTAAAGATTGATTATACAGAAAACCCTCTTTTAGTCAGAGGGCTAGATTATTATAACGATTTAGTTTTTGAATGGAAATCAAACTCAATAGGTTCACAGGATACTATTTGTGGAGGGGGGAGATATGACTCTTTATCTAAAATTGTTGGAGGAAGAGAAACTAGCGCAATAGGTTTATCATTTGGTCTTGAAAGAATTTGTTTACTAGTTGAGGACTCCGTTTTACCAAAGACAAAATCGTTACTAATAGTTTCACTTGAAGACTCTTTCTATCTTGATGGAATGAAGTTAGCTTCTTCATTAAGAGAAAATTTAGTCAATTATTCAATACAGTTTTTTGGAAAAGATAAGAACTTAAAGAACCTGTTGAAAAAAGCAAACAAAAAAAATACTGATTTCATGGTTATAATTGGTCAAGAAGAGATTAAGAAAAAATCTTATACCTTAAAAAAACTTTCAATGAATCAAGAAATGAAAATAGATAGCTTTGATTCTTTATTGGAAAACTTGAAATAAAATAGAAATGAATTTTTTTAATAAAGTTTATACATGGATTCTTAATAACTATATTAAGGTAATTGTATTTATATTTATTTTTGGATTTTCCTACGGGATGTATCTTTACCTCTATATAACCTCTCAAAACAAAGATAAAGAAGCAGGCGACATATATCTAAATTTTTACAGCTCATACTCATCTTCATCTTCATCTTTTAATGAACAAGAATACAAAATTGCTCTGGACAAGATATCTCAAATCGACGATAGCTCTATTTACTTAGTAATGCTTAAATCTATAAATGCTGCAGACTTAGTTGAAAAGAATAATCTGCAAAAAGCATTAACAGAATTATCAAATGCAAAAGAAATTATAAAAAATAAAAGCGATGACTATAAATTTTTGAAGGAAATAATTAATTTAAGAATGGTAAAGCTTTTTATCGAATTGGAAGAATTAGAAACGGCAAAATCTATCCTTAAGCAAAAATTTACAACATATCAAACTAACAAGCTTATTCTTGAGGGAGAAATCTTTGCTAAAGAACAAAAATTTTCTGAAGCCAAGCAAAAATATAATGAAGCTTTAGCAAGATCTGAGAATGAAACTCAAAATAATCTTATTAGACTAAAAATCTCTACCCTGACTGAATGATGCGATATAAAAATTTTTTATATTTTTTTCTACTTCTAATTTTTATTGCTTGTGAAACAGGAGCCAAAGAAGAAGAGCCTAATGAATTAAAAAAAGAAATAAATGAAAAATTTAATTTTGAAAGATTGTGGTCAACAAATGCATTTAAATCTCTACCTATAGGCAAAATTAATATAGCGTCTGACAAGGAAAATATATTTATCTTCGACTCTAAAGGAGAAATAAAAACTTTTTCCAATAACGGGAAAAGAATTTGGAACAAAAAAATAAATGAAGATATATCTACAGGAATAACTCTTGGTTTCAATAAACTTTTATTGAGTTCATCAGATGGAGAAGTATTTTGTTTATCAAAAAAAACCGGAGAAATAATTTGGCAATATTCTTCTTCTGGGGAGATTTTATCTCCTCCAGCCACAAATGGAGATATTGTAGCGATTCAAAATATTGATGGGAGAGTTACAGCAGTTGATTTAGATACTGGAGATTTTAGATGGGATTATAGGAGTGTAATTCCAAACTTAACCTTAAGGGGAACATCTGAACCATCCTTTTATGAAGGTTTTTTATATGTAGGTTTTGCAAATGGGAATTTGGCAAAGATTGAACCAAGATCTGGGGTTACACAATGGGAAATACCTATTACAACAAGTAAAGAAACATCCGAAATTGGAAGAATTGTTGATATAGATGGAAATTTTGTTTTTTCAAGCGGCATAGCTTTTGTGGCAACCTTTCAAGGCGATATTGCTGCTCTGGATACTAGATCTGGAAGGTTTATATGGAAGGAAAAATCATCTACAGCAAATGATTTACTTTCTTCGAGAGGAAAAATAATTTTAATTGATGAAAAAGATCAGGTTCTAGCATATTCTCAAAATTCTGGAAATTTAGATTGGTTTAATAAAGATTTTTATTTACGAAATCTTACCTCGCCTAATAAATTAAAATCTTTAGTAATCTTTGGCGACTATCAAGGATTTATTCATGCTTTAGATATTTCTCAAGGAGAACAAGTAGCTAGACAAAGAACCTCAAGGTCAAAAATTATTTCAATCTCCGTTCGGGATGAAAATGTTTTAACACTCGACGAGAAAGGAAAACTTTCACTCTTCACTTTGCAATGATATTGTCCTCAGCATGGGACCCGTTATTGCGATAATTGGCAGACCGAATGTAGGAAAATCTTCTTTATTTAATAAATTAATTGGAGAAGACAGAGCTATAGTTGCAGACTTTTCAGGCTTAACTAGAGATAGGCTTTATGGTAATTTTTCTTTAAAAGCACAAAGATTTTCAATTGTAGATACAGGGGGAATTTCAGACGAAAAAGAAGAAATTAATCAGCTTATTCTTCAAGAAATTAATAAAGTAATTGAAGAGGCAGATGGTTTTATTTTTCTAGTCGATGCTCAGTACGGTTTAAGCCAAGATGATTATAAAATTCATCAGATTATTAGAAAATCAGGAAAAAAATATATTCTTGCTTTAAATAAATCTGAACTAAAGTCATCTGAGAAAAATATTGATGATTTTTATCAATTAGGTATAAAAAATTTCATAAAAATATCTGCCAAAAATGGTTTGGGTATAAAAGTTCTCAAAAAGGAAATATCTAGTGTATTTAGATATGACGAAAAATCAAAATTTGAAGAATCAAAAGTAGGTCAAAAAATTACAGTAGGTATTTTAGGCAAACCCAATGCGGGAAAATCAACCTTTTTTAATTCAATAGTTAAAGAAAACAGATCTATAGTTTCTGAAAAAGCTGGAACAACTAGAGATACCGTAACTAAGTCAATTATTTTTAAAAATGAAAATATTGAACTTTTTGATACCGCAGGCCTAAGAAAGAAATCAAAAGTGCAGCAAGAAATAGAAATTTTTTCCGTTTCAAAAGCCATTTCAAGCATGAAACTTTCATCTGGAATCCTTTATCTTGTAGATGGAAAAGAAAATATTACCGATCAGGATTTGCATTTGATTTCATTGATTGTTTCAGCAGGAAAACCGTTGGTTTTAGGAATAAACAAGTCTGACAAATTGTCTCAATATGATAAATCTAATATAACAAGATCAATTAATAAAAAACTAGCATTTATTCCTGGTCTATCAATCCATTACATATCAGCAAAACATAATAAAGGCACTGCTAAATTATTTAAGGGTCTAATAAAACTCATAAAAAAAAGCGTGAAGAAAATTAATACTTCAGAACTAAACAAATTTTTAGAGGAAGCAGCCAAAACAAATCCGCCACAAATGTCTGGTAGGTTCAGACCAAAAATTAAATACGCAACTCTTCTTTCCTCAGAGCCTACGATAATAAGAGTTCAAGGAAATAATTTAGATAAACTAACTAAGCAATATCAAAAATATTTAGAAAATTATTTGAGAAAAAAAATGAATTTTGAAGGCATTCCTATCAAATTAGTCTTTAAGAATAATATAAATCCTTTTGGTGATAGGAAAAATAAACTTACCAAAAAGCAATTAGCTAAGAGAAAAAGGATTGTAAGGCATTGATTGCATAAATTTTGCAATATAATTAAATTTGAGATGAATGCGCCTAGATATTTAAATCTTTTTAAAATTACTTTGCCTTTGCCAGGAATCTCTTCCATTTTGCACAGAATTTCCGCCGTTGCCATCTTCTTATTGTCTTTACCAATGTTTGCCATATTGATTTTCTCATTAGAATCTAAAGATAATTTTGATTATGCTGTCTTGATTTTCGAAAATTTTCTTTTCAAGAGCCTTTTTGTCCTTTTTATTACAGCAATTTTTTACCACTTCATTTCTGGATTAAGACATTTGGTAATGGATTTTGGTTTCTGGGAAACTCTTCAAGCAGGAAGAATGTCAGCTTTAGCTTCATTTATCCTTACTGGATTATTTTTCTTTTTATTTATTTTTTTGACGTGGTAACAAAGCTTTATAAATTAAAGAAAACAGGTATCTTTGATTACGTGTTTGTCAGGGTAACAGCAGTTATTCAGGCAGTATATTTTTCAGTTATAACCTTCTATTGGTTAGTCAATAAAGACTTTAATTACAAACAACTTACTGGCTTTTTTGATATTCTCCTTATAGAAATTTTTACGATAATTGTTGTTTTTTCAATTGCCTATCATTCATTACAAGGAATTTGGAATATTGCGACAGATTATCTAACCCAAGCACAAATTGGGGTTTCAGCTAAAGTCCTAAGACCAGTTGTACTAGTCTTTAGTTGGATCCAAGCTCTTGGTTTAATCGTTTGTAGTTTTTATATTTTAGGTTAGTGATTATGGCAATGAATGGAAAAGGAACACTCTTAGACGCTTCTAGTCTACCTGTTAAAGAATTTGACGGAATCATAGTTGGCGGAGGCGGCTCTGGAATGATGGCTTCTCTCCAGCTTGCGAAATCTGGGATGAGCACTGCTGTAGTTTCTAAAGTATTTCCTACTAGATCTCACACAGTTTCAGCACAAGGCGGTATCACTTGCTCAATACAAAGCGCTGATCCAGATGACGACTGGAGATGGCATATGTTCGATACCGTAAAAGGATCAGACTTTATCGGCGATCAAGACTCTATAGAATATATGTGCAAAGAAGGCCCTGAAGCTATTTTCGAACTGGAAAATATGGGCCTACCTTTTTCTAGAACTGAAGAAGGTAAAATCTATCAAAGAGCTTTTGGTGGACAGTCAAAAGATTATGGAAAAGGAGGACAAGCAGAAAGAACTTGTGCTGCAGCAGATAGAACAGGTCATGCTCTCCTTCATACACTTTTCCAAGCTAATGTTAAAGCTGGAACAAATTTTCTTTCCGAGTGGTTTGCGGTTGATCTTGTTAAAAATCAAAACAATCAGGTTGTTGGAGTAATTGCTTTTGAAATAGAGTCTGGCGAGCCATATTTTTTAAAATCAAAAGCTACTGTTTTGGCAACTGGCGGAGCTGGAAGAATTTATCAAACTACTTCTAATGCTCTAATTAATACTGGCGACGGAACTGGCATGGCATTGAGAGCGGGTTTCCCAGTACAAGATATGGAAATGTGGCAATTTCACCCCACTGGTATTCATGGTCATGGAACTCTAGTCACAGAGGGATGCAGAGGAGAAGGTGGTTACTTGATAAACAAAGATGGTGAGAGATTCATGGAAAGATACGCTCCTAACTATAAAGATCTGGCTAGTAGAGATGTAGTTGCTAGGTCTATGTTCACAGAAATTCTAGAAGGTAGAGGGTGCGGACCTGACGCCGATCATGTTTATCTGAAACTTGACCACTTGGGACCTGAAATTGTGCACAAAAGATTACCTGGTGTAACTGAATTATCTAAAAGATTTGCTCATGTTGATCCTGCTGAACATCCAATCCCAGTGGTACCAACGTGTCATTATGCAATGGGAGGTATTCCTACCAATGTGCATGGACAAGTGATCTCTCAAAACCCTGATGGTACTGACAATATAATTGATGGTCTCTATGCTGCTGGCGAAGCCGCTTGTGTTTCAGTTCATGGTGGCAACCGTTTAGGAGGAAATTCTCTCCTTGATTTAATTGTTTTCGGAAGGTCTGCGGGACTGCATATTGAAGAAAGCTTCAAGTCAGGAATAAAAATGGACAATCCCTCTAATGATGATATTGATTTTGCTCTTAGAAACCTTAATAGGATTAACATCAGCCAATCTGGAGAAAATTTTGTCCAAGTTAAGAAAGACTTACAAAAAACGATGCAAATGAATTTTGGAGTTTTTAGGACAGAAGAATTAATGGTTAACGGAATTAAGGAAGTTTCTGAACTAAGGGAAAAATCTCAAAATATTCATCTTGCAGATAAGTCTTCTCAATTCAATACAGCCAGAGTGGAGGCATTAGAGCTTCTCAATTTGATTGAAGTTGCTGAAGCTACTGCTATAAGCGCAAATGAAAGAAAAGAGAGCAGGGGCGCTCATTCTAGAGAAGATTACCCAGATAGAGATGATGAAAATTGGCTCAAGCATTCGATTTATTTTTCTGAAACTAAACATGTCTCCAAACGAGATGTAAATTTTAGACCTAAACAGGTTCAAGCTTTTCAGCCTATTGTAAGGACTTACTGATGAATGCAATTTCGGCCAGTGAAATAAAAACCCTTCGTTTAAGTATCTACAGATACGATCCTCTTAAAAAAGAGAAGCCTTACATGCAGGACTTTGACATAGATATACCAGCTGAAAAGGACCTTATGGTCTTGGACGTTCTGATGCTTGCAAAAGAACAAGATCCGTCAATTTCATTTAGAAGATCTTGTCGTGAAGGAGTTTGTGGGTCCGATGGTTTGAACATAAATGGCAAAAACGGACTAGGATGCATTACACCTTTATCTGATGCTATTAAATCTAATAAACTTTCTATCAGACCTCTACCAGGACTTCCTGTTATTAAAGACTTAATTGTTGATATGAAACAATTCGTTGATCAGTATAAAAAGGTAAAACCATATCTAATTACTGATAAAAAAGTCGATACTAGAGAAGCAATCCCTCAAACAATCGAAGAACGAGAAAAACTTGATGGTCTATACGAATGCATAATGTGTGGTTGCTGCTCCACTGCTTGTCCATCTTTCTGGTGGAATCCTGATAAATTTTTAGGACCAGCAGCCTTGCTTCAAGCCTATAGATTTATTGCAGATAGTCGAGATACTGCTACAGAAGAAAGATTAGAACAACTAGAGGATGCCTTTAGCGTCTTTAGATGCCATGGAATTATGAACTGCGTTTCAGTCTGTCCTAAAGGCTT
>CEQL01011320.1_pt1 | contig 29999 bp, 28 predicted proteins | sample 356281 | NCBI WGS metagenome assembly CEQL01 (sample SAMEA2621203, study PRJEB7988) | marine metagenome | biome: marine biome (ENVO:00000447); feature: surface water layer (ENVO:00002042); material: "saline water (ENVO:00002010), including plankton (ENVO:xxxxxxxx)" | depth 5 m
GAAAACCAACGAAATCTCTCGATATCCTTTTTTTGCTGACTCTCTTTATCAAGATCCGGCAGATGAGATTTATAATCAAAAACCCTTATAGTTTCTCCTAAACACCAAGTAGATGATTGTACTGTTCGAATTGCATCAACATAAAAAGTTTCTTTATGTTTATAAATGGACTTCCATAAAATCAAATTTCCAAATGATGGTTTAAGAGTCATTCGGTCGGCATTATGCCCCCTCAAAGTCGCTAGTTCAATTGCAGCTGATAAAGCTCTTTCATATTGAACATACCCTAGAGTCAAATAAAATATAATCCATCCAATTCCAAAAAAACTAAATTTCTTTTTTTTAGTTTTTATTGCCATTACAAGAAATATTAATATTGGAATTGTAAAGAGTGGATCAACTATAGATATATTATTCCAACTAATGCGTTCGTTAGAAAAAGGCCAAAAAAGTTGAGTCCCGTAAGAAGTACATGCATCAAGTAATCCATGAGTTGCATATCCCAAAAAACTTGTAAAATAAACAGTCTTTAAACTCAAGGAGCTTTTAAATAAAGGAAAGATTAGAATAGTAAAAATTAAAGAACCAAAGGGAATAAAAAAAAGTGAGTGTGTAAACTGCCTGTGATATTCAAGAGATAAAATTGGATCAGTTGATGACTGAATCAAAACATCCAAATCAGGGGTCATTCCTGCAAGGAAACCAATGAAACCGATCTTGAAAATATTATTTTTATTGGCAACAGACTGAGCAAAAGCTGCACCAACTGTTCCTTGAGATAGTGGATCCATATAAATTAAGTTAAAAATTATTCCCAATCATTACAACAATCCTATCGGTTATAAGTTTGAATATGATTAGCAGAGAGGAAGGGATTCGAACCCTCGATACAAATTGCTTCGTATACGCACTTTCCAGGCGCGCGCCTTCGACCGCTCGGCCACCTCTCTGTAAATTAAGAATGCAAATCAAATAAATTTATCACATTCTGGGTAGTTATATTTGAAACTAATTCAATGGGCACTACACATATTTCAGAAAGTTTCTGTGAAACATAAATAATATTAGCAGGTTCATTTACAGATCCTCTTCTCGGTTCTGGAGACAAGTACGGACTATCCGTCTCCATTATAATATGGCTTAAATCAATCTGAGAAATCACAGTTTTAAGATTAGAATTTTTAAATGTTAACACACCTCCTACACCAATTTTAAAACCTAAATCAATAATTTCATTAGCCTGATTAAGATTGCCAGAAAAACAATGAAAAACACCCCTAAGACCTTTTGATGAAAATTTTTTTACAACCTTTATAGTCTCATCAATAGAACTTCTAGTATGAATCACTATTGGTTTATTTTTACTTATAGCATACTCACACTGTATTTCAAATGCTTTAATTTGATCTTTTTTATTTTCTTTAGTTCTATAAAAGTCCAAGCCAATTTCCCCTACTGCAATTATTTTTGAAGAAAAACTTTTAAATATTTCATCAATCTCATATTCAAAATTACCTTTTATATAACATGGGTGAAGACCAAGCATAGGGTAACAGATTTCTTTGTATTGATCTGAAACTTTCAAAATATCTGCAACAGTATCTAAATTAATATTAGGCATCAAAATTTTATGAACATTATTATTTAAAGAATTTTTGATAATATTATCAATATTACCTCTAAATTGATCTAAATATATATGAGCATGTGAATCAATATATGAAACGTCCATATTTAATAATATTTGAATAGATTTATTGTAGTGAAATTAATAATTAATAAAACCATAAATGAAATCTAATAGAATAATTTTAGGATTAGATCCAGGAACCAATCTAATGGGCTTTGGAATTATCAAAAGATCTGGAGAAAAGCTGAAAGCAATTCAGTACGGAGTCATTAAAATGAATAAAGAAAAAAATCATCTAATAAAACTTAAAATGATATTTGATTCGGTTAATAATTTAATTGATGAATTTCATCCGAATGAAATTTCTATCGAATCTCCATTTTTTGGAAAAAATGTTCAGTCAATGCTTAAACTTGGAAGAGCACAAGGTGTTGCAATGTTAGCAGGAAAAATTAAAAAAATTAAGATAACAGAATATGCACCAAAAAAAATAAAGCAATCAGTTACTGGTAATGGAAATGCATCTAAAGAACAGCTATCTGAAATGGTAAAAAATATTTTAAATCTCGATATTAAAAAAAATGAAAAATTTGATGCAACTGATGCTTTAGGCGCGGCAATATGTCATTTTTATCAGAAATCTAGTAATCAAACTCCTAAAAAGTCTTGGAAAGAATATGTAACTTCTAACCCTGAGAAATTAATTTAAATTTTTAATAATCTTAGACTGAAGATCTAAGAACTCCTCATTAGTCATTTCAATTCTTTTATTTGAAAAACTCATGTCATTCTCGTTAATAAAAGGAATTAAGTGAAGATGAGCATGAGGAACCTCCAATCCAACAACAGCTACTCCTACCCTTATACAATCAACACTTTTTGATAATGATGATGAGATTTTTTTAGAAAAAATTAAAATTTCTTTTAAATAAGAGTCATCAAGATCAAATAGATAGTCTGTCTCAACTTTAGGTACAACTAAACAATGACCAACAGTAAGTGGGTTGATATCTAAAAATGAAATAAAATTTTCATTTTCAGCAATAGTATAGGAGGGTATTTCTTTATTTATAATCTTAGAAAATATTGAACCCATTTAGATTTAAAGTGAAATATTTAATATTTTGAACTTCAACTCACCTGAAGGAACATCAATAGAAACTTCTTCACCTTTCTTTTTACCAAGTAGTCCTTTTCCTATAGGTGATTGGACTGAAATTTTACCTAGTTGAAGATCTGATTCTTCCTCAGAAACAATTGTATATTCAAATTCTTTGTTAAAACTGAGATTTAGAACCTGTACTTTAGATAAAATAGACACCTTATCTGTATTAATTTCAGATTCATCAATTACTCTTGCATTACTAATTGATTCTTCTAATTTTGATATTTTAAGTTCATGAAGTCCTTGAGCTTCTTTAGCTGCATCATATTCTGCATTTTCAGATAGATCACCCTTATCCCTAGCTTCAGCAATCTGACTCGCTATTTCAGCTCTACCTTTTGTTTTGAGAAGATTTAGTTCATCTTTCAATTTTTTCAAACCTTCCTCAGTAAAATATTTTACAGTACTCATTTTTTTAAGATAAAAAAAACGGATTATATCCGTTTACATAACAAATATATGAATTATGAATTAAAAACCACCTAGTGATAAAGCAACAATAAAATAAATTGCTAATGCTATTAAATCATTTGTAGTTGTAATAAATGGTCCAGATGCTAATGCAGGATTAAAATTTAATTTATCCAAAACAATAGGTGTTATAGTTCCTAATAAAGATGATACCATAACTATAGAAAATAATGAAACAGATACTATCAGAGCTGTTTGAGAATATAATCCGAAATCTAGAACACTATAGTAATCAGAAATTAAAAGACCAAGATATACCAATATTGATAATATAACTCCGTTTAAAATTGAAACTAATAAAACTTTAAATAATCTTTCAGAAACAGTATTTTCAAAAGCACTAGGATTAGATAAGCTCTGAATAACTATTGAAGATGATTGAATGCCAACATTACCGGCAGTTGCCATTATTAAAGGAATAAAAAAAGAAAGTGATAAAAAGACTTGATTATCCTTAAAATAATTATTTTCAAAAGAACCTAAAAAAAATGCTCCAAATAACCCACCTAGGATACCTATAACTAACCAGGGTAATCTAGCATTGGATAATTTCCAAATAGAATCATCTTCCTCAACATCAGATGTAATACCAGACATAATTTGTCTTTCTTCCTCTGCATTTTCAGTTATCACATCTACAACATCATCTATTGTGATTCTACCTAATAGTTTTCCTCTTTTATTTATAACAGGTAGCACTGTTAAGTCATACTTTTGCATTATCTGTGAGACTTCTTCTTGATTCATTTTAGCATCTACAGATATAATATAATCATCATAAACATCTTTGATTCTAGAATTATCTTTAGCAAGAATTATTTCTTTTAATGAAACTTTGCCAAGTAACTTACCCTTATTATCTGTTACATAAACACTATATATATTAGAAACATTTTCGGCTTGTTTTTTTATTAATTCAATACACTGATTAATTTTCCAATTTATATTACACTTTACTAATTCTATAGCCATTAATCCACCAGCAACATCATCATCATATTGTAATAATTCTTTTAAGTTTTTTGATTTTTCTTCATCATCTATTTCAGAAATTACTTTATTTCTAAAATCTTCACTTAATTCAGATAAAATATCTGCTCCATCATCCGAATCTATTAATTCTAAAAATTTTGCTAACTCCTCAGCAGAGAATATTTTCAAAAAATTCTTTCTATCATCTTCATCCAATTCTGAAATTATCATTGCTGAAGTTTCAATGTCTATATTATCAATTACATATTTAGAATCATTCGAATCAAATTCGATTAAAAGTTCAGTAATATCAACATAACTTATTCCTTCAAAAGATTTTTTTATGAAATTAACATTATGGTTTTGAATTTCATTTCTGAGTTTTTCTTTAAATGTATTTGTTAATGAAAATTTCATTTTTCAATTTTTTTTATTTGATTAGTCAACCAGATAAAATCTTTAATATCTAGTTGTTCTGCCCTTTTAGAAAATATTGATTGTGATACAAATTTCTTTGGTAAATTTAGGTTTTTTAAAGAATTTCTCAATGTTTTTCTTCTATTTTGAAATGATTGTTTTACAATCTTTTTAAAATAATTGAATGAAACACCAATATTAATTGTTTTATTTCTAAGACCAGTTATTAGAGCAGAATCAACTTTAGGAGGAGGATCAAATTCTTTAGGACCAACTTCTAAAATATAATCTGTCTTATAAAAGGTTTGTATGAGTACAGATAAAATACCATATGTTTTTTTTCCAGAGTTCGAACATATTCTTTGAGCTACCTCCTTTTGAAGAAGAAAAGTGAACTCAGTAATATAATCTCTGTATTCTAAAACTTTAAAAAAAACTTGAGATGAAATATTATAAGGTAAATTGCTAATTACTGAAAATTTACTCTTAAAAATTTTTAAAAAATTAACTTGAAGAATATCATCATTTATAATTTTAATATTTTTAAAATTTTTATTTATGTAATTAATACAATCAGAATCAATCTCAATTAATACTAAATTGCTCCTTTTAATTATTAAATACTTAGTTAACGCTCCCGTTCCAGGTCCAATTTCTAAAATATTTTTTTGATTTAAATGAGTTAAACTAATTTGATGGAGTATCTTTTCATTTTTTAAAAAATGTTGGCCAAATTTTTTTTTAGTTTTAATCCTAATCATATAGATTTTTTGAATGTAACTTTGATTATATATTAATCAAATTAATGAAAAAAGATATTAACAAAAAGGTAATTATTGGCTTTAGTATAGGAGATTATAATGGAATTGGCCCTGAAATTTTACTAAAATCTTTTTCCTCAACAGATTTATTAGATTATTGCATACCTGTTATTTTTTGTGATAAACAAATACTTGATTTTTATGCTGAAAAATTTAGAATAAATATTAAGATTAAAAAAATTAAAAATTTAAATGAATCTTTTGAAAGTGATTGTTTAAACACCTTCTCAGAAAATAATGAAACTTTTAAAATTACTCCTGGATATATTAATAAAACAGCTGGAATTTATGCTATAAATTCTCTAAATAAATCTTCTGAAGCATTAATTAATAAAAATATAGATAGTATAGTTACTTTGCCAATATGTAAAATTAACTCTCAAAATAAAACCTTTTCATTCCCTGGTCATACCGAATATTTCTTATCAAAATTTAATATTGACAGCAATATAATGATAATGTGTTCAGACATAATGAAAATAGGGTTTATAACTGGACATATACCAATAAATTCACTTTTGGACCATCTTGATAATAAATATTTAGAAAAAAAACTCAATATTTTTTTAGAATCAATCCAACAAGATTTCAAAATTATTAAACCAAGAATAGCTGTTCTTGGATTAAATCCACATGCTGGCGAAGAAGGATTAATTGGAAATGAAGAAAAAATATTAATTCAACCCATTATCGATAAATTAAATAAAAAAAAAGAAATATTTTATGGTCCTTTCTCTTCAGATAGTTTTTTTGGACTAAAAAAGTTTAAAGATTATGATGGGATAATTTCATGGTATCACGATCAGGGGCTAGTTGGATTTAAATCTTTTTGTTTTGATAATGGGGTTAATTTTACAGGTGGATTACCTTATGTGAGAACATCACCAGATCATGGAACTGCATTTAATATAGCTGGAAAAGGAATAGCAAGTGAAAAATCACTGATTGAATCAATTAAACTAAATATTAAAATTATTAATAATAGAAAATTTTAATAATAAATTAAAGAGTAATATTTTTGCCAACTTTTATTATAAAAAATGAATAAAAAATTTTTAAGAAATTACAGAATTAAAATTCAAAGTTTATCAAATAATATACATGAATATGATTTTGAATTTAATCAAGATTTGATTGATTTTTATTCAGATGAAAATGAATTAAAAGACGTTTCAGGAATTTGTAATTTAAATGTCTCAAAATCTGATCTTATGCTTGAGGTTTTATTCAAAATTCAAGGTAAAACAAAATTGGTTTGTGATAGAACTCTAAAAAATTTTACTTACTCTCTAAATTCTGAAAAAAAAATTCTTTTCAAGTTTGGTGAAGAAGATGATGAAATATCTGATGAAATGGTGATTATAGATAGAAATAAATCTATTCTAAACATGGCAAAGTACATTTATGAATTTTTTATGCTTGAAATTCCAATAAAAAGATTACACCCATCTGTAGAAAATGAAGATAATATTGATAATTTTGTATTTACTACAAAACAAAAGAAAGAGATTGATCCTAGATTGGATCCACTAAACAAATTAAAATAGATAAAATGGCGCATCCTAAAAGAAAAACTTCAAAAACAAGAAGAGACAAAAGAAGAACCCATTATAAAGCAACTGCAAAAAAATTTGTGGTTTGTTCTACTACTGGTGAATCTCACTTACCGCATAGGGCTTATTGGTATGAAGGTAAATTATATTTCAAAGGAAAAGTTGTCCTTGAAAATGAATCAGTAGCATAAATAATATTTATACTCTATTTTATGACCTCAAAAAAACTCAAGGCTAGCATAACTGGTGTTCATGGTTATGTTCCAGACTACATTCTTACAAATGGAGAATTGGAAACTTTAGTTGATACAACTGATGAATGGATTGTTACCAGAACAGGTATTAAAGAAAGAAGAATATTAAAAGGAGATATGAAAGGTACTTCTATTTTAGGAGTTGAATGTGTAAAAGAATTATTAAATAAAACTGATACCGACCCAAAAGAAATAGATTTAATTATTTGTGCGACGGTTACTCCAGATATGTTATTCCCTTCTACATCCAATCTAATTGCAGATAGAGTTGGAGCAACTAATTGTTATGGCTTTGATATTTCAGCAGCTTGTTCTGGATTTATTTATGCTCTTGCAACTGGATCACAATTTATTGAAGCAGGAACTCATAAAAAAGTAATAGTAGTTGGAGCTGATAAAATGTCATCAATTATAGATTATGAAGAAAGAAAAAATTGTGTGTTATTTGGTGATGGAGGAGGTGCTGTTTTATTAGAACCTTCAGAAGATGAAACTGGAATTCAAGATTATTTATTAAAAAGTGATGGGTCTGGTGGAGATATGCTATGTTTAAAAGCAGGAGGAAGTTTAAAGCCTGCATCTATTGAAACAATAAAAAATAAAGAACATTATATATATCAAGAAGGATCATCAGTCTTCAAATTTGCAGTAACTAATATGGCTGATATTTCTGAAGAAATTATGAATAATAATAATTTATCCTCTGATGATGTTGCTTATCTAGTTCCTCATCAAGCTAATAAAAGAATTATTGATGCAACAGCCAAAAGAATGGGTATAGGTCCTGAAAAAGTACTTTTAAATATTGAAAAATATGGCAATACTACTGCTGGGACAATACCTTTGTGTTTATGGGATTTTGAAAATAAATTCAAAAAAGGAGATAATTTAATTCTGGCAGCTTTTGGAGGAGGTTTTACCTGGGGTTCTTTATATTTAAAATGGTCATATAATAATTAAAAAATGGCATCTACTAATGATATAAAAAATGGTTTATGTATTGAATATAATGGCAATTTATATTTTGTTACAGAATTCCAACATGTAAAACCAGGTAAAGGACCTGCATTTGTTAGAACAAAGTTAAAAAATGTTCAAACTGGTAAAGTAATTGATAATACTTTTCCATCTGGTCATAAGATTGTAACAGCTAGAGTGGAAAAAAGATCACATCAATTTTTATATAAAGACAGTTCAGGTTTTCATTTTATGGATACTTCTACATATGAACAATTGACTCTTGAAGAAAATCAAATTGACTTTCCAAATTATTTAATTGATGGAATTGAAGTTGAAATTTCAATACATACTGAAACTGGAGATATTTTATCTTGTGAATTACCTCAAAGTATAGAAAGCAAAATAATTTATACTGAGCCCGGAGTTAAAGGAGATACAGCTACAAATGCTATGAAATTAGCAAAAATCGAGACAGGAGCAGAAATTCAAGTTCCTTTATTTATTAATGAAAACGACAAAATTAAAATTGATATTAGACAAGGTAAATATGTTGAAAGAGTAAAATAACTTAAATTTGTATTATGAAAATAAAGGAAATTCAAGATATAATTAATTTTATTAAAAAATCAGACCTTGATGATGTTAGCATTGAAACTGAAAATTATAAAATAAGAGTCAAAAAAAATAATGGTAATTATACAACAACTGAGTTACCAAAAGAAGTAAAAGTTAGTACGCCTCAAAGTCAACAAGAAGTTAAAAAAGTTGATGAAAAAAAAGAAAGTACTTCATCTAATAATCTTATTATTAAATCACCAATGATAGGAACATTTTACAGATCACCAAACCCTGAAAGCGACCCTTTTGTAAGTGAAGGAGATACAATTAAAGTTGGTCAAACAATCTGCATTGTCGAAGCCATGAAATTATTTAATGATATTGAATCTGAAGTATCAGGTAAAGTTGTTAAAATATTAGTAGATGATAATTCACCAATAGAATTCGATCAACCATTATTTGAGGTTGAACCTAGTTAATAAATCTAATGATTAAGAAGCTACTTATAGCAAATAGAGGTGAAATTGCCTTAAGGGTAATTCGAAGCTGTAATGAAATGGGGATAAAGACTGTAGCAGTTTATTCTACAGCTGATAAGGAAAGTCTCCACGTAAGATTTGCAGATGAAGCTGTTTGTATAGGCCCACCCGTATCAAAAGAGTCATATCTAAATATTCCTAAAATTATGGCTGCAGCAGAAATTACTAATTCTGATGCTATACATCCAGGATATGGATTTCTATCGGAAAATGCCGAATTTTCTAAAATTTGTTCTGAGAGTGGTATAAAATTTGTTGGACCTGACTGGAAAATGATTGAAAAAATGGGTGATAAAGTCACTGCAAAAGAAACTATGAAAGCAGCTGGAATCCAAACAATACCTGGATCAGATGGTCTACTTGATTCAATCAAGGAAGGTAAAATTTTAGCAAAGAAAATTGGATATCCCGTAATTTTAAAGGCAACAGCTGGAGGTGGAGGTAAAGGGATGAGAATAGTGTACCATGAAAAAGAATTTGAAAATGCGTGGAATAGTGCAAAAGCAGAATCAGAAGCATCCTTTTCAAATTCTGGACTTTATTTAGAAAAATTTATTGTTGAACCAAGACATATTGAAATTCAAGTTATGGGAGATCAATATGGTAATGTGTCTCACCTATCTGAAAGAGATTGTTCAATTCAAAGAAGACACCAAAAGCTAATTGAAGAAACTCCATCTCCTTTTGTTGATGAGGAACTTAGAGAGACCATGGGACAAGCTGCTGTTAAAGCATGTAAATTTATAGATTATGAGGGAGCTGGAACAATTGAATTTTTAGTTGATGTAAATAAAAACTTTTACTTTATGGAAATGAATACAAGAATTCAGGTTGAACATGGAATTACTGAGGAAGTAACTGATTATGATTTAATCAAAGAACAGATCAAAGTTGCAGATGGAGTAAAAGTATCAGGTCAACACTATTACCCAAAACTTCATTCTATTGAATGTAGAATAAATGCTGAGGATCCATCATCAAATTTTAGACCTTCTCCAGGAAAAATTACTGCTCTTCATAAGCCAGGTGGTCATGGTGTTAGAGTTGACTCTCATATTTATTCAGGCTATGTGATACCCCCTAATTATGATTCAATGATTGCTAAATTAATAGTTAGCCATCAATCTAGAGATGAAGCAATTGTTAGAATGAAAAGAGCACTCAAAGAGTTTATAATAGAAGGAATTGAGACTACAATACCATTCCATATTAAGATAATGAATGACGAAAATTTCGTAAAAGGTAATTTTACTACAAAGTTCATGGATACTTTTAAATACTAGTTATCTTCTCTTCAAAAACAAGTCCTAAATTACTCATTTTTGATAATAAAGGAATATAAATTTCCTGATCAAAAGGTAAGTGAATTCCAGGTTTTTTGTATTTTTTAATGATTATTTGCTCAATCAACAGGGCAATAGGCATACCAACTGTTTTAGACATCGCAGTATTGATATTATCCTCTCCTTCAACCTTAAGAAATGAAGTGAGTTTTTTTAAATTATTATTTTTCTTAAAAATAAAAGAATGATACATAATTATGAGATCTATGTCTGTTGATTCAAGACACCATTTATCATTTAATATTTCCAATAAGAAATCTGAAGCAAACCCTTTGTCTAAACGTAAAATCTTATTAGAAAAAAATCCTGACCATTTTAAATTTTTATATTCATCTGATGACGGTTTAATATTATAATCTTTCTCTAAAACTGAATTTAAATGATTTAAGCTTTTAGCCTTTAAATTCAAATTAAAAAAATCAAAAAAAGTCATTTTATTAGAATTTTTTATTTCTATTTTATTATTGGTCAAACCAATATTGACAATAAGGTCCCAAGTATTACAAAAACTCTTATTTCTTAAAGTTCCTCTTCTAAGAGTTTTAATATTTTTTAAACCATAAAGTTTTTTATACTTAACAGAATCTCTATTCGGATAGCCCTCATATATCTTATTGTTAATTATTATTTCTTTATGATCCTTAAATAAATTATTATAGGGTATGAATTTTAATCTTCCTTTTTCTATATATCTAGCATTATCAATTCCAGCTAATATTACATTTGAGGGATTCCATGTAAACTTATATCCCCATGGATTTTTTTTATAATTATCTTTTATTAAACCACCAGTATAAGATTCGAATTCTAAAATTTGGCTATCCTTTTTTAGATCCTTTATACTTTTCATTGCAGACATATGGTCAATACCAGGATCTAATCCTATTTCCATAAATAGGAAGCATTTATTCTTAATAAAAGATTTTTCTAAAGATTTAATATTATTATCTAAATATGAAGCTGTTATCATATTAACCCCTAAATCCGAACATATTTTTGCAATCATAAAATGAAAACCAGGGGGTAACAAACTGACAACCAGAAATGAGTTTTTTATAATTGAATTTATATTATCGTTATCATTAACATCTATAGACATAAATTTAATATCATTATAATCATTTAAAAATGTAGGTTGGATATCTGAAATAATTACAAGAGAAATATTCAATTGTAATCTATAATTATATAAATATTTTATGAGATATGAAGAAGATCTACCTGCTCCAAGCAATACAATTTTTTTTGTCATAAATTTGAATATAATTCAAAGTAAGCAATTAATTATATTTAAAAAAAAATCGTGACAAAACTTATATTTACTGGAGGAAGACAGTCAGACTCAAAATTATCTTATTTTAATAAAGAATGGAACAATGGAATTTCTGGAGTAATTCTAGAGTATGATACTATAACAAAAAAAGTTTGTGAAAAAATAAATTATAAAACCCCTCAAAAATATAGACCCAGTAAAGACTATAGTATTTCCTTTAAAAGTGGATCCATAAACAACAATAAACTATATATAACAACATTGACCGAAATATTAATTTTCTCTCTTCCAGATTATAATATGATTGACAGAATATCACTTAAGTTATTTAATGATTTACATCATGTCATTTATTATAAAAGGAATTTATTTATCGTAGTAACAGGATTAGATATAGTATTAAAATACTCCTTAGAAAAAAAGAATATTGAGAAAGTTTATAATTGTTATCCCGAATTAGATACATGGGATAGATTTGATAAAAAAACTGATTATAGAAAAATAAATACGACCAAACCACACAAAAGTCATCCTAATCATGTTTCTATTTTCCAAAATAAATTATTTATCACTAGATATAAACAGCAGGATGTAATTATTTATTCAATGGAAGGAAAAATCATTGATTATATTAAAATAAATAAGGGTATTCCTCATGATGGATTACTATTTAATAATAATTTAACATATACTACAGTGAATGGAAAAATAATTAAAATAAACCCTAATGATTTCTCAAAAATTAATACAATTGATTTAAATATTCATGAAAAAAAAGGGAGGTCATTAGGTTGGTGTAGAGGATATCAAGAATTGAATTCAAGATCTTTTGTTGGTTTTAGTAGAATAAGACCAACAAAATTTATGGAGAATATTAAATGGTTAGGAAATAAAATTACTGATAAAGTAAAATTAAAGATGCCAACTCGAGTAATAGAGTATAATAATAATTTTTCTAAAATTAATAATACAATTATGTTAGAAGAACATAAAATGAATTGGATTTTTAGTATTTTAAAATACTAAATTATTCTATTTACTATAGTAGATGAAGCTTGAGATTTTGGTAAAACTGTTATATCACTAATGTTAACATTTTCAGGCCTAATAAGAATAAATTCTATAACATCAGCAATATCTTTTGCTAGTAGTGGCTCCATACCTTCGTAAACATTGTCTGCTTTTTTCTGATCATTTTTAAATCTTACTTTTGAAAACTCTGTATTAACAAGACCAGGGTTTACTTGCGAAATTTTAATATTTTTTTGATTCAAATCAATTCTCATTGCTTGTGATAATGCATCAACTGCAAATTTTGAAGCACAATAAACATTACCTTTAGGATATACTTCTTTTCCAGCAATTGAACCTATATTAATTATATGACCTGATTTGTTTTTAAGCATCAATTTCAAAATTTGATTAGTAACATATAATAATCCTTTTACATTAATATCAATCATTTTATCCCAATCATCTAACGAACCTTCATGAATGAAATCTAGTCCATGGGCGTTTCCAGCATTATTAATTAAAATATCAATTTTTTTCCATTTATCTGATAAGGAATTTATTTGATTTGAAACATCATTTTTATTTCTTATATCAAAAGTTAATGTGGTTACCTCGGTTTCTTTTGATAATTTTTTCTCTAGTTTTAGTAATCTATTTTCTCTCCTTCCACATAAAATAAGATTAAAATTTTTAGATAAGGCTTCTGCAGCTGCCTCCCCTATTCCAGAAGTTGCACCAGTTATTAATACATTTTTTTTTATTCTACTTTGGACCACCTTCAAATGTAAGGAAAAAAGAAATATTGTGAACAATTATCTTGTTTATTGGTAAATTATATTCATTAATATTTTTCTTATTCAACACATTCCTTAATCCTCTTGAATACCTTATCTCAGGAGATAACTTAAATAATTGAAAGAAAATATCACTACCAAAACCTAACTCAAATGAAATATCAAATGACTTTAAATCTAAAATATCCTTCCCCGCTTCATCTTTATTTTTTGCTCCTATCTCCAAACTTGGTTTAAATCCAGTGATAATAAACATCCTATGATTTTTTCTTCTTTTAGACTTATACTTAATTAAAACCGGTGATTCTAAAAAAGTTGATGGCCTAGTATCTGTAAAAACTGATCCGTCTACATAATAATAATCCATCCTAAATTCAGAAAAAGATACCTGAAGTAAGGTTCTCACGTCAAAAGGATAATAAAGATTAAAATCTGATATAAATCCAAGTTTAAACCCAGGCATAGTTTTAGAGTGGATACTATGAAGATTTTGGAAGTCTGAAGATGAAAAGTCTTTTGAATAGTCAAATCTATAATAAGAGGAATGTAGACCAAGTAAAAATCCAAAATGAGTATTTACATCATCATAACCACTTAAATTAATTCTACTTGATTGAGAAAAAATGAAATGACTGTTTAAAATAAATATTATAGAAAATAAAAAAATCTTCTTCATTTATCATTAAATATAATATCTAAACTTCAAAAATGAATTAAAATTGCATATTGGTTCAAAATATGGTAATAAAAGATGCAAAATTTATAAAGAGTAGTTCTAAACTATCCGAGTGTCCTAATAAATCTTTACCTGAATTTATTTTTTTAGGTAGATCAAATGTTGGTAAATCATCATTAATTAATATGTTATTAAAAAGGAAAAAACTTTCTAAAATATCTTCAGTACCTGGAAAAACTCAACTTATTAATCATTTTATGATTAATGAGAAAATATATTTTGTAGATCTTCCAGGATACGGATGGGCAAAAACAAGTAAATCTAATAGAAAAAAATGGGATGATATGACAAAACATTTTTTGATAAACTCTAAAAATTTATCATTGATTTTTATTCTCATAGATATTAGAATTCCTCCACAAAAAATTGACATAGATTATATTAATTTTATTGGAAAAAATAATCTTCCTGTTAATTTAATTTTCACGAAATGTGATAAAATTAAAAAAAAATTAATTATAAATAATGTTGATGATTTGATGAATGAGTTAAATAATTATTGGTCCCCACCACCTGATTATTTTATTTCTTCATCTAAAACTTTAGAAGGAAGAGAAGAAATTTTAAGCCATATTCATAAAATAATTAAATAATATATACGATGAATTTTCTATATAATGTGTTTATTAAACTTATCGATATCTATATTTTTTTTAGTTCAAAAATTAATGTTAAAAACAAAAGAATTTTAGAAGGTAGAAAAAGAACTTTTAAGTATATAATAGAAAAAAAATTGGATGAAAAAGAATTTGTTTGGATCCATGTCTCTTCAGTTGGTGAATTTGAACAAGCTAAACCTATAATCAAATTATTTAAAAAAAACTATAAAATTGAATTACTAATTACATATTATTCATCTTCAGTTGAAAATCAAATATCTGAATATAATCGAATTGATTATCATTTTTATCTTCCCTCAGATACATTAAATAATATGAAAAAAATTTTTCATTATTTAAATCCTAAATTTCTTATAATAATTAAATATGAATTTTGGAAAAATTTAATAACAATAGGAAATGAAAAATCAATACCTATAATTTCAGTATCGTCGGTTTTCAGAAGTAATCAAATTTATTTTTTTCCAATAATTTTTTTTAAAAATATTTTAAATAAAATTTCATTATTTCTAGTTCAAAATGATAGTTCACGTAAACTTTTAAATAAAATTAAAATAGAAAATGTGAAAGTTATTGGTGACACTAGGTATGATAGAGTATTAGAAATATTTGAAAATTTTGAAGAAATAGATTCAATAAAAGAATTTATTAATGGTAAAAATACTGTTGTAATTGGTAGCTCCTGGAAAAGTGATATACAAAAAATAAAGAATGAAATCATTAGAGATCTTACAGACACCAAATATATTATTGCTCCTCATAATATAAATCAGAAAGATTTAGAGTATCTAGAAAATATTTTTATAAATGATACAATTAGATATTCTGATTTACCACAAAAAAATATTAAGAAAAGAATCCTATTAATTAATAATATTGGGATGCTTTCATCAATCTATAAATATGCAAAAATTGCGTTCATTGGTGGTGGATTTAGAGGTGCTTTACATAATACTTTAGAAGCTGCTGTATGGAATATTCCTGTTGTTTACGGCAATCATATTAACAATAAAAAATTTATTGAATTAGAATCTCTTGAGAAGAGAAATATTGGATTTCCAATCAAAAATGGAAATGAATTTAAGTTAATAAAAAATAGAATTTTTAAAAATAGAGATACTGGAAAAGGTGGTTATGAATTTATTAAATCAAAATCTGGTGCTACAAATAAAATTAATGAGTTTCTAAAAAATTATCTAAAATGAAAGGTACTGTAATTAAGTCAGTTGGAAATTTATACACTATAAAATCAGAGGATAAAATTTATAAGTGTAATTATAGAGGTAAAAATAAATTAACAAATAATTTTTCAAATCCAATTGTATCAGGAGATGAGGTAGAATTTATTTTAAATGAAGATAACAATGGTATCATTGAAAATATTATAGAAAGAAAAAACTATTTTATTAAGAGATCATTAAAAGATGAAAATGTGCATATTATTGGATCAAATATAGATCAGACTCTAATTCTAGCTAGCATTAAAAACCCATATACAAAATTAGGTTTTATAGATAAATGTATTGCGGCATCCTTTTATTATAATATTAGTCCAATTTTAGTTTTTAATAAGATTGACATATTAAATAATGAAGAATTTAAAAAGCTTGAAGAAATAATATCTATATATAAAAACATTGATATAAGCACATTCTATATTTCTGCAGAAAAAGGTGACAATATTGATATTCTTGAAATAAAACTGAAAAATAAAAAAACTTTATTACTAGGTAATTCAGGTGTTGGAAAATCGACACTAATTAATAAAATATCAAAAACATCTAAACAAAAAACTAATGATCTATCAGCTAAGACAAGTAGAGGAAAACAAACGACTACTTTCTCTGAAATTTTTGATTTAAAAGTATCAGGAACAATTACTGACACTCCTGGTTTTAAAGATTTTAACTTTTTTGATATTGATAAATCTGATCTTAGTTTTTTGTATCCTGAATTTAATTTAAGAAACAAGTGTAAATTCAAAAATTGTCTACATAAAAATGAACCTGATTGCGCTATTAAAGAAAATATTGGAAAAAAAATTAATATAAAAAGATATAATAATTATCTATCAATTTTAAATGAAATCATTTAGTTCTTAATGATTTCATCTTTATTCTAAAATAAGCAATAAATATTGTCATTAAAGGACTTATTAAACTGAAGAAACAATAAGGTAAATAAGTTAAAGTAGCTACATTCAAAACAGATGCATGATATGCTCCACATGTATTCCAAGGAACAAGAACGGATGTAACAGTTCCACTATCTTCTAATGTTCTACTTAAATTTTCAGGAGCTAAACCTTTATCTTTATATATTTTAGAGTACATTTTTCCTGGTACAACAATTGATAAGTATTGATCTGAAGCAGTAAGATTGAAAAAAATACAAGTACCTGCAGTAGATGTTACTAAGGAACCAGTAGAATTAATTTTATCTAATATTATAGAACTTATTTTTTTAAGAAATCCTGCTGTTTCCATAACACCACCAAAAATCATAGCTGATATTACCAACCATATTGTGTTTAACATTCCAAACATTCCGCTAGATGATAAGAGTTCATTAACAATTTGATTTGAAGTTTGAATAGAAATTGAACCATATAAAGACTTCATTGTTCCTGAAAAAAGCGATATCCAGGAAATATCTTTCATGCCTGAAACCTCAACCACTAAATTTTTTTGAAAAATCAAAGCAAATAATGATCCTAAAATAACACCAATAAATAGTGAAGGAACTGCTTTTATTTTCTTGTATATTAATAAAATTACAACTGCAGGAACTAAAAACAATATTGGTGAGATATAAAATGTTTCTTTAATTAAATTTGATATTAAAACTGCATTATCTGATTCTATATCTGAAGATATATTTAGACCTAAAAAAATAAAAATAACCAAAGAAATCAAAATTGAAGGAACAGTAGTTATCATCAAATATCTAATATGAGTAAATAAGTCAGTTCCAGCCATAGCAGGAGCTAGATTAGTTGTATCTGATAATGGTGACATTTTATCACCAAAATAGGCACCACTTAATATTGCTCCAGCTATTAAACCATCCGAAATCCCTAATGCTTTTCCAATACCAATTAAGGCGATGCCTATAGTTGCAGATGTTGTCCATGAGCTTCCTGTTGCCATTGATACAATTATACATATGATGCAAGCTGCAAAAAGAAAAATTTTTGCATTTAATATTTGTATACCATAATAAATAAAAGCTGGAACTACCCCACTCAGTAACCAGGATCCAGCTAAGGATCCCACTAAAAATAAAATCAAAATTGATGACATTGAAGAATTTATACTTTTTAGTATTCCTTTTTGTATATCATCCCAAGTGAAACCTAAATTAAATGCTAAAACTGAAGCTACAGCAGATGATAATATTAAAACTATCTGAATACTTCCATCTAGTGAATCATCTCCAAATATTGATACGTTTATAATTAATAGAAAAACTAAAAATAATATTGGAAATAATGCATGGAATAAAGAAGCAGTCTTTTTTTCTCTCATTCTATAAATTAATAATATTTATTAAGAAAAACTGGAAAACTTTCTTAAATAAAATTATAATAGCGAATTAATAAAATTATGACAAAAAATAAATCCGAATTAATTAATCTTATAAATAATCAAAAAGATAATTTCCCTCTTGAACAATCTTTTTATACTAATCAAGAAATCTATGACCTTGATATAAATAATATTTTATTTAATCAATGGATTTTTATTGGTCATGAATCTAGAATACAAAATAAAGGGGATTACTTTTTATTTGATATTGGTAAAGAATCAATTATAGTGATTAGAGGAGATAATAAAATTAATTGCTTTTATAATGTTTGTAGACATAGAGGATCTCATATATGTGTAAATAAAGAAGGTAGAATAAATAAATTAGTTTGTCCTTATCATTCATGGGTTTATGATTTAGATGGAAAATTAATTAAAGCACAAATGATGACTGAAAATTTTGAGAAAGAGAATTGGCAATTACATAAATGTCATTCAGAAAATTTTGAAGGATTAATTTTTATAAACTTATCTGATAATCCAGATGATTTCAATGAATTTATCAAACCAACCAGAAATTTTATTGAACTACATGGTTTAAATAATGCAAAAATTGCATTTAGAAAAACTTATCCAACAAACGGTAACTGGAAGCTAACTCTAGATAATTTTCATGAATGCTATCATTGCCAAACTGCTCATCCTGAATATTGTGAAGTTCATTCAAAAGATTATATTCAGGCATATGGTGCTGGAAATAATACTGGACCTGAATCGTTAGAATTTAGTAAAAGACTCGATGAGTGGAATAAAAAAACAAATAAAATAGGTTATTTAACTGGTGAATACACAGAAAGAGAATTTTCTAACTTCTATAGAAGTGCGGAAAGAACTCCATTTTCTAGAAATAGACTGTCTGAAACAAAAAATGGTAAACCAGCATCAACATTGATGGGCCATTTTAATGAATTTGATGGTGGTTACACTACCATAGGAACTTCCCCCTTTAATAGTTTATTAATGTCTAATGATTTCGCAACTGCTTTCACTTTTATACCTAGAGGACCAATGAGGACAGATGTTGAAATTATGTGGTTAGTAGATAAAGATGCAGTAGAAGGTATTGACTATAATATAGAAAACATAATATGGATGTGGGATAAAACAACAATTGCTGATAAAAAAATTATTGAAGACAATCAAAAAGGTGTTAAATCTAAAAAATATATACCTGGACCGCTATCAGAAATGGAGAAAGGATTGGAAAAATTTAAGAAATGGTATTTAAAGACATTACTGAAGTCTTTAAAATAACTTATTTTATCTGTTTATAACACATATAGCCTGGTATTCCTGCAACACTCCCGCATGGATAAGTACCAGCTCCACAATAAAATATATCTTCAAAGTCTCCTATATTATAAAAATTATTTTTACCTGAAAAATTATAGTTTCTAGAATCAAAATTTTGACCCTGAGTTAGCATTACATGGTCAATATTTCCCCCTGGAAAATAAAATTCATTTTTCATGTCTTTAGGTGTCAAAAATATACTCTTAACACAGTCAGAAGGATTTGAAATATATTGAAAAACTTTTTGTTTTATTTTTTCATGAACATTTTTTAATTCCTCACCAGTCTTATCAAAAGATACATTTTTAGTGAATAAAATAAGTTTGTCATATTTTTCAGAGTTACCCAAATATCTTTGGGCAGCACCCTCACAATAAACTTGAATATAACCTGGTTCATAGTCTGATACTCCATTTAAGGAATTATTACTTCTTAATTCAAATTCATCTAAATTATTAACAGAAAAAATAAATCTAAATGAGCTCAGAGATTTATCGTCATTATTATGGTTTTTCCACTGAACTTTATTCTTAAAAAAAACAGTTACTTTACCACTTGTTCCAATAATTTTTTTTGAATTTAAAAATTTATTTAATTTATTATTGTCAATAAATTTAGAAGGAGTCAAAGGATCAGTTGCAAATATTAATATATCATAATTATATTCCTTACCATTATTTAAAATAACTTTTTTTGATATCTCATCAACATAATTAATATCGATTGAGGTCCTAATATTTACTCCGTTTTTACTATTAATTTTACCAAGTTCTTCTGTGATTTTCCAAATACCATTCTTGACATATCCCCAATAACCATCAAATACTGAACCCGAGTCCATTAAAGGTATAATAAATGCTGAACCAGGAGAATCAATTGACTCAGGACTACTTTCTATTACAGTCATTCCCATATATAATTTTGTTCTGTCTGAAGTAAAATAGTGATTTAATAGATTTCTTGCACTTCCTTTGATCCATAACTCAACTATACTTTTACCTAACTTTCTATTAGCTTCATCTAAGTTTGGAGGAATTCCATTCCTATACCCCTCTCTAATAAATTCAATTACTTTATTTTCATCATTTCTGAAACCTTTAATATCTCCATTTTCTCCAAGCTTTTTATTTAATTCTTTTGATAATTCATGAGCATCTTTATGAATATTTATTTGAGTATTATCTTTTTCAAAATATACAATTTTTTGATAATCAGGAGAAAAAATTTTAATTCTCTCAGATAGCCCAGTCTCGTTAAAAATAAAATCAGGCATCATACCTAAAACAGTTGCACCTTTTGCAAAAGATATATGGTCCCCATTTATTTTAACTGAATCAGAAACACATGCTCCACCAATTTTATCTGATTTTTCAAGTAATGTAACATCATAATTTTCTCTTGACAAGTAGTTTGAGACTACTAAACCATTTATACCTGCTCCAATAATTACTACTCTTTTTTTAGCCATAGATATTATTTATCATTCAAAAGGTAAGCTTTAATAAAGTCATTTATGTCACCGTCAAGAACATTATTCACATCACCTCTTTCAATACCTGTTCTAACATCTTTAATCATTTTATATGGATGTAATACGTAATTTCTGATTTGCGAGCCGAAATCTATCTTAAGTTTTGTACTATCTCTTTCATCTTTCTCTTTATTTACTTTATCAACTTCTATTTGATAAAGTTTTGATTTCAACATATTAAGAGCCTTTTCTTTATTTAAAATTTGACTTCTTTCCTGCTGACACTCTATAATAAGACCTGATGGATCATGTTTTAATCTCACAGCAGATTCAATTTTATTTACACTTTGACCTCCTGCACCACTAGCCCTAAAAGTTTCCCAAACTATTTCAGAAGGGTTTATATTAATTTCAATAGTTTCATCAACCTCAGGATAAGCAAATACTGAAGCAAAAGAGGTGTGTCTTCTTGCACCAGAATCAAAAGGAGATATTCTTACTAAGCGATGAACTCCGATTTCAGATTTTAAATTACCGTAAGCAAATTCACCTTCAATCCCTAAAATAGCTGACTTAATCCCCGCTGTATCACCAGGTTGAACATTAACTTTCTTTACAGTAAAATTTTGAGACTCTGCCCACATAATATACATTCTCATTAAAATACTAGCCCAATCTTGACTTTCAGTACCACCAGCTCCAGGATTAATTTCTATAATTGCACTCATTTGATCCTCTTTATTAGATAGCATTTTTTTGAACTCTAAATTTTCTAATTTATTAAGAGACTTATTGAACTCTGATTGAAATTCTTCCTCATCAATTTCACTACTTTGATAGAATTCATACAGAGTTTCTAAATCAGATATTGATGATACTACATCATCATATGAATCAATCCAAATCTTATTAGATGAAATCTCTTTTAGTATTTTTTCAGCCTCTTCTCTGTTATCCCAAAAATTAGGTTGTAATGAAATTTTTTCTTTATCCTTAATTAATTTTTTTCTATTATCATAGTCAAAGATAGCCTCTTAATGCAGAGGCTCTATTCATCAATTCATTAATTTGATCTGTATTCATTATTAAATTTTATGTACCCAATTAAATAAATCATCATCAATTCCATATTTAATTTTATTTAATTTCGATAATATTTTTTGAGATATAGAATTTTCACCATATGAAATTTCATATTTTTTGGAATCATGACCTATCATTTTTATAGGAGCAATAGTTGCTGCTGTTCCAGCACCAAAAGCTTCAGTAAGTTTACCATTTTTAATAGATAAAATAATTTCTTCAACTGAAATTTTTCTCACTTCTAAATCAATATTAAGATTTTTACATAGAGATATAATACTATCTCTTGTAACTCCATCTAAAACCGTATCTCCAAGAGGCGGAGTTAATAGTTTTCCATCTATTACAAAAAAAAGATTCATTGTGCCAGATTCTTCTACATACTCATGTTTTTTTCCATCAGTCCAAATTAATTGATGATAACCTTCAGATTGAGATTTTATAGCAGGATATAACGCTGCAGCATAATTTGCAGCAGTCTTAGCATATCCTACTCCACCTGCAATTGCTCTAGTAAACTTTTTTTCAATTTTAACATTCACAGGCTCAGAATAATAACCCCCTGCCAAACCACAAATTACAACATAAATGTATTTATCAGCAGGTTTTATACCTATATATGGATCTTTAGCAAACATCAATGGCCTAATATATAGAGATGAGTTATCTTGTTTTGGAACCCAATTTTTATCAACTCGCAATAATTCATTTATTGAATTAATAAAAATATTTTCTGGTAATTCAGGCATACACATTCTTTTTGCACTTTTGTTAAATCTCTCGGCATTTTTATTAGCTCTAAATATCAAAATTTCATCTTTATTATTCTTATAAGCCTTTAAACCTTCAAAAATAGTTTGACCATAATGAAGAGTAGCACATGCTGGAGACAATTTTAAGTCTTGAAAAGGAGTAATTTTAAAATTTTTCCATTCTCCTTCTTCATACTCTGCGATGAACATATGATCAGAATAATATTTACAGAAATCTAAATTTGAAAAGTCTACAGATGAAATTTTTGATTTCTTTACCTTATTAATAATGACCTCCATGATTTTTATTTTTTTTTATCTGAAGATATAAGTCCATCTTTTAATCTAACAATTCTTTTAGAATATTCAGCAATATCCTCCTCATGTGTTACCATTATAATGGTATTTCCTTTTTCATGGAGATGAGAAAAAAGATCCATAATACTATAAGAAGTTTTACTATCAAGATTACCTGTTGGTTCATCCGCTAAAATAATACTAGGATTATTTACCAAAGCTCTTGCAATAGCTACTCTCTGCCTTTGTCCACCAGATAATTCGTTAGGTTTATGAGTAGCTCTATCAACTAAGTCTACATCCTCCAATGCATTCATTGCCATATCTTTTCTCTCACTTGAAGAGTAACCTGCATAAACTAATGGAAGTGATACATTATCGAGTGCCGAGGCTCTGGGTAAGAGATTAAAAGTTTGAAAAACGAAGCCTATTTCTTTGTTTCTAATATCTGCTAATTCATTCTCAGACATATTACTGACATCTTTTGTATTTAATTTATAAGTTCCACCAGTAGGAGAATCCAAACAACCAATTATATTCATTAGTGTTGATTTACCAGAACCTGAGGCACCCATAAATGAAACATATTCATTTTGCTTAATATTAACTGTAATTGAATCTAGAGCTTTTACAGTTTGTTTACCAACATAGTAATGTCTAGAAATATCTTTAACTTCTATAATATTATTCATTTAAATATTTAATTTCGCTTTTTAAATTAGATGCCAAAGTAAACAAAAATGTTCTCAAATTTTAATTTATATTAATTTATAATCAAATGGAAATATTTTTAGAAATAGAGACTTACATTGCATTATTTACACTGACAATCATTGAGATAATATTAGGTATTGATAATATTATTTTTATTTCAATTGTAACAAATAAAGTTGAAAAAAAAAGTAGACATAAAGCCAGAGTAATTGGTCTCCTTCTTGCTTTAGTATTAAGAATTATCATGTTATTCGGTTTAACTTGGTTTATTGGTTTAACAAAGCCAGTTTTTATGAATTTTAGCATTAAAGATTTTATTTTATTCTTTGGAGGTGGATTCCTAATTTTCAAAAGTGTTCTTGAAATATCTCATAAAATAAATGGAAATTTTGATGAAAAATTAAATGAAACAAATTCAGTAAGTTTTAAATCTATTATTTGGCAAATTGTAGCTATTGATTTTGTTTTTTCTGTTGACTCTATTTTAACTGCAATAGGTCTTACTGAAATATTATTAGTTATGATAATAGCAGTTATAATATCAATATTTTTTATGATTGTATATTCCTCTAAAATAAGTGATATCATTGATAGATATCCATCTCTAGAAATTTTAGCCTTATGCTTTCTAATCTTAATTGGTTTTACATTAATTTTAGAAGCTGCACATATAAATATTCCAAAAGGATTTATTTACTTCTCATTATTCTTCACTCTTGGTGTAGAATTAATAAATATTAGATTTAGGAGAGTTTCTCTTAAAAGAATAAAAATAAAGAGATAGTTATTCTTTTATAATTTTAAACATTGTCTTCTTATCACCTTGAACTAAGTTCAGTATAAAAACCCCATCATTTCTTGATGAAATGTCAATATTATGAGAAGAAGATCCAGAAATATTGTTTAAAACATTATTATATATAGGCCTTCCAAAAATATCAATTATTTCACAGTCAACATCACCATCCCATACATCAGAAAACTTAATATTAAATTTTCCGCGATTAGGATTAGGGAAAACAGATATATTTTCATCTAACTTTGTAAATTCTATTCCTTGAACTACTGGAGTTTCTTTTTGAATGTATAGATCATCTACCAGCCAACCCCAACCAACAGTCAAAGGATCAGAAAATAATCTAAATCTTACTTTAACAGTATCACCTTCATTAAAATGAGGTTTAAAGTTTATTTGCCTATCTTTTAATAAATCAGGAGATCCAAATGCTCCTCCCTGGTAAGCAACTTTCCAATCTGCATAAGCATCAGAATCATAACCATCTATCAGAGGCTTCCAATTATTTCCATCTTTAGAAGCTTCGACTATTACATAATCCCAAAATTCATAATCTCCGTATGATGTACCAGATTCACCTGTTTCTACTATAGCAATTTCATTAAATCTAATAGAAGGAGTAAAGTCTGTAATTATAATTGGAATATTCAGCATAGCAACCAAGCTGTAGCCTTCGTTACCAGAATAACCTTGTGAAACAGCGGATTTATATGGATGATCTGAGTGAAGTTGTCTACCCTCAAAACCTCCTTGGACCCCAATTCTAAATCTGTCTAAGTAAAACTCATCTCCAACTAAATCACTAAAATTAGTACTAAATTCAGTTCTAGGTGCTAAAACAGGACTTACAACTATATTATAAATTGCAGATTGATATTGTACACCATTTTCATAACCAATTGCTTGCAATTCAAAGTCGCCAAAATCATTTACACCAATCATATAATCACGTTCACCTATATCATCGGTATCATAAAATCTTCCACTTTGGTTACCGTTTGCAATTATATCAAGAGAATCATATGCTGACATCAATTCCACTTTAATATTAATTTCATAAGCATCCTCTCTTTCAGACTGAGCAGCTTGAACTATAACCGGTGGTAATGTAGTTGGCTTAGGGACAAAATTCTTTAAATCTTCTAAAGTAGCTGTCCATATTCCACGACCATGTGTAGCAATAACAACCTGACCTTCATCTTTAATTTTCATATCCCAAATTGTGACATTTGGTAAGTCTCCAATAACCTTATGCCATGTCTGACCATTATTTGTCGATTCAAATAATCCAATCTCAGTTCCAGCCCACATAATATCTGTATTATGAGGCATAACTAAAAAGCTGTAAACTGCAACATCAGGAAATCCATTATTTGAGTAGTCTGCAAATGTTCCGTTTTCATTCTCAAATCCAGTAATATCGACCCAACTTTGTCCTAAATCCTTTGTCTCTATGACTTTTGCGTACCCTTTATATCCAAATAAAACATATGCAGTTGAATCTTCAGTTGGATGTGAATAAAGACCAGAAATTACACCTACATTGTTATAGTTATTGACCGGTTCAAATGTTGTCCCGTAATCATTTGATAGAAATATTTTTCCTGTTGAAGTCATTCTTCCTCCTGCCCAAATAAATCTAGGATTTGCCATTGAAACTTCTACATCAGTACCTGACCAAAATCCCCAAGAGCCTGTTATACGTGTATTCTCCCAACTAGCTCCAAAATCTTGCGATATATTTACTCCAGCATCAGATACTACAGCCAATACGTCTGGTAATTGATATGAGGTAGAAACTCTATTAACAAAAGGCCCATTTCCTTCTAAATCAGAATATATATTTGTCCAATTATCTCCTCCATTATGTGTATACCAAAAGTTATTAAATTGGCTTCCACCAATAAGTTTATTTGGATCTGTATGGTGAGCTATGACTTCAAAACCATCACCACCAATAAGATAATCATAATTCGTTGTAGCATTTGCATTATCAACATCATCACCACCAAATTTTCCGTTTAGGTTTCCAAATGTTCCATTGTCTTGTGCTCCTCCTATATATCTATCTACACCAACTATTTTATCTGCACCATAGAATTGAGTTGTGTTATATCCACCAGCAGGTGTAAACCATATACTTCCACCTTGTATACCACCTTGTAAAAAATCACCGTCACTACCTGGATCTTTCCCAGATACTGTATTATAAACTCCTCCGTCAGTAGTGAGTAATACTCTAAATGTACTATCTGTTTCTGAATCAATAATAGTTTCAAAACTATGGTGATCAACATGAACATTTACATTAACATCTCGAGTTCCATTATTTCCATAATAGTTAGTTAGTATTTGTTCAGACTTTGTTAATGTTTTATAGTCTCTGTTGACTAATTCAATTTTTATAGAAGACTCGGGTATATTATCAGGGTCCCATGAGACACCATTTGCAAGATACGGCCACAACAAATATAATGTCTTATATAGCTGTCCATATAATGATGCACTATTTTCTGGAGTACCATCACCGACTATATCTGCCTGAGACATAGTTGGATCATATGAAACATTTTGCGGAAATATATATTCTCTACTATCACCTCGATCTGGAAGTAGGTCAAATACGCCATTATTATTGTTATCTCTAAATGATATTGTAATTTGCTCTTCGGGATCTGCTGAAATATTCCATGCTTCAAATGGCACTTCTACATCGCCCTGATATTTGTAGTTATTATGTGGAACTCCAGAAGTTGCACCTTCAGGGACTGAAAACCTGTATGCTTTTTGTTTTTTACCTGGCCCAAATCTTACTTCAATGTCAACTAATTGAGGCTTTTCAGAATTATCTGCCCATTCTGTATCATTACCAATTGTAGAACCACCCCATATATTTACAAGGTTAAGGTGAGATGAAATATTATCTAAAGATACTACAGCTGCACTTCCTGAGAAGGATGTACCATCGATAGGTAGAACTTTAGCCTTCGCTGCGTCTTGACTTCCATAATATATTATACTATCATTAAATGGGTTCACATTTAAAGTATTTGCATACCAACCTATACTTTCTAACCAATCATCATCAGTATCATCTTCATTTTTAAGAAGATTCCAAGTTGTTCCACCATCATATGAAACTCTCAAATATGAAGCAGAATTACCATTTACTCCAGCATAAAGTGTATTTGGATCCTGGTGCGAAACTGCAACCTCAAGTCTACCAAAATTACCACCACCACTTCCTTGTAGAATACCATCTGCATTATCGTAAGATAATGTAGTTATCATACCTATTCCCCCAGGGTTTGTCCAACTTGAACCTGCATCGACAGATCTCATAACACCTACCCCATTTATTGCAGCGTATTGAATATTAAAATCACTAGGTGAAGCAATTATTTGCTGAATTACACCAGATGCATTATACCTTTGAACCCAACTTAAACCACCATCTGTGGACTTATATATTTTACTAGTTCCATTTGATCCTTCAGTACTAATTAGAACAATATCAGAGTCATTAGGGTCAGATATAATTCTACTAATATTTGTAAAATTAGGGTCTACGTAACCTTCATCGTCTTTTGGAGAGATATTTGACCATGAGTTACCGCCATCGGAACTTTTGTATACTCCAGCCCCATCAATATCACCTAATGATCCAACCCAACTTTCACCTGTACCAACATATATAATGCTGGGATTTGATGGAGACTGTGCGAGCCATGAAATAGCAATATTATCCATTTCACTAGTAATTGAATTCCAAGTAACACCTTCATCAGAGGTTTTCCATAAACCGCCACCTACACTTCCAGCTATCCATGTATTACCACTTGGATCAGCTGCATCAACAAGTATTCCTCTAGTTCTTCCAGGTACATTATAAGGACCTCTTTCAATAAAAACAGCATTATCTTTAGCATATGCTGAAAATGTGTTATTTCCAGATCTAGATTGATTAACAAACTGACTTTTATTTAGGTTAGCAATCGCTTTATTTAACTCTATATTTTTATAACCTGGCTTATACTGCTTATGAATTGATGGCTGAGATAAATCATCATTCCCATGCTTTACAGCGGCATGATAATACATATATTTTTCAGGCCCATCAAATTTTTGATTACCAACAATAATTGACTGTTTTTTGATATATTTTCTATCTCTTACATTTTCGAGATCATGATCATTACAAGAAAATGCAATAAATAATACTGAAAGAAATAAAAAAAATCTAGTGTAGTTCATACTCAATTTAAACAGCTTTAAAATTAATTTATAAAAATATGTTACTTAGTTAATAAATAAAAGTTTACGATGAAAATTAAAATAAGATACTTAAAAGACTTAATCTAATTAGCACAAAATTCTTTAAGTCTTCTATTTTTTCCAGGCTCTCTTAGTTTTTGTAAAGCCTTTTCTCTAATCTGTCGGACTCTCTCCCTAGTTAGACCCATAACATCTCCTATCTCTTCTAATGTATATGGATTATCAAAACCAATACCAAAACTCATTAAAACAACATCTCTTTCCCTAGGAGTTAAAGTTGATAAAGCTCTCATAGTTTCAATTTTAAGAGAATGGTTAAAAACTAATCCAGTGTCAGTAGGACCTTCTGAATCATTTTCTAATACATCTAATAGAGATCCAGAATCATCTTCCCCAAATGGTGCATCCATTGACATTTGTTTAACTTCAGCACCTAAAGTACTTCTAACTTCAGTTGTTTTCATGTCTAATGATTCTGCGATTTCTTCTTCTGTTGGCTCTCTTTCATATTTTTGCTCAAGTTCAGCATATGCCCTTCTTATTTGATTTATAGCTCCAGATTTATTCATGGGTAGACGAACTATTCTTGATTGTTCCGCTAGAGCTTGCAT
>CEQL01063011.1_pt1 | contig 29537 bp, 36 predicted proteins | sample 356281 | NCBI WGS metagenome assembly CEQL01 (sample SAMEA2621203, study PRJEB7988) | marine metagenome | biome: marine biome (ENVO:00000447); feature: surface water layer (ENVO:00002042); material: "saline water (ENVO:00002010), including plankton (ENVO:xxxxxxxx)" | depth 5 m
CCTGTTTTTCATGGTGTAATAAGTAACCTATCGGTTTAATCTAAAAGAGTGGAATCCTCCCTGCCACTCTCCCCCAGCTAATCAAATGGTTGGGGGTTTTTAGGGAGTTACATTTGAGATTAACCAAAGGAGACAACAATGTTAAGATCAGTAAAAAGTACGCAAAGAAAAATGAGACAACTTGAATTAGTTATCCAAGCAGATGCAGCAGATGATACAGAACTTGCTGGGACGTCTGGTTTAAAAGGACCAGCAGCTAAACAAGTAAAGTCATGTAAAAGAGACAATGCTACTGGAGTATTTGTAATTGAATTAATGCAACCTTTTGCAGACGAGCCTGTTATAGTAGGAACTAATATTTCTGCTACTAAAGGCGATAATAGAAAAGGTGGAGCTTCTGCAGATAGAATACAAATAGCGTATGCATCAGCTTCAGAAAAAACTAGTCTTGTAATCATTGGATCTGATACAGCAGAAAAGTACTAAATAAACTAGCCCCTTCGGGGGCTTTTTTGGAGATATAGATGGCATCTACGGATAAGAAAAAAGTTAAAATTACAGAAAGTAGCAAACAAGCTAATGTAGACATTACGTCCGAGACTATAATGTTACCTGCTGACTCTGCTGATGAAGTTATTGTAGCTAAAGTACCTAGTGCTGCTAACTGTACTAGCGGTGTAAACGTAGAAGTAGAAATGTCTCCAGACGGCACTAATTGGTGTCCAGCACTTAGAAAAGAGGTAGTAACTACAGCAGGGAGTAGTACAGCAGCAGTTATAGGTAACGAAAAGTACGTTGATCTACAAAAAAAAGCTCCTGTATATAATTCTTACGGAAAAGGCAGGTTAAATTTTGACATTAACGGAAATACAGTACAGTCTGACAGCTTAGGTACAGGAGCTAGAGATTCACTAGATCAACATATAGCTGTAAATAAATCATTTAATTATAGTATGTGGGTAAACTCAAGTACTCAACCTACATCTACATATAAACCTGTGCTTTTTAGGCACGGTGGAAAAGACGATTTTGAAAATACAAAAGTAGTATCCCTTACTGCTGGAACATCAGGAGCCACAAGTACTGTTAATACTAGAAGTGCTTTAGGCACCGTTAACAGTAGTAATACTCCAACTAATTATGATTTTCATCTTGGCGGAACAGCCAGTACTTTGCCAGGTCTTTTACCTGATCAAGCAGGGTATCAATCATATACAAATAGGATGCCTTCCTTAATGGAAGCGTGGTCTATTTCTTGTTGGGTTAAAATAGGAAATACAGGAGATACATTAGGCACTAGTGATTATGTAGCTGTATGGGGGTTTGGAAGTAATGTAGGAAAGTTTCAACTTTTTACTTATGACGGTCATTTAAGAGCATCTATAGGTCAGACTGGGGGAACAGAAGTTGTGGCTCAATGTGGTTCAGCTAGAACAGCAGGGCAATGGTATCATTGTGTAGTTACAAAATCAGCAGGTACAGGCTCAGTAGGATCTGGTAATCAAACAGATCAAGGTGAACTTAAATTATACATAGATGGGGCTCTTCATGACACGCAAGCAATAGGAACTACTTTAAATGACGGTAATTTTTACTCACAGACAATTAATTCTACTTACATATCAGGACCAAGATATTACAATACCAATAATTACAGATCTACAGGTTTAGTAGAAATAGATGAATTATCTAGTTATAACACTAATTTACATTCAGATGAAGTATATGCATTAAGAAATGGTACTAAAGCTGTAGACCCTACTACTATACCTGTATCAGGAAACAAAAATATACCTGCAAAAATATCTACTTATTTTAGATTTGGGGATGCTAGTAATGATAATGTTACTGGAGCACAAGCTTATAATCAAATAGATAATGCATATAGAACAGCTAATAGTAGATCTACTATAGCTACAGACCCAGGCACTACAACTATAGAATCTTATAATTCTAGAGGTACATTTACTTTAATGACCTCAAGTGATACTTTATATAATGCATCTTCTTCTTCAATAATTAGTAAAACTACACAAAATTTAGCTCAACGTATAGCTTATTCAAACACTAGCGTTGTGCAATCTGGAGCTGTTAAATCAACAGGTTATCAAGCAAGATTAGGCGACCCTTATCAAGATTGGACAGTTGTTCATTGGTCAACTCCTTATAAAGCAGATAATACTACCCCTATAAATGCGCAAACTGGTCAAGTTACTATTGCCTATGGACCTACAGCACAATTTTATAGCTCTGATGGCACTAAAAGATGGACATGCGATAATAGTATTTACTTAGGTGGACAAAACTCTAGGTTACAAGTAACTAATGGCTGGTATGGAATCTCAGGTAATTATATTAGTGGGTATGGAAGTAGCGTACCTGATTTATTTAATGCTGCGTATGCATATCCTTATTCGTCTAGTGGACCTTCCGCTCCTGGTAATGAACAAAGTATAAAAAATGAAAGTTTTCTTCTAGCATTTACAAATTCTCACAATTCTTCAACTGGGCAAAGCGTAACTACACGAGTAGTATACAATGCAATAGGTACAAAAATATTTGAAACTGCAATTACCTGGGAGCCTACAGGAACAATGCCTACTACACCTAATTTTTTTAATAGAACAGACGAAACAGTTTGTTATGATATTGCTTTAAATAATGCTCAAATAGAAGCTCATTTTCAAGATCACCCTACTCAAAAACAAATTGATCCTACAAACACTTCTTCTATAACTTATACAACTACTCCAGTTATATCTCCTGTAGATCCTTCTACATTAAATACATGGTCAAATGCTATACTACATATTAGAGGAGGAGATGCTTCAGGAGATTCTGTCACTGGACTAACAAATGTAAAAGGAGCTAACACACATTTTCCAGCAACGATTACAAAAAGTTCATCTGATTTAGTATTTAGAGATATAGGTTCTACTAAAGGTGCTCATTTAGCATCTAATGATAGCCAAAATATATTTAGTATAAATAATAATTTATCTATATCTGGTTGGTTTAAAACTACTGGATCAGGAACATTATTTAGTAACTCAAATGATGGGTTTGGAGGGCTAAGATGTGTTTTAAGTCCAACTAATATAAGTATTAATACAGGAAACCAAAGTACTTTATTTTCTCATGGGGGAACTTTAACCGACGATAATTGGCATCATATAGTTTTTACAAAACCTACAACATCTTCACCTGCATGTAAACTGTATTTAGATGGCGTTGAACAAGCAAGCTCTCCTTTTACTTTAACCAATATAGATGATAGTTATTTAAAAGGAACTCAAGGATTTACGTTATTATCTGATGGCGTAGAAAATATTAATAAATCAGGTTCACCTGCATCTTTAGACAGCTCTAAGCTAATGGCTGCAGTATCTAACTGGTCTTTACATAAAGAAATATTAGATCAATATGCAGTAAAACAATTATATAGTAATGGACATGTACGTAATATAAAAAATTTACCTAGTGTATCTGCTACTGATATAGAAGCTTGGTGGCAATTAAATAATACTACAAATGGTGGAGTAGATGTAATAAATGGTAAAAATTTAGAAATTGTAGATGTAGCTAATACAGCTACTTTAAATGCTAAAGCAATACAAGCTTCTACATTAACGTCCGTTGCAAATGCAGCTACTAGAGATTTTTTATTAACTGGTAATATGAATCCTTTTGGGGATAACAATGATATGCCAAATTTAAATTCAGCTTTTTCTATGAGTTTTTGGTTAAACATACCTAGCTCAGGATCTACGTGGGATGCTATTTTTGCTTTTTCTGCTACCGATACTAGAAACCATTTTAAACTAATAAATTATGGAACTAATTTATCATTTAGTTTTGCAGGATTAGCGGAAGGAGCTGATTACAGTGTACCTTATTCAGGTAAATTTAATGCTTGGCATCACATAGTAATGGTAAAACCAGAGGGAAGTCCTCAAGATATAGTAGTATTTATAGACGGAGTTAGACAAACTGTTACACAAACATATAATACAAATGATTATGCTGATCCAGCTACTACTGCTTGGGATAATCAAACGGTATCTGAGTTTTATTTATTTGGAAACGGAAGATCTTACAACTCAGCTTCTTCAGGAGCGTTTGGAAGTAATCGTACAGGCAGAGTTTTTAAATTAGATGAGTTAGCTTTTTTTACAGGAGCTTTAACTCATAATACCAGTCTTGCTGGAAATGTTGCTACAGGACAAGTTAATGAATTATGGAACTCAGGTAATTATAAAGATTCCTCTGCTATATCTACTGTATCTGGGGTAACTTTACAAAAATATTTTAAGTTTGGAGATCATTCTAGTGACAATACAAATATTGCCTATGGAAAATATTATGATTCTGTAAATGATACAGCATATTTTCAAGAACAAAACCCTTATGCACATAGTTACGATTTACTTACTACAGATAGTCATTATGCACTTAGTCCTTCTACAGTCCAGAATAGACAAATTGATGCTACAGGACCTACTCTTATACAAAATAGTATAAATGGCAATGCTATGACTTTATCTATTACTAAAAACTTTAATTTTACAACTAGTAAATGGGTAAGTGATGCTAGTGGAGATGCTGCTATATGTCTTTCTTTAAACGGATTTGAAGAGCAAGCAGAGTATTTTGCGTTATGGAAATGTACTCAAACTTTAGGTGGGGCTGCAGTAAATGTATTAGATGGAGGATGGCATAACATTACTTTATCTTACAGGGGACAAAACGATTTATCAGGTAACAATGTAGCTGAAGGAGATACAGTAAAATTTGGAGTAGGTAGTGCTAGTAATGCTTTTAACTGGGTACTAGGAATAGACGGATACCCTACTCATACATTACTATCCAACAATATAGGAGCAGATTACATAGGCGGAAATAATGCTTTAGTTACTGATACATACAATGGAGTTACTTATAATTGTGGGTTTGCTATTCACAATAGACATTTAAGATATGTTCCAGCTAATACAGAAGAACAATATACCCCACATGCACAATTTGGAGCAGGGGTAAATATTTATGCTACTAACGTAACAGACCCTAATGCTTTTAGAGGACTAGTTGATGACACTTCTTTTCACTCAGATTCTTGGTGGGTTAACTCAGATGGTTCTAATATAGGTTTGCTAAGTGGTTCTGATGCTTCAAAAAGAGGTAATGTATTTAATCAAGAAAAAATATATACTTTATATGGTAGAACTACTGCTTTATCAAATAGAGGAGCTGGGGCTACGTATCCTTTAGGAGTACCTTATCCTTTATTAAATCCAGAGTTATTAGTAAATAGTGGTAATATAACAAATATACAAGGCACTAATCAATTTTTAAATCCTGTAAGAAAAGGTGATACTCAGTCATGGGACAGTCAACCTAGTACAGGCGGATTAGAAGGTTGGTGGAGATGGGGAGATACTGGAGGAGATTGTTCTCTTGTAATTAATGATGTTAAAGATTCTCAAGAAACTCCTGCAGTAGACTTTAGAGATATTCAAGCTGTAGAATTAACAGACCAAGGGACAAACAATAACGTAGTAGTCGCATCCGGTCAATCTATATATCTACAAAGCCAAGCTGCGCAGCAAGGATCGGGATCTGCATCAACACAGTTTAATCAAATAAAATTAGAAAATTTATCAAATTTAATAGGACAAGCTGCTTGTACTGTAAAAGATTTTGTTTCTCCAGTATTACAATACATTAGAATCAAATTGACAGGTAGCGGAACTTGTGATATAGGTGAAGGTAAGTTAGAAATAGAAATCAATCACAAGAAAAGGAGAATGAAGTAATGTCTTCAGCACATAAACAAATATTTATACAAAACCTTGTTTTACAGTCTCAAGTAATAAATGGACTGACTGAAGGAGTAGCAGTAGGACAAGATCTATATGATGCTAATGGCAATAAATTAGATAGTGTTCAACTAACTGGTTCAGCTTCCTACGCCTACACTAAAACAATAACTTTATTACCTAAATTTAATGATTATATACTTACAGCAGTATGTACAGGATGTTCTGTTACAGCTACTTTAGAGTTTAGCCCTGATGGCGTAACTTGGTGTGATTGTAATTTATCTGACGGTAATCCATGTACAATGAACTGTGACCCTACTACAAGCGATTGTACAGTAAAAATAGTAGATGTTCCCTTACTTCAATATGTAAGAGTAAAAATAAGTAATGCTGCAAATACAACTTTAAATTGTGATATATTTTTAAGTCACACAATGAATTATTAGGAGAAACCATGGTATCAAGTGAAATAAAAGATTTAAAAAACGGAGCTATTATAACTCTGCCTAGTAATGCTAGAGGTATGATTATAGAAGTAGCTTTAGACGGAGCAACGGCTGGAGTACAAATTCAAATGAGTCATGATAAGGTAACGTGGCATAATTTAGGTACTGCTGTAACTGCTGATGGATTATTATCTTATGATGATGCATCAGAACATTTTTTACAATATGTTAAAATAGTTGTAGATGAAAGTAGTGGGGCTATGGGAGCTAATGGTAAACTTAATCTATACCTTGGAAGGAGTAAGTAATGGCAAATATTACTTTAGGGGATAACACAAAATTAAAAATTAGTATCCCATCTAAAGGAGACACTAATTGGAATGATGTTGTAAAAGCTGCTTTTCAAAAAATTGTAGATCATGATCACTCAGGTATAAATGGTCAAGGTAAAAAAATTAAATTACAAGATCTTGACCAAGTTAATCCTACAGGGCTGCCTCAACAAGGTGACACGTTAATATGGGATGACAATAATCAATATTTTAATTTTCAGACTGCTGCAAGTGCTGGAGGATCTGGCGGAGGTAGTGGTGTTAACCATATAGCTGAAAGTACAGCAGATACTACAGTTTCTACATGGGCTACTAAAACTAATTTAGATGCTACCCAAGCAGAAAACGCTCAATATTTATTATTAACTGTAAATCAAAATGTGCCAGGAAACCCTCCTAATGTAAATGTTTTAAGAGGAGACAGATCTTTTCAGCTAGAAAAAACAGCTAATGTAGCTTTTAATTACTATGCTTCTGTTCCATTTAGTGTACCTAAAGCAGATAGAGGTAGATTACATACTATATCTTTTAGTTATTTTACAGATGCTACTTTTTTAGATAATTCTGTAAAAGTAAAAATATATGATGTAGACGCTGCTCAATATATATCTGTTATAAGTGAAGAAATAAAACAAGCACAGTCAGCTAAAAAACACTATGCCCAATGCCAATTAAGTACTAATACAAATTTTGAATTAAGATTAGTTGTTAATAATAGCGATACTCAATCATGGAAAATGTATTTTGATGATATAAGCGTTTCTCCTAAAGTACCAGTATTTGTAGATGGTACTACAGTAGATAATATATCAGAATATTTATTAGATAAAGATGTATATGCAGAAGCAGATGTAGATAGTACTCAGGCATATAGCTCTTCTCCTACTATAGTTAATTTAGGTTCCCAGATAGCAGATACTACTAGTAGTCTGTCTTTAGTAACAAATAAATATACAATGCCTACAACAGGTATTTATGATATATCTTTTATGGCTCAAGTAGATTCTACAGCAGCTAGTACAGCAACAATTAAACTAATGAAAGAGGTATCTGGGTCAGCTACAGCTATGTTAACTAGAGAACTGATTGTAGGATCTAATAGCAAAGCTCCTATAGATCTTAACTTATCTAGACAATTTACAGCTAATGACAAAATATATTGGGAATTATCTTGTACAGCATCAGCCACACTAGAATCAGGAGGTTTTTTTAGTGTAAGTAAAAAACAAAGTCCTCAAACTTTAAGTGAAAGTTCTGAAGTAGTAGCTTTTCATATAACTAATCAAGTAGATTCTACTGAAACTAATTTACCAAATCCTGCAGAGCAATCAGATACTACTGTAAGAAAACAAGTAAATGTATTACCTGCTGCTAATAAAATATCTACTATTGTAGACACACACTCAGCAGTAGACGCTACTAATAGATTGGTAAAAATAGCTAGATCTGGTCTTTACAAAATTACTACTAAAGTAGCTATAAAAGATTATGATCAGGATCTTAAAAAAATACAAATTCGTAAATTTACTGCTGCTGACGTACAAGACCCAGCAAAAGGTAATGGCAATGTAGCAAATGTAGCTTCTTCTAATGCTGTAAATGCTGTATCAACTTCGCTAGATTTTGAACAGCTAATAGCAGTAGAGTCAGAAATAGCTATTGGAACTGTTATCCCATACGGAGGAGGGGATGTTCCAGAAGGATATACTATTTGTCAAGGAGCTAGTTTATCTAACTCTGCTTATAAAAGATTAAAAAGTGCATTAGACAATAAATTTGATACTAGTGACTATTGGAATGATACAGGAGATACTAAAACTACATATTCAGCTCCAGGCTCAAGTTCTTTTAGAGTACCTGATTTAAGAAACTCTTATATGAGAGGTGTTTCTAATGTTAGCGACAGAGGAGATAATCAAGACTACTCAACAAATATTGATGGTTTAAAAGTAACGTCTTCAGAAGGTGATAATAAAACAACTAAAAAAAATCTAACCCACGCCCACTTAGTAGTAGCTAATGGAGATGTTGGTAATGGAGTTGGAAATAGATCAGCAAATCATCACTTATCAAGGTCCAAAAATGCAGGTTATTATGATGAATATGAGTTAGGAGGAATTTCAGCCGAACCTGCATGGGGACTTACATCTGCTGAAAAACATGCTTCAACCGGAAGTACTGTAGGAGAGAGTTTAAATCACAATCACGAGATAAATTTAGTTGATGAAAACAGTAGAACTGAGACTAGACCTAATACTACTAAAATGAATTTTTTAATAAAATCTATGAATTTTAAAATTATGGAATCTACGTTTTTTGCACAATTAGATGCAGGAGATTACATTTTTGTAAATGCTAGAACTGATACAACAGGTATTCCAACAGCTAGATTAGATTTATCTAATGCATTTAACTTTGAACTAAAAGGTGAGAGATTAAAATAAGGAGACTATATGTCAGACGGAAGTGTAGATTGGGATAAAGCTTACGATATTTTTGGTGGGGACGACGCAACCGAAGAAGTAGGTGAAAGTGGTGCAAAAGCACTAGGAGGAGGTGTAAAGACCCAAGCTATTGCAGGAACTACATCAAAAAGAGCTGCTCAGGGAGCTAAAGTTGGAGGTGTAGAGGGAGCTATTATAGGAGGAACATTAGGTTTAGTAGAAGGTTTTTTAAAAGGAGAAGCTGCTGAAGAAGCTATGGAAGCTAAAGCAGAAGCTATGCGAGCAGCAGGAGAAAAAGAAAAAAGAAAAGTAATGGGTGGTTTACGACAAAAAATAAGTAATTTATTTGCTAATGAAAGTAAATTTTAAGGAATATTAATGAGAAGTATTACAAAATTAATAGATCAAGTTAGAGCCCAAACGGAAAACGAGGAAGTATCAGACTTTGTAGGTATAAAAGACCAGGAGTTTATACAATACCTTAATGATGCTCAATACAATCTACAAGCACAGATAGTGCATCAACATCCTCGTGTATTTATAAAAGAAGAAATTATATCAGCAGTATCAGGTCAAGAAAAATATGACTTACCTTCAGACTGTTTTTTAAAAAATAAAGTACATAATGTAGAATACTCTCCAACAGGAGCAGAAGATGATTACTACGTAATAGAAGAAGATACTATAAAATATAGAAACCCAGGTGTAACAGGAAACCCTGTAAAATATATAAGATTATCAGGACAATTACTTCTTACCCCTCAGCCTCAAGGGTTTGGTAAAATAAGAATAAATTATGTAAAAAGGCTGCCTGAATTAGATAAAAGATGTGCTAGAGTAAAAACTCAAGCTACTATAGCTACATCAGGTTTAATAAATATAGAATTAGATAATGACACTTTAACTACAGAAGTAGACTCTATACTACAACATGATTATATATGTATAGTAGATAAAGAAGGAAAACGTATATTTTCTAATTTAGAAATATCTGAAATTTCTTATGATCCAGCTACAAATTTAAATAGAGATCCTATAGCAGCTACTTATATAACTGTAATAGGTAAGAGTGCTACCTCAGAAGATACAGTTACTATACCAGCAGGATCTTTTATAGTAGGGGGTAGAGATACCAGTACACATAGTCAGTTAGATACTTCTGTAGAAAGATACCTTATACAATATGCAGCTTGGAAAATATTAAAAAGAGATTCTAGTGTAGATAGTGGAGAGGCTATACAAGAACTACAGTTAATGGCTACAGAGATTATAAAATCCTATGCTATGATTAGTGACGATGTACAGTTTATACCTCAACTTAATGCTTGGGATGATTGGAGTAGTTAATGGCAGTAGAAACCATATTTGTTAGACATTCAGAAAATTTTAGAGGTTTAGACAAACGTACGTCTGATATTAAACGTACTAATGACTATGCTACTGAAATAAAAAATGCTGAACTAAGAATATCTGGAGCTATAAACAAAAGAAAAGGTTTTCATATAAATCAAGAACATTATGATTCTCAAGGTAATGGTATATCTTCTTATGGTACATTTACATACAAAGATACAATTAGGTCTGGACTACCCTCTAATGTAGAAGGTACAGAAGGAGCTGTAGTAGATAGACTTTTAAAAGTATCTGATGATTTATATGTGTTAGAAGAAGACAACTTTGTAGTAGGTTACGAAGGAGAATTTAATTTATGGCAAAACATTATTTTAGATTCTGATACAAGAAAATTTTTCTATGAGCTGTGGGATGAAGGCGTTAATATATTAAGGGTAGATTTAGGTACAGGATTAGATGGCACAGGAGAACCTATATCTGATTTAGCTTCTGCTCTAACTTCAGTAGAATTACCTGTAGCTACTATAGCAAATATACCTGCTCAAATAGTTAGAGACAGTAATTCTATTCCAGTATATCCTTTTCAATTAAAATTAAAAAATGAAGAAATAAGTTCTATAGCTAAGTTAAAAGTAGGGGCTCAACTTAAATTATCTAGTGATGAACCTTTAGAATTTTTAACTATAACCAGTGTTGACGTAGAAGAAACAGGTAGTCAATATGATTACACTATAACTTTTACGGGTAACTCTACCTCTTTTACAGAAGCCACAGGTGGGAATGTCTTTTTGACAACTAGATATAACTTAACTTCTTCTTACCCTACTACTATTACAAGTAAAAGAGCTGCTTTTTTTGACTTAGTTTATCAACAAAAATTAAATACAGCTACTATAAACTATAATGGATCAGGGGTAGAGACTAGTAGATCAGCAGGTTTAACTAAATTAGTGTATAAATATTGGATAAAAGTAGATACTGTTCCGCACGCATTAAAATTAAATACGGCTGGAGATGCATACGAATTTGACAATACTACTAGTCCTTTTAACTGGACAGTAAAACAAACAACTAAAAATATAACCAATGGCGTTACTAGTTATCCTGAAACAGATGTAGATATTAGAACTACAGAAGAATTAGAAAATGCTACTTTTGCACAACTAAATAATGTTGCATATATTAGTAATGGTATAAGTAATGTAATGAAATTTGACAGCCAAAAAATATATAGAGCAGGTCTACCTAATGCTGCTACGTTTATTTATGATGACGATGGGGAGCCTCAAACATTTACTGATGGAGTTACTCCCACACCTACTACTTACACTAAAGTACCTATGACAGCACAAGGAACATCTATAATAAATAGTCAAGGATCTGCTGGTAGTACTAGTCAAAGACAATATAAATTTGTGTATGAATATACGGATGCTAAAGGTAATGTTATTAGTAGTGAAGCATCAGAACCAATAACTGTTTTTTACAATACGGCTGGGGCTGTTTCTTTTGGCAACATTACTTTAACTATACCTCCTGTAACACATCCTTATCTTAACTGGCATTTAGATACTGCTAACCAAGATAGTAATAGTATACCTTTACGACACGATGTATCTAGAATGGGTTTTGATGTACAATCAGACAATTTAGTAGTCAAGATATATAGGACAAGAGATCACAGAGAATCCGAAGTACCAGGAGATTTTTACTTGTTAAATGTAAATTACACCTATGCTAATCATCCTGATAGATTAAATCAATCTGACAGTATATCAAACCAAACTTATACAGACAACACTCTTGACGAAGATTTAAATGATTTGTTAGTTTATGAAGAACCATTTAAAAGACATGATCCTCCTCCTAAAGGTAAATATATTACAGCACATAAAAATTTACTAGTAGTAACTGGGGATAGAAATGATCTTAACAATGTAGCTTATTCATTACCTAAAAATATTACTACTTCAGAAATAGGTTCAGAGTATTTTCCTGACGATACTAATGCTGTAGTAGTAGAATCTCCTGTAAGTACTAGAATAACAGGCGCAGCTTCTTTAAGAGACTTACTATATGTATTTCATGAAGATAGTATATCTTATGTATCGGGAGCTGTAGACGATCCTGAAGGAGTTCCATCAGTAGATCTTTTAACTAGAGAAGGAGGTATCGGATGTTTAGCTCAATCTTCTATACAAGAAATCCAAAACTCTTTAATATTTTTGTCTAGTAAAGGTATCTATATGATTAATTCTACAGGAGCCTTGCAAGAAACTTCTGCATTAATTAAACCTATCCTACTAGAAGACAATTTAAAAAGACAAAGATGTGTATCTTTTGTATGGACAGAGAGAAATATAGCTATATTTTGTATACCTAAAGAATCTGTAGATAACTCAGGTAATATATATACTACTGACCCTGTTATAGTAGTATTTGATTTTTATAATAAAGCATGGTTAGAGTGGACTAATATAGATATATCAGGAGGAGCTTCCTTATATAAAGATACTCCTCATTTTAATAGTAGAGTAGCAGATAAATCTAGATTAATAACTTTTAATAATACAAACTCTACTTTTGATTTTTGTGACCATACTGATGCAATAGATTTTGAATATCAAACTAACTGGGAATCTTTGTCTGAACCTTCTATATCTAAAAAGTTTACTAGATTAAAACTATTTGCTCAAGACACTGATGAAAGTTTTGAGACTCCAGGATTTGATATGACAGTAACTATGCAAAAAGATTACGATTTAAAAGATATAGCTTCTATGACATTTGACTATGGTAAATCTATAGCTGGAGGATGGGGAGTAAGTCCATGGGCAATGTTTCCATGGGGCAATAATTCTACGTCTGTATTTAAAGCAAAATTACCTTCTACTAAAGCTAAGTGTTTAAAATTAGTATTTAGTAATAGAAATGCTAATGAAAATGTATTAATAACTAACTATGAAATAGAAGTTAAGATGCCTTACAGAAAAGGAATGAAAGAGTAATGAAATTAAATTTAACTAGTGCAAAAGATTTAAGGGACTTAGCTGATAAGATTACAGCTTTTATAAGTAACTTATCTTTGACTGATGTGTTAAGAGGATTTAAAGCAGACTTAGTTATTAAAGGTGGACAGACTGTAAGTATAAGAAATAAGTTGACAATAGTACCCAAATCTTATATTATACTGTCACAAGAAGGTATAGGTCAAGTAATAAAAGGAAGAAGTCCTGACAATAAGGATTGGAGCAATACTAATTTATATTTAAAAAATTCTGGTACAGCAGAAGTAAAAATAACAGTAATATTTTTGAGGTAAATATGGCAAAACCAAACTATGACAAAATGAAAACAGACATCCTAGATCAAGTAGGAGAAGGCTCTTTGATGAGAGCTGAAGATGATAAAAAATTAATGGGATCTATAGATGAGGCTGCTGCCCAAGGTAAAGAAAGTTTAAAGTTAAGGGATACTGCCAAAGACATTATGGCTCGCCAGACTAGACAAGCTGATGAAGGTATGAGTGCTGAAGAAAGAGAGCAGATGAAATCTAAAATGTCTAAAGATATGGCAAAAGCTCAACAAATAGCTGGTCTTAGAATGGGTGCTGCTGGAGGTGGTTTAAAAGGATCTGCTGCTGCAGCTCAACAGCGTAGTATGATGGCTCAAGCTATGGCATCTAGAATGGGTATACAAAGAGATGTATTTCTAGAAAACCAAAATATTAAAAGACAAGGGCTACAAGGTATGCTACAAGCTCAGGCAGGTATGCAAGGTGCTGAACAAACTATTGGGGCAGCCATGCAAAGAGATGTAGAAAATAAAGCTAGAAGACTACAGTTTGATGCGGCTCAACAAGGTAAAGAAAAAGAGTTTGCTGTTAACACAGAGTTAGCATTTGCTCAGATGGAGAGTGCTGATTACCAAGCTGGTCTAGAAGCAGATGCTTATGAAAAAGCAAACTCTGGTACAGTGTTATGTACAGCAGCTTTTGGGTATGGAAAAATACCTGAGCATATATTTCAAGCTGACATAGCTTATGGTAAAGAAATGATAAGTAAAGATGTGTTAAAAGGATACCAGTTTTGGGCTAAACCTTTAACTAAATTAATGCATAAAAGTAAAATAGTACAATATATAATGATGCCTGTTATTAAAGCATGGGCATATCACATGGCATATCTAATGGGAACTCATGATAAGCCTAACCTAGCTGGTAAATTTTTACTAGGTGTTGTAGCCCCTGTATGTGGCTTAATAGGTAAGGTAGTAAGGAGAAAGTAATGGGCAGAATGTATGAGAGCGATGAAGAAGAAGGAACAGGAGCTTCAAAGCTAAAAAAAGTAGCTGACATAAAAAAGTCTAAAGCTCCCCAAAGCAAGGCTATAGAAAAAAAAGCTGTCGTAAAAAAACTTATAGAGAAAGGCACACCTGCTGCTAAGGAAGTAGACAAACAACAGGCTGTAAAACAAGCTCAAGAAAACAGTACAAAGACAGCAGCTAACATGGAGCCTACAAAAGAAAAAGCTATAGATCAAGTAATAGACGATGCTGGTATAGACAGAGAAGAGGCAGAGCTAGATAATCAAGAGTTACCAGATCTAGATCCTAAAGATAAAGTACAAGGTATGTCAAAAGAGTTTAAAGAATCTCTAATGTTTTTTGGACCTAGAGTAGCTGGGTTACTCATTGGTGGGCTAGTAGGATCTAGAAAAGGAAAAGCTAGTCAAGGTGCTTTGATAGGATTGCAATCTACATCAAAGGTTATGGATGATTTTCAAAAAGCCAGGATGGGAAATCAAAAGATGGAATTAGAAGAAAGAAAAGTGTCTGCTCAAGAAGCTGCTGCTAGACAAGCTGCAGGTCCTAGCTGGCAGCAAGCAAAGTACACTACGTCTGATGGTAAACAACTTACATTTGAAAAAAACTCCGGTCAATATATTACAGCAGATGGTAAACCATATACAGGAAAACTAGTAGCAGAGGGCGAGGGTGTTCAAATAAATAAAGCTATAGCAGCACAACTAAAAGAATTTGGAGCTAGAAAATCTGTAGTAAGTTTAAAAGAAAGTATGTCTAGACTAAATGATATTGAGGTTAAGTTAGGAGAGGCTAAAGCTTTGGCAAAAGGTACGATTAAAATAGACATCCTAAAAGGTATTGCTAGAGAAGTAGGTAACTTAAGTCAGCAAGAATTAAAAGGTGGTAAAGTAGATTTAGGTTTTGTAGAAAATTTAAAATCTAATGTAGAAGAATTTTTTAAGCAAGGTTTATCAGAAGCTAGAACTAAGGAACTTAGAAAAGTATTAGATGTATTAAGAAAGAAAAGAAGAGAAGAGTTACAAGAAGAGATAAAAGGATTTGCAGGGTCTAGATCAAAGTTATTTGGTAAACAAGGCGACATTATTACAGACAGTCTTTCTACAGAATACAAAGACTTCTTACCTAAAAAAGAAAAATCTGAACAAGAAATGATAGATAAATATCTATAAGAGGATTGTATGGCAGAATATACTAGAGAACAATTAATGACAGTATTAAGAAAAGCAGATGCAGCAGGAGATACTGCTACAGCTAAAATAGCTGCTAGAAGATTAAAGGATATGGACACTGCTCCAGAACCAGTACAACAAGAACAAGAACAAGAAGTATCTCAAGGAGATAGTTTTAAAGAAGGGTTTACTCAAGGAGCTAGTTTTGGATTTAAGGATGAGATAGTAGCTTCTACAGATGCAGGTAAAGCTTTTCTAGCTGACTCTATGGCTGATGCTGTAGAACATAGTATGGGAGGAGGACAGAATCCTCAGTATAGTGCTGGAGAAGCTTACAATAGAAGAAAAGCTTATGAAGATGCTTATAGAAGAAAGTTAATGAATCAAAACCCTATGACATATTATGCAGGAGAGATAACAGGAACTATAGCTGGTACTATGGCATCGTTTGGTATAGGTGCTGCCCTTGCTCCAGCCAGGTTTGCAAACCTTGGTATAAAAGGAGCTGCTTTGGTAGAGGCAGGGCTAGGAGCTGTGCAAGGACTAGGACATTCTGAAGAAGAGACTATAGCAGGTATGGCTAAAGATGCGGCTGTTGGAGGAGCACTAGCAGCAGGGGGAGAGGTTGTAGGTAGAGGAGCTTATGCTTTAAGAATGGCAGCTAAAGAAAAAGCTGTAATGCCTAGGTTTTTAAGGTTTTTAGGAATGAGTGAAGAACAAGCTGCAGAACAATTAAAAGGTAACAAGCCTGTAGGAGAATGGACAAAGAGAGTACTAGGATATAAAGATGAAGCAGGAAAACCTTTAGTAGATGTGCTACATACAAAAAAAGAAATGCTTAGTCACATAAACATGCATGCTAGAAAAGAAGGTAGAAACATGGGGTCTGTTATATCTAAGATAGATGAATCTGCTCCAATAGATAACAATGATATACAAAGTTTGTATCAAAATATAGATGGCTTGTTTGAAGGTAAGAATGGATTTTTAGATAATGTTATAGATCCTAAGCTAGAACAAGAAGTTATGACATTAAGAGAAAACGTATACAATACATTGTACACACCAAAAAGATTTGATCCTAAAACTAAAGAGTTACTAAATCCATTTGAACCTAAAGAAAAATTATCTATGTCAAACATGCACCAATGGAACTCTATGGCATGGGATGATTTAATTAATGCAAAGAAAACTAATGCTAACGCAGCGTCTAAAAGAATAGCTAGTAATAAAGTAGAGATAGCAAAGAAGATGTCTTCGTTTATAGATGACCATATAAAAAAATCTGAAGATGTTTTAGATCAAGATATGTTTGGAGACTATTCAATGAGTAGAATGAAATATGGAGATCTTATAGAGTTACGAGACAGTGTATACCAATCTATGAAAAGAAGTCCTGCTAAACAATACCTTAACAATATGTTTACTAAAGCTGTAGTAGGATATGGATCTGCAGGGTACTTACTAAGTGAGCAAATGGGATTACCTAGTAAAGAAGCTTCTCTTGCAGCAGCAGGTTTGTTAGCTATATCAGCTTCTCCTAGAGTAAACCTAGCAATGGCTAAACTTGCTAAGAGAACTGCAGAATCTATGAGAAAACATGCTGATGTAGCTGCTCCTATAGCAGGTAAACTATTAGCATCAGCATCTACAGGAAGTGAAAATTTTTATGAGCAATTACAATTAGCAGGGGCTCACATGGAGTTAGTAGATGAGCCATTAGCTAGAACTTCTGATGAAGTAATGAGAAGAAAAGATGTGTTGTTAACTTTTATGGAAAACACAAACCCAGCAGTAGCAGGTAATTTAAGAACTGCTATAGAGGAAGGAAATCAAGGAGCAATAGCTGAGATAATGTCTCAAGTAGTTATGAAAGCTCCTAAAGGTTTGATAAAGTCAGGATTAGGATGGGATGGCAGAGCTGTAACTCCTGCAGATAAAGAAGCTGTGCAAGAATGGATAGGTAGTCTTAGTAGTACACGAGAAAGAATGAATACTAAAACTCAGTTTGAAAAAGATTCTCAGATACCTATAAAAATGTTTGCTCCAGAAAAGAGAGAAGTTATTAACCAGTTTATTCATCCTAAAGTGAATAGAAAACCAGGAAAACCTAGCCTATGAAAACTGTAAGAGAAGCTGCTAAGTCTGCAGCATGGCAACGCAAAGAAGGAAAGAATCCTAGTGGAGGATTAAACCGTAAAGGTATAGCTTCTTATCGTAGAGCAAACCCAGGCAGTAAATTAAAGATGGCAGTAACTACTAAGCCTAGTAAATTAAAGAAAGGTAGTAAAGCTGCTAACAGACGTAAATCATTTTGCGCTAGGATGGGAGGCATGAAAAAAAGATTAACCTCAGCAAAGACAGCAAGAGATCCTAACAGTAGAATCAATAAAGCCTTGCGTAAATGGAACTGTTAATGAAAGAGATAGAACAGGACATAAAAGTAATTAGAGAATCACAGATTAGAATGGAGCAAGATATTAAATATCATATAAAACGTACTGATCTGTTAGAAAAAAGAGTAACTAAAAATGAAGAATTGTTGCAACCTTTAGTAGTATGGAAATGGATGCGTGAAAACGTCCGTTTCATTTTGCTTCTGTTAGGATGCATTGCAGCAATTGTTATGTGGAGTATTAAGCATGGCTAAACCAACTAATAGTAAATTGTATAACAGTATTAAGGCGCAAGCTAAGAAAAAATTTTCAGCATATCCAAGTGCTTACGCATCAGCATGGATTGTAAAGACTTACAAGAAAAGAGGCGGGGGTTATTCAGGTAGTAAAACTAGTGGTATAAAACAAGCTGCTAAAAGAATTGCGAGGAAAGAAAATGCCTAAATTATTAACACAATTAGTAACAAGTAATGTAAGTACAATAGCAGCTTCAACAGGAGCCTCTGGAGGAGGAGGAGGAGCCCCTACTTTGACAGAAGTATTATTATGTACTGGACAAGGTAGTACTACTAATTATAGTAACCTATCTTACTCTACCGTAACAGGCGACACCTCAGTAGGAACTTTTACTCAAGGAGTAGCTACTGTACAAGGTGTTGATGCTTTTAGTACTAATAGTTCAGTTAACATTGTTACTTATGAATTTTTAGAAGCAGGTATATTTGCAATAGAGTTTAATACTTACGCTGCAGGATATCACAATTTTTCTTCTATGACCTTACATCCAAACAATCAAGCAGCTCCGGCTGAGAGTCTAAATTATTTTGGTGTATATGCGCAGTATAGTAGAAAACCTCAATTTGTTCTTAGAACCTTTGCAGTAGGCGATGTTGTAAAATTTTTTAGTGGTAAGGAGTCATCAGATATACCAGGGTTTTCTAGAATAAGAATATCTAAATTAACTTAAGGAGTTAAAAATGCATAAAGGTGATATTGATAAAGATGGTAAAATGTCAGGTTATGAAAAAGCTAGAAGTAAAGCTATACAAAAAGCCATGGCTAAAAAGAAACTAGGTAAATCAAAAAAATGTCCTAAGTGTAATGGCAAGGGATGTTCTCATTGTAAAGGAAGAGGATACCATAAGTAATGGAAGATAACCTTCTAAAAAAATTCTACAACAGATTAAGTGAGTCTCAACGAATAAGACTACACTCAGGTTTATTAAATTGGAATGACCAACAAACAGATAAATATGCTAAGATAATAGGTCAAGAAGAAAATAAATTTTTTAAACCTAAGGATACAAGTGTAAACTTGTTTGTAGGATCTAAGAAATCTAAAGACTTATTACAAAAAGTAATGGAGTATAAAGGATATAAAAAAGCAGTAGTATCTTCCGGTAAAAGGAGTGCGTCTGAAGTAATGAGTTCATTAGAACAGCGTATGGATACTTACAAATTTAACGACCTTGCTCCTGCAGAACAGCAAGTAGTTAGAGAAGTATTGCTCAGAGCCCCTGACAAAGACTCTGAGTTTACATATCCTAGAGGTACAAAATGGTGGGGCAAAGCAAAAAAATCTTTAGAAAATACAGGTATGGAGCAATCTAAAGTTAATGATACTTTAAATAGTTTAATAAAAGCTAGAAAAAATTATGCTGGTTTCCAAAGTAAACATAGAGCTAAAGATCCAGAAGTTAGAGGTATGGCAGTAGACCTTGGATTTAATACACATTTTGGAGATCGTGTTGAAGACACTGAGATGCTAAATGGTGAAGAAGTAATAAGATATGACAGTCAAGGGGCAAAAGACTTGGCAGCTATGTTAGAAAGGTTTGGTATTAAAACTATATATGAAAGAGATGCTGGAACTTTACATATAGACTTCCCTACAGAAGAAGCTGCTTTTATAGCACAACAAGAATTTGAGAGATATAAAAAAGGTTCTGATGAAGAAAGACAATATATAATGGATTTTTTTGGAAAAGAAAAAGCAGCTAAGTATGCTGAGGATGGAACATTAGAAGATAGAGTTATAAAAGGTGTAAGATTAAATAGAGAAAAGTATGGCAGTAGAGAAGCTGTTATTGAAAGACTAAACGCTATACAGGCGTTTAAAAACAATTAAGGAGAGTATATGTTAAAAGAACTTGCAAAGAAAATGTTTAAAAGAAAGAGTGCTAAAAAAATGAAAAGCCAAAACAAGGGTGTTAGAAGAGATGAGAACTTTGCTAAAAAGTTTGCAAAAAAGAAACTAGACAACAAGTCTAACAAAAGAGTTGGTGGTAAATACTAATGGGTTTATTTGATTTTATATCAAGCATATTTAGTCCAGCTACTAAGATAGTTGATGAACTACATACTTCAGAAGAAGAGAAACTAAAATTAAAAAATGAACTGGCTAATATACAGGGTAAAGCCCAGGATAGAATATTAGACTACGAAGGTAAGCTGGCAGAATATAGACACAAACTGCTAATCGCAGAGGCTAATTCACCTCATCCATTTGTTGCCATGTGGCGACCCATCTGCTCAACCGCTCTGGTTGCTATTATTGTGTTAGCTTCTTTTGGTCTTTGTAATCCTGGTCCTGAGCTATACAAACTTGCTGAGATCTTTTTAGGTGCTTATGTCGGAGGACGTACCATAGAGAAGATTGTAAGTGCAAGTAAGCTAGGCAAGTAAGAAAGATCACTCCCAATACCAAGGTATATAATTTACATTAATAACAAATCTAGCATAGTAATCTTTTTGACATACTCCTCTATGCTCTAATGAGCCAGGAAAAATTAAAGCTCTATTACGTACTGAATATACTTTACCTAATTTTTTATTTTTAAATTCTGTATATCCATTGGTAGTGTTTATGTATATTACCATTGCTTTACTTATGTTATGTAGGTTACTATCTTTATACATACCATTATCTACATGCCAATCGTATTTACTAGGTTTTCTATTTAGTGGAAATTCTACATTAACTCTCATTCTAGTTAAATATAGATCACAAGATATGTTTTCTTTTATAGCTTTTTGAATGTCTACAGCAGCCTTATCTACTAGATGTCCTTTATAGTACATTTCGTGCCTTAGTACAGGATGCCAATTTTTTACAGGCATCTCAGGATGATCTAATAATGAAATACCAGCGTGAGCAGATATGGAATATTTTAATTCAGTGACATATTTTTCCACTGCGTCTATAATATCATCAGTAAAAAAATTATCTACTATATATACATCTTTACCTAGCTCTGTAATAATTTGATCTTCTCTTACTTTTTTCATATATCCTCTATATCAGATATCTCTACAGGTTCTAAAGTATCATGACAATATAAGAACATAGCGTTGGCTAAGGCATGTGCCATGTGATGCAATCCTGTCTCTGGGTCTTCTTTTTCTCCCATACGCCATGCTTGTATATGTCTAAGCAAAGCAGCTTCATATCTATGTGGTTCTACATTTACCCAGTTATATCTATCGTATTTTTGTGCGCCAATAGTTAGAACCTTAGCTAGGTCTTCTAAAGCATGCGCATCTATAAGGTCATATTGTGGTTTGTTTGTATCAAATTTCTTACCTTCCATGTATCTCCCTAATGGATTAGGAGGGTGTGTTTAAAGCCTAAGCTACCCTCCGGTTGACATTCATAGTCCATAACCCATACTGTTATTCTAGCACACTTTGTTTCTTTAGTCTACCCCATCTTTCATACCAAGACAAAGTAAAGAGATCTTCAAGATATATAGCTCGTTTACTATGTTCAAGCCATTTAACACGAGGCATCTTTACTAGATCTTTCTTCATTATTGTTTCTATCTTTATACATCCAAAGATTATTACCTCCATGTTCTCCACATCGACAAGACAAGGGATAAGAAAATCACGATTAGTAACATTTCTGAATAGTTTATCAACATGTCCCATACCATTACCACCATACTGTAAAATATAGGACTTACCATATTTGTTAGCCGACTCAACGCATTGTGATTTACAATGAAATCTATTACCAGAATTGTCTGTAATGTCAGCATCATAACTTTTGTTCTTAGTTTCATAAACATTAAAATCCGGTTTGCTAGGTTTTATCCCTAGTCGTTTAAGAGCCCTATAGATACCTATTTCGCCTAAGGCTCCTGTAGTTATGTCATGAGTAATTTTATCTAAACTACCCTGTCCTCTTTTTTTGTAATGATCTATAGACAGATGCACCCTGTCATTGGCGAACTGCTTTGCTATCTCTAGATCTTTCTTTTTTAGTTCTATTGTCAACGATTTCATTAGATAATTCCTTTACCTTTTTCTCAACATATTTTAGTCTATCTTTTAAATACTTTACCTGAGAATGTAATACAGCGTTTTCTTTTTCTTCTCTTTTTAGTTTAGTATATATTCTATTTTTATCATCAATTAACTGGTCTATGATCTTGTCTCTGTTGTCTCTCATCTTAACTATTTTGCTCATGCTTTACCCTTAGGACACCAATCATAATGATGTGGTATTTCCAGTTGATCACCTCCACACTCGCAAATAGACGGTAAGTTTTTTCTTTTAATGCTATCAGACCAGCGTTCTAAATCCTGCTCTCTGCATGTTAATTCAATGTCTGGATTTTCAAGTAGAACTACTCTGTATATCATGTCACCTTTGTATAGCTCTCTGCCTACTACAGCACCTAAGCCATCGTGACTTACACCCTCCCTCGTAATACGTACCCAATCACCTTCGTCAAATATCATTTACAATACCTTGGTGAAATTGTTGATTCTACACTGATTTTTACATCAGGCACTACGAGTGACATAGATTCTACCATAATTTTTTCTTGTAGTCCACGCATTTCTTCTGCAGTATTTTCAGGTACTTCCGTGATTATTTCATCATGAACAAACCCTACTAATTTAAAGCCAGCATCCATGAGGTTGTATAAGGCTATTTTAGCCCCATCTGCAGCTAATCCTTGGAAGGCTGTATTCTTCTCCGCACAGTACGTTGTGTTAGCTCTAATACGCCCTGTAAGTGTTGTCACAGCCCCTTCTTCACCCTGCATATACTCTTTCATCTCTGGGAACGCAGCGAACCATGTGTCTTTCATTGTCTGTGCTTCCTCAGGGGTAAGCTGTATGTCATATCCTTTAGCAAACTCTACAAAGGTTTCTATGCCTAAGCCCCCTGGAAATCCAAAGTTAGCAGCCTTAGCAGCTTGTCGCTGCCATTTTTCTACCTTATCCTCAGGAACATTAAATAGAACGGACGCATAGTATTTATGCAAATCCGCTCCTTCGTTTATCTTATTTCGCATAGTAGAGCTGCCCTGCGTCACATATACATGCTGTGCTAACGTGGCTAACTCTATTGCACTGTAGTCTGTAATTAACAGCGTATTACCAGAGTCGGCTTTAAACATTGATCGTATATCGCCATCTCTAGGTAATTGCTGTATATTAGGTGAGGAACATCCGGTCCTGCCTGTATTTTTAAGTAAGTCATATCTTGGATGAACTCTACTGCCTTTTAGTTTACGTATAAAGAATGTTGTTTTTTCAGTACGTTTGTAATCTAAGAATGACTTTACGAAGTGATTATCTTTATACTTTTCCAGATCACTCTCCTTCATAGAATAATCACCTTCAGAAGTTGTGGGTAGTTTTAACCCTAAATAATTTATTACATTATTATAAGCTTGTTGATTACCTTTGATGCCTTTTACAAATCCGTAAGCAGACATCGTTACATGTTGCACCTCCAGTGTTGCATTTAGTTGTCTTAGTAATTCTGTAGCTCGGTCCTCATCGAAACCAATACCATTCTTATACATCCTGTTAAGAGCTAAACCTCCCAGTATTTGTATATGATGTGATAAGTTGTTAGTACTGTTTAGTCGAGTGATTTCCATTCGGAGTCTTGTAAAACAATGGAAGGTTGCGATAACATCTTTTGCTCCGTACTCAAGAAATTCTGCTGGTATTTCTTCTGTCGGGACTTCCATAAAGTCTGCGAAGTTACATCTGATTTCTTCGTTTTTATCGAGTTCAATACCGAGGAGATCTTCACTGATTCTAGCAAGAGAATACTTGCGAGGAACATCTCCATCAATAGCCAACTTCCATAGACGAAACAAAATATTAATGTCAAAGCATTTATCATTTTCTAACTGCTCCTTAAGAGAAAGCCCTGTGTGCTTCTCAATTACATCTATATCGAAAGGGGCGTTAGCAAACACCATTGTACGAGTAGAGTGTTTAGCTAAAAAGTCTCGTACACTTCCCCGATCGACATAGTACAGATTCTCCCCATCAAAGACTTGGAAGGTTATAAGATCAGGAGTTTCTGTAAAAGGTTTTATAGTTGTTTCAGTATCAATGGCAAGAGTTCTACCTAACTCTTCTCCCTGCCAGAATTGTATTTTGTACTCTACGCCATTGAATAACATACTTATTTCCTACTAAAACTATCTATAGTATTTCTAGGTTTATAAGGTTCTTTATGTTCTATTGAGGTTTTGATAATTAGCTCTCTACCTATAAACTGTTCTATCTGTGATCCGTCATTTCCTAATGACTCAAATCCTCCATAAACACCTATTGATTTTAACATTTTGTCTAATCTAGATAAACCTACTTGAACTCCTTTAGCTCTACCATTACTACTACTGAGCATAAAGTTATCCCAGACTAATCTAGGCTTATGTTCACCTTCTGTTACTTTAAAACTACACGCTAAATAAAAGCCATCATTACCTTTAGTGGCTGTAACTTCTGCCTTGTCTAGCTTAACGGTGTAACTACCGTCTGGAAGAGGGTCATAGCTTTTTTTCTGCCCTCCTTGATTGTTAACTGCAATTTGTGAATTGTTAATCATTCGTTTCTCCTTCGTTTTGTCTGACAGGGTTTATAAGTCAGATAAGTTTTTTCTGTAATGTGTATCCATCTCATCTAGAAATTTTTTAGTTTCTATTCCTTTATATCTTTTTATACTATCTGCTAGTAAATCTATTACCATCATTTGATCTTCTATTGATAAGTGGTCTATAGTTTCTGTCTGCATTATTTCTTCTACAACTTGTAATAGTGTAGACTCATTAAAAGGTTCTACCATATAATTTTTCCTTTAGTAAATTGTATTTTGCTCTTGTAGTAGTAGCATCTCCATCCTTTGTAACTTCTATAACAGTGCCAGGACCTCTTACCATTTTTCCATTCTCATCTAAAATATAGTTATGTGAATTGTTAAATGTATGATAATATCTTTTCTCATTCGGTTTGAACTGACTTAGCCTTCTTAGTAGTCTTGCGTTTTTTCCCTTCACTTTTTTTCTCCTGTGCTGGCGTTTGTTGTATTGTGGCTTGAGTTATTAAGTTATAAATAACGTCTATTTTTATAGCCATTTCTGTTAATAAATGTTGTCTTTCTAATTCTAGTTCTTTATTGTTCGGCATCTTTGTCTCCTCCTAATGCACCAAAAGCTAGGCGCAATGTTAAATTTACAAATATTTTAAAAAGATCATATATTATTAATCCTTCTATTATTCTTAAAGTCATTTCACTCATCGTATTCTCCTAGATACATACATTCTTCTAGTTCTGCTAATCTTTTACGTAACTTATGTAGTTGATTAGTCCACATTTGTAAGTCAGTAGTGGTAGGATTTAATGTCATGTGAGCATCTATTAATTTTATAGCGTCTTTGTAATCATATATCATATACATTAACTCCTTTTTAGTCATTCTTCAAATTTAGCCCAACTAGGTATATCTACCTCTTGTATGCCTTCTTTAAAGTATATACCTGTTTTGTCTGCTTCGGCAAGTCCTTTTATAGCGGCTTTGTATTTTTTTCTACCATTTTCAAGTAAACTTTCACTGGCTTTTAGTATACCTACTTCTCCAGTTTGTTTATTAAGAAAAGCAAAAATAAAATCATGCTTAGTACCTGTATGTTTCGTAAATGCGTCCACGTATAAAGCAGCAGATAAATCATAATCGAAACGTACAATTGTCTTAGCTGCGCTAAAGCGGTCAACAGGGTCACTAGTCGTTTTAAGATCAACAATTAATCCATCCTTTTTGTAGTCAGCTCTTACTTTTATAGGCATGTCATCTAACTCTACACATAAAGTTTGTTCTGCTATTCCGCCTTGAATGAGTCCGGCAGTGTCCACGTCTTCATTAAAGAGGTGCATAAGATCGAGAGCTTGTTGCGCCTGACTCGCAGTAATAATTGTTTTACCTTCGTTAGCGGATTTAAATTCTTCATAAGCTTTTCCTCTCCTTGTAGCTCCCTCAAATATTGCAAATTCTGAGTCTGTTTTTTCAGGTTCTAAAATTATACTATGCATATATGAACCAAAGTCATACGCACTTTTGTATATTTCTTCTCGTGGTTCGCCACTTATATACCTTTTGTAGTATTCTTTAGGGTCTTTTAAAAACAACTTTAAAGTTGAGCTTGATTTAAACTTTCGATCTCCGTGGTAATTTTCATTACTACAATGATTAATTCCTAATTTTAACATTTTGTACTCCTGTATACGTAACTTATTTTACCTTCCTTTTTTAAAGATACGTATTCTATTTGTCCGGTTTCTACCAAGTCTTCTAACACTTCTTGTCTTTCTTTTTTCTTTAAGAATCTAGTTCTATTAGATACTTCTTTTTTAGTCAATCCTTTTTTACTTTTTTCTATAACAGATAAAACTTTCTGTAAATATTGTTCATTTTTATTACTAAACACGCAAGTATTTATAATATCTTTTATATGGTGATAAAAATATTGTATAGTTTGATAGCCAAACGTCACGTCATTGTGGTCTACAGTAGGTCTTTGTGCGTATATTTGCCTAGATATAGCGTGTAACATAGTTACCTTTAACATTTGTTGGTATAATCTAGATATAATTGGTAGTAATACATCATCTCCATCTGACTGTATTCTAAGATCGTCAAAGTATTCAAAAGCTTGCTGTAGCATTTGATTAGCACTATCTGTTTTTTCTAATATAGTAATGTCTTGCACATGACCTGCTATAATTTTATCTGATTTGTCAGGTTGATAAGATGCTAGTGTCTGTAATTGTCCTAATATAGAATGAGGTAATCTGCTAGGATTTTCTACTCTCCTAGCTTTTTTATTTCCATCACCTATAAAAATAAGGAAACGACCCATAAGACCTTTTTCAATAGCTGTTACAGTAACTCCTTCTGAGAGTCCTGTAGGCGTAGTGGAACATAGGAGGTTGACGTTAGGTCTTAAAGCTCGCCCCTTATTTCCCTCAGAAGTTTGCCTTCCAAGGAATATTGATGTTGATGTTGTATACAATTCTGCTAGTATGTCTGCCATCTTAGCATTATATGTAGCTCCTCCTCTTGTTACTGATTTTAGCATGCCTCCTGCTTCATCAATAATATCTAACCGTACAGGACATTCAGGTAAACCGTCCATAAGAGATGCATCCGATACATAATCCCCACTTCCCAAAAGGTAATCACATTTTGCATCAATTAATACTTCCTTAATTTTTTCTTGTGGAGCATTTTTACCTGAGCCTGACGGAGCCACGTTGAGTAAGTAGAGGTTAGGAGCTACCCCTTCAAACTCAAATTTTCTTCCTGATAACGTAGCTAATAAAGACAACGCTGCAGAGAAGGCAAAAGCAGGTTGTTCTATATAACTATTCTGTAGAATGTAAGTCATGATTGCAGCGAGGACACCTTCCGGTTTCGGTAACTCTGGGTTGTTTGAGTTTTCTGATGCCTCGCTTTTTAACTTTCCCTCACTACCCTCCGTTGGCAGTATTATATCTTCATAAGTTTGATTAGCATTGTATCTTTTAGTATTAAATGAAGTTAGATGAGAGGAGAAAAAAGCTAATGCGTTAGTAGGAGCATTATCATTTCCAAACTCATTGACATCTGTAAACAATGGAGAGTCATGATTTTCTTCATCAAACTTTATTAATTTATTTATTATTAATGCTAAGTCATTTTCTTCTTTAACTAGTTTAGCACACTCTTTAGACAAAGCATCGTTACGCCCCTGTACTATTTTATTGTAAGATATTTCTTCTGCATTTGGATACTTTTGTAACAAAGCAGATTTTAAAGCAGGTATAAGATATATAGGAAATACGTCCAGGTCCTCAGGCTTTATACTGGCTAGGGACTCACCTTTCCATGTATAACTACTGCCTGAAGGATGGACGCTAGGAGGGATTGTTGTTTTCTTTCCTGCGCTCAGAACCTCCAAAATTATATTACCATTATGTTTTACGTTATCTGTCTGTATACCTTTAGTGTATTTAAAAAATCTAGTCCACCCTTTGTTACCTACCTTTTCAATTTTTGTAGGAGGTACAATCCTTTCAATAATCTCTACTATATCAGGGTCTACACAATCTAAATCTACTGCTACAATACCAGACGCTTCTCCTAAACATACTGCTACATTGGATTTATCAAAAGTATTGCACCAATTTTCTATCTCTTGACTAGTTGGTTTATTGTTGCAATAGTTTGTCCACCCTTTTATAGCAGGTTGTTTAGATGCAAATTTATCTGGTATAACAGAGTAGCCAGCGTCCGTAAACTCTCTAGCATACTGTTTGTATAAATTCATTCTTCATCCTCTACCTGATAACCACAGGCTATTAAAAATTTATTAAATGCATCGACAACTTCTCCTAACGTCTGTCCTGTAGTTTGTATTTCTACAACCATACCATCTTGATGCTCTTCTAAGTGGTCAAAGTGATGTTTTGTTTTTATAAATTTAATCATTAAAATCTAAATGTAAAGCCAGTGAATGTCATCAATGGTGTAATTGTTGTAGTTAAATCTACTTTATCAGATATAGCAAAGTCTATGTCAAACCCTAAGATAGGCATGAACTCATGAAAAGGTAGGCTAATACCTATATCTCTAAAAGGTTTTTCTTCTTGAAAATATCCTCCTATTTTAAAATCAATTTTTACTGCGTCATGATTAATAAGATGATAATCATAACCGTAACCAACAATAGGTTGTCTAACACTGTTCTCTCCTAGTAATACATTGTGATTGTCAAATTTCATTATAACATTAGGTGCTACCATAACATCTGGTATTTGTGGCTCTAATGATAATGTATGGAATATAAGTCCACCGACTGTAAGTTCTGTTAACATGTTACCTCCTCTTCTCAGTTATCTTACATTTAATTAAATAAATTAGGCAAGCGATATTTACAAGATAATTAAAAAAACGAGG
>CEQL01120511.1_pt1 | contig 28076 bp, 20 predicted proteins | sample 356281 | NCBI WGS metagenome assembly CEQL01 (sample SAMEA2621203, study PRJEB7988) | marine metagenome | biome: marine biome (ENVO:00000447); feature: surface water layer (ENVO:00002042); material: "saline water (ENVO:00002010), including plankton (ENVO:xxxxxxxx)" | depth 5 m
ATACTTAGAGGGGGGCCTCTTGGGAAAATAACACAATGTCTAAGTCTCAAAAATTAAATTTAGTTTGATTACGTGTTTGATTACGTATAATAAGATATTATTACTCAAAATACATATATAATATATATCAAGTTATTAAAACTTACGTTTTTTATAAACGTACCAACTTAAGTTGCCTAAACGTGTCTTTATTTATCATAAAAATATATGAGTAGTGTATACGACTGGTTTCAAGAGCGTCTTGAAATCCAAGCAATCGCAGACGATATTACAAGTAAGTATGTTCCACCGCATGTAAACATTTTTTACTGCCTTGGTGGTATTACTTTAACGTGTTTTATTATTCAAGTAGCAACTGGTTTTGCTATGACATTCTATTACCGTCCAACAGTTACTGAAGCTTTTGCTTCTGTAGAGTACTTAATGACAGAGGTGAACTTTGGATGGTTAATCCGTTCTGTACACCGTTGGTCTGCAAGTATGATGGTTCTAAACATGATTCTACATGTTTGCCGTGTATATTTAACAGGGGGCTTTAAGAAGCCACGTGAATTAACTTGGGTTACAGGAGTTGCGCTAGCATCAGTAACTGTATCATTTGGTGTTACAGGTTACTCTTTACCTTGGGATCAAGTTGGTTACTGGGCATGTAAGATTGTAACAGGTGTTCCAGATGCAATTCCAGTATTCGGCGATTTAATCGTTCAAGTTCTACGTGGTGGTGTAAGTGTAGGTCAATCAACACTAACACGTTTCTACAGTGCGCACACATTTGTGCTACCTGTTGTAGCTTCTATTTTAATGCTAACTCATTTCTTAATGATCCGTAAGCAAGGTATTTCGGGTCCTCTTTAATGTATCGGTTGTTAAAATAAAAATTTATCCTTATTTTTAATTAAAAATATATACATTATGTCTATCTTAAAAAAACCTGATTTAGCCGATCCTAAGCTTCGTGCAAAACTAGCTAAAGGAATGGGTCATAACTACTATGGTGAGCCTGCTTGGCCAAATGATCTACTTTATATTTTCCCAGTTTGTATTTTAGGTACAATTTCTTGTTGTATTGGTTTAGCTGTTCTACAACCTACAACAATGGGAGAAAAAGCTGACCCATTTGCAACACCGCTAGAAATTCTTCCTGAGTGGTACTTCTTCCCTACGTTTAACTTACTTCGAGTAATCCCGAACAAGTTATTAGGTGTTTTATCAATGGCTGCGGTTCCATTAGGTTTAATCACTGTTCCGTTTATTGAAAACGTGAACAAATTCCAAAACCCTTTCCGTCGTCCAGTTGCATCTTTAGTATTCCTATTTGGAACATTTATTGCTTTCTGGCTAGGTATTGGGGCAACAGTACCAATCAACCAAGCTTTAACGTTAGGCTTCTTTTAATCGCAAAAGAATTTTAAAAAGTGCTTAACCTTTTGTAACAAAGCTAAAAATTTTGGGATCTTTTCAAGTAAAATTAATAATAGAAAGCTTTAATTTCATCAAAAGACTAGTTAGACGTTTGTAATTGTTTTTGTGTTTAGTCAGCAGTTAGTTTTTAACTGTGAATGAATTAAGGGTTTCCTAATTATAAGTCTCAGAAAAGGAGAATAAAAATGAAAGTTGGCTCTAAAGAACTAGAGGCTAGCAAAGTTAGAGTTATCGTGGATAAGGATCCAGTTGCAACGTCTTTTGAAAAATGGGCGCAACCTGGACACTTCTCACGTACATTAGCAAAAGGTCCAAAAACAACTACGTGGATTTGGAACCTACATGCTGATGCACATGATTTTGATAGCCAAACAAGCTCACTAGAAGATATTTCAAGAAAGATTTTCAGTGCACATTTCGGTCAATTATCAATAATCTTTTTATGGATTAGTGGAATGTACTTCCACGGTGCGCGCTTCTCGAACTATTCAGCATGGTTAAGTAACCCAACAAGTATTAAACCAAGTGCTCAAGTAGTGTGGCCGATAGTTGGACAAGAAATTTTAAACGGCGATGTTGGGGGCGGATTCTCTGGTGTTCAAATTACATCAGGATTCTTCCAGCTTTGGCGAGCTTCAGGTATTACTAATGAAACAGAACTTTACTGGACTGCAATTGGTGGTTTAGTTATGTCTGCATTAATGGTTTTTGCTGGTTGGTTCCACTACCACAAAGCTGCACCTAAGCTAGAATGGTTCCAAAACGTTGAATCAATGATGAACCACCACTTAGCTGGTTTATTAGGTTTAGGGTGTTTATCTTGGTCTGGTCACCAAATTCATATTAGTTTACCGATCAATAAACTTTTAGATGCTGGTGTAGCACCTCAAGAAATTCCACTACCTCACGAACTACTATTTAACCAGGATTTAATGTCTCAATTATATCCAAGTTTTAAGAAAGGGTTAGTTCCATTCTTTACGTTAAACTGGAGTGAGTACTCTGACTTCTTAACGTTCAAAGGTGGTTTAAACCCAATCACTGGTAGTCTTTGGTTAAGTGATACTGCACACCACCACTTAGCACTAGCCGTGTTATTTATTTTTGCAGGCCACATGTACCGTACAAACTGGAGCATTGGTCACAGCATGAAAGAAATTTTAGAAGCTCACAAAGGCCCTCTTACAGGAGAAGGTCACAAAGGTCTTTATGAAATTCTTACAACTTCATGGCACGCTCAGTTAGCAATTAACCTTGCGATGATGGGTTCAGTTAGTATTATTGTTGCGCACCATATGTATGCAATGCCTCCATACCCTTATATTGGTATTGACTATCCAACACAATTATCACTATTTACACACCATATGTGGATCGGTGGATTCTGTGTTTGTGGAGCTGGTGCACATGCTTCAATATTTATGGTTCGTGACTATAGTCCAGTACAATCTTATAACAACTTATTAGATCGTGTACTAAGACACCGTGATGCAATTATTTCGCACTTAAACTGGGTTTGTATTTTCCTTGGAACACACAGTTTCGGTCTGTACATTCACAACGATACAATGCGTGCATTAGGTCGTCCTCAGGATATGTTCTCAGATAAGGCAATTCAGCTTCAGCCTATCTTTGCTAAATGGATTCAGTCATTACATAGTATGGCGCCTGGTAACACAGCACCGAATGCTTTAGCGACTTCAAGTTATGCTTTTGGAGGAGATGTAATCGCTGTTAATGGGAAAATTGCTATGATGCCAATCTCTCTAGGAACGGCAGACTTTATGGTACACCATATCCATGCGTTTACAATTCACGTAACAGTTTTAATCCTTCTAAAGGGTACACTATTTGCTCGTAGTTCAAGACTAATCCCAGATAAGGCGAACCTAGGTTTTAGATTCCCTTGTGATGGTCCAGGTCGTGGTGGAACGTGTCAAGTTTCAGCTTGGGATCACGTTTTCCTAGGACTCTTCTGGATGTATAATGCAATTTCTGTAGTTATTTTCCACTTTAGTTGGAAGATGCAATCAGATGTTTGGGGAACAATCTCAAGCGCTGGTAAGATTTCTCACGTTACAGGTGGTAACTTTGCAAATAGTGCACTTACGATTAACGGTTGGTTAAGAGATTTCCTTTGGTCTCAAGCGTCTCAAGTAATTCAATCATACGGATCTGCGCTTTCGGCTTACGGTCTTATTTTCTTAGGTGCACACTTTATTTGGGCATTCAGTTTAATGTTCCTATTCAGTGGTCGTGGTTACTGGCAAGAGCTAATCGAATCTATTGTATGGGCTCACAACAAACTTAAATTAGCTCCGGCTATTCAACCGCGTGCTTTAAGTATTACTCAAGGTCGAGCTGTTGGTTTAGCCCACTATCTTCTAGGTGGTATCGGTACAACTTGGTCATTCTTCTTAGCAAGAATTATCTCAGTAGGTTAAATTATAAATAGAAAAAAATAATTAATAAATTATGGCTACTAAATTTCCTAAATTTAGTCAGGCGCTTGCACAAGATCCCGCAACTAGAAGAATCTGGTATGGTATTGCAACAGCGCACGATCTTGAAAGTCATGATGGGATGACAGAGGAAAATCTTTACCAAAAGATTTTTGCCTCACACTTTGGTCATCTAGCTATCATATTCTTATGGACGTCTGGCAACTTATTTCACGTGGCGTGGCAAGGTAACTTTCAGCAATGGGTTTTAAACCCACTTAAAGTAAAGCCAATTGCTCACGCGATTTGGGATCCTCACTTCGGTCAATCAGCTATTAAAGCTTTTACTCGAGGTGGAGTATCTTATCCAGTTAACATCGCTACGTCAGGTGTATACCACTGGTGGTATACAATTGGAATGCGTACAAACAGTGACCTTTATTTCGGTGCATTAGGCTTATTAATGCTTTCAACAGCACTATTATTTGCTGGTTGGCTTCATTTACAGCCTAAATTCCGTCCTGGAATTGCATGGTTCAAGAACAACGAATCACGACTTAACCACCACTTATCAGGTTTATTCGGTTTTAGTTCTTTAGCTTGGACTGGTCACTTAATTCACGTTGCGATCCCTGAGTCACGTGGTCAACACATTCGATGGGATAACTTTACTTCTACATTACCTCACCCAGAAGGTTTAACACCATTCTTTACAGGTAACTGGAGTATTTACGCAGAAAACCCTGATACTCCTCAACATATTTTTGGTACGAGTGAAGGTGCAGGAACAGCAATTCTAACTTTCCTAGGTGGTTTCCACCCGCAAACACAGTCTATGTGGCTTACGGATATTGCACACCACCATTTAGCTATCGCTATCGTTTTCATTTTTGCCGGTCACATGTACCGTACAAACTGGGGTATCGGTCATAGCATGAAGGAAATTCTAGATGCTCATGTTCCACCTAAGGGTCGTTTAGGTGCTGGCCACCGTGGACTATTTGAAACAATTACAGATAGTTTACATATGCAATTAGGTTTAGCTCTTGCTTCACTAGGTGTTGCGACATCTTTAGTTGCACAACACATGTATGCGTTACCTTCTTATGCTTTTATGGCTAAAGATTATACAACTCAAGCAGCTCTATATACTCACCACCAATACATTGCTGGTTTCTTAATGGTAGGTGCTTTTGCTCACGGTGCAATTTTCTTTGTACGTGACTATGATCCAGAAGTAAACAAGGACAACGTTCTTGCTCGAATGCTTCAGCATAAGGAAGCGATTATTTCACATTTAAGTTGGGTATCATTATTCCTAGGTTTCCATACTTTAGGGCTTTATATCCATAATGATGTATGTGTAGCATTTGGTACACCGGAGAAGCAAATTCTTTTTGAACCTGTTTTTGCACAGTTTATTCAAGCATCTTCAGGAAAAGCTGTTTATGGTTTTGATGTACTACTTTCTTCATCTACAAGTGCTGCAAGTGTTGCTAGTAGTAAGATTTGGCTACCTGGTTGGATGGAAGCTATTAACAGTGGTAAGAACTCTCTTTTCTTAACTATTGGTCCTGGTGACTTCCTAGTTCACCACGCTATTGCTTTAGGTCTTCACACAACAACTTTAATCCTTGTAAAGGGTGCTCTAGATGCACGTGGTTCAAAGCTAATGCCGGATAAGAAAGACTTCGGTTACAGTTTCCCTTGTGATGGACCAGGCCGTGGAGGTACTTGTGATATCTCAGCTTGGGATGCATTCTATCTAGCAATGTTCTGGATGCTGAATACAATTGGTTGGGTAACATTCTACTGGCATTGGAAGCATATGACGATTTGGGGTGGTAATGCAGCAGCATTTAACGAATCATCAACATATATTATGGGTTGGTTACGTGACTACCTTTGGTTAAACTCATCACCGCTAATTAATGGTTATAACCCATTTGGTATGAACGCACAAGCTGTTTGGTCTTGGATGTTCCTATTTGGTCACTTAATCTGGGCAACTGGATTTATGTTCCTAATTTCATGGAGAGGTTACTGGCAAGAGCTTATTGAGACATTAGTTTGGGCTCATGAGCGTACTCCACTTGCGAACTTAGTTCGTTGGAAAGATAAGCCAATTGCTCTTTCAATTGTTCAAGCACGTCTTGTTGGTTTAGCTCACTTTACGATCGGATATATTTTCACATATGCTCCTTTCGTTATTGCTTCTACAACAGGAAAGTTTGGTTAATGAGTCTTTACAAATAAGACTTGATTTAACATTAAACTGAATTAAGTAGGTTGGGCATTAACCAGTTTAAAACTGGTTAATGCTCTTTTTTTTTTAGGTCGCTCTAAGGGTAAACTAAAGTTACAAAACCTGTGGAGCATTACCAAACGTGGCCTTGACAAATGTACCAAACTTAAACTATTCTTTTCTAAGAATAAGGAATTGATAAGGAGAGGTGGCAGAGTTGGTCGATTGCGTCTGATTTGAAATCAGATGAAGTGCAAGCTTCCGTGGGTTCGAATCCCACCTTCTCCGTTTGTAAACAAACATACTACACCGAGACAAAAAGTACTCTTTGAAAAGAATTATGGATACTTCTACAAATAGAAATTAATCTGTTTTGGTATATGTCTATATTTTTATATCTACAGCTTAATCTATGCAAAAAAAAATAATAAACTTTACTGTAGCCAAAAGTAAGCTACCAGTAAAATTTATTACTAAGTGTTTAATAAAAAGATTGGGCAAGAAGGGATTCGAACCCCTGACACCGTGGTTCGTAGCCACGTGCTCTAGTCCACTGAGCTACAAGCCCTTTTATTATTTTCTTTGAAAAATATAATAACATAATACAAGGACTTTAACAAGAACTATTTTAAGTTTGTTAAAATAAAAGCTGGGGTGCTAGGGTTCGAACCTAGGAATGGCGGAGTCAAAGTCCGATGCCTTACCACTTGGCGACACCCCAAATACTGTACCTCATACTGTACTAATACAATAAATTCTTTGTTTACAACTGTCAATCATTAATTTAGCATATTGAGTTTAATTACAAAGGCCAACGTAAATGTTGACCTTTGTAAATGAAACTACAAAATACTTGAAATCGTTACTTTACAGCAGCAATCGCTTTCTTTAGCATTTCTTCACCTTCTGGACTTAACTTCTTATCTGTGTTAATTCCGTTGATGAATTCTGGTACACTGTTACGAAGGTAAGCACGAAGCTTTAAGATGAACTCTTTAACGTCAGCTACCGGTACATCATCAAGGTACCCGTTAATACCAGTATAAATTACTGCTACTTGCTCAGCTACCGGGATTGGTGAGTTTTGAGCTTGCTTTAACATCTCTCTTAAACGTTGACCTGTTGCTAATTGTGCTTGAGTAGCAGCATCAAGGTCAGAAGCGAATTGCGAGAATGCCTCTAGCTCAGCAAATTGTGCTAATTCTAGCTTTAGCTTTCCAGCTACTTGCTTCATAGCTTTAATTTGGGCCGCTGAACCAACTCGTGAAACAGAGATACCTACGTTAATCGCTGGTCTAATACCGGCGTTAAATAGGTCACCTGCTAAGAAGATCTGGCCATCCGTAATTGAAATTACGTTAGTTGGGATGTATGCAGAAACGTCACCAGCTTGTGTTTCAATGATAGGTAACGCTGTCATACTTCCACCACCTAAAGCATCACTTAACTTAGCAGCTCTCTCTAATAAACGAGAGTGAAGGTAGAAAACGTCTCCAGGGTATGCCTCACGGCCTGGTGGACGTCTAAGTAGTAGTGACATCTGACGGTATGCAGATGCTTGCTTAGAAAGGTCATCATAAACTACAAGAGTAGCTTTACCTTTGTACATAAAGTACTCAGCTAGGGCTGCTCCAGTATATGGTGCAATGTATTGTAGTGTTGCAGGATCATCTGCGTTTGCAGCAACAATAATTGTGTATGATAAAGCACCTTTTTCTTCTAACGTCGAAACGATTGAAGCAACTGATGATGCTTTTTGACCGATAGCAACATAAACACAAATAACATCTTCTGTTTTTTGGTTAATAATTGTATCTAGTGCAACTGATGTTTTTCCAGTTTGACGGTCACCAATAATAAGCTCACGTTGACCACGTCCGATTGGGATCATCGCGTCGATAGCTGTAATACCAGTCTGTACTGGTTCACAAACCGACTTTCTTGTAATAATACCAGGAGCCATTGATTCTACTAAGCGGCTTTCCGAAGTAACGATATCACCTTTACCATCAATAGGTACAGCTAATGCGTTAACTACTCGTCCTAGGAATCCATCACCTACAGGGATTTGAGCAATTTTACCTGTAGAACGTACTGCACTACCTTCAAGAATGTTTAAGCCAGTACCCATTAATACAGCACCAACGTTATCGTTTTCTAGGTTTAGAGCAATACCAACTGTTTTATCTTCGAATTCTAGAAGCTCACCCGCCATTGCTTGCTCTAGACCATAAACACGAGCAATACCATCCCCGACTTGTAGAACTGTACCTACGTTTTCGATTTGAACTTCTTGGTCGTAGCTTTCAATTTGTTGACGAATAATATTACTAATTTCGTCAGGTCTAATGTTGATCATATTTTCGCCGAGTTTACGTTTTGACTAAAAATTTTAATTTACTGAAAAGTTATTAGTAGTAGACGCCTTTTAATTAAGCGCCTAGCAGACTACTGATTTGTCTTAATTGACCTCTAATACTTGTATCAATAAGTTTTGAACCAATCTCGACTGTAAAACCACCAATTAAAGATGGGTCCACCTTCAGTGCAAGCTTAATTTGCTTTGCACCAGTAATTGTTTTTAGTTTTTGTGCGAGATTTTTCTGCTGTTGAGTAGATAATTCAATTGAAGACGTCACTTTTGCAATCTCAATAGAATCTTTCTTAAAAGATAATTCTAAAAATCTTTGCGCAATTCCATCTACAATCCCGATACGTCCACGGTCTACAAGCAACATTAAAAATGTTAGTGTTTTTGCTTCGATATCTTCTTTAAGAAGTTCTTTTAAAACACTTTTTTTATTATCGCGTGTAATTAGTGGGTTACTTAAAAACGTTTTTAAGTCACTTGAGCGTGCCCAGAGTTGAGAAACGACAGTCATATCGTGAGTCATCTCTTTTAGCGAATTATTTAAGACAGATAAGTCTAAAAGTGCTTCTGCATAAGGTTCTGCAGCTTTACTTACAACGACTGACATAATTTAGTCCTCTAATTTAGAAATATTCCTATCAATAATTTGTTGTTGCAGGCTTGAGCCTAACTTCCCTTCTAATTGTAGAGTTACACGTTGAAGTGCTAAGGCAACAACATAATCTGAAATTTGTTTACGAATTTTCGCTTCAATAGTTGTTATCTGAGATTTAGCAGTGGCTGTTAAGCGCTCAATTTCTGCTTTACCTTCAGTTAATATTGAAACTTTAACTTTTTTCGCTGTACCCTCTGCATCAGTTTTCAGAGAAGCAATAACAATTTGCGCTTGTGCAAGTTGTTTTTCACTCTCACTAAGGCGAGCTAATGCTTCCTCTAAACGTTCTTCTGATTCTTGGATTGCACCAAGAATTTTTTCTTGACGCTCGTTTAAACCTTCAGAAAGAGCATTTCCTCCTAAGAAAACTACTGCACCAACTAGAATGATTAAGTTTACAACGTTAGCTTCAAAAATATCAGGATTAAAGCTTACAGCTGCACCAATAGAAGTTGAGAAAGTACTTAGCGTTTGATTGAATAAATGCATTTTCTTTTAAAGAATATTTGATTAACGAAATCTAAAGAGCCGCTTGCTTCCCGATTAACTTCTCTTTTATTAATTGACTTAATTCGTCAATTTGTGTTTCAAGCTTTTGCAAAGCAAGTTTCTTTTGCGCTTCAAGTTCTTTGTTCGTTAGTTCAATTAAACTTGCAGCATCGGTACGCGCTTGGTTAATTTCGACCGCAACAATCCCTTTTGCTTCAGTTTCGGCCTCGGCAATAATAGATTGTGCGTTCAGTTTAGCTTCTTTTAATTGCTCCTCATACTGTAGGCACAACTCATCTGCTTTTAATAGCTTTTCCGATGCATCGGCTAAATTTTTGCTGATAAAAGTTTCACGATCTTCTAAAACTTTTGCAATTGGTTTATAAAAAATAAACGTTAGCAATACTGTTAGAAGAATGACTTGTAGCGCCATCAGAGGTAATGTTGCATTGAAATCAAAAAGACCACCAGCGGCCCCTGATGACATTGCAAGTGTCTGAACTAAAGACATTAAAAAATTATTCATTTTTTTTGTTGAATAAATCCACTTTAAAATAGCGCTTAGTTTGAAACTAAGCGCTTCATCTTATTTAATTATCCTGCGAATGGGTTTGCGAATAATAAACAAAGTGCAACTACTAGACCATAGATTGTTAGCGACTCCATGAATGCTAGAGATAGAAGAAGAGTACCACGGATCTTACCTTCAGCTTCTGGCTGACGTGCTAGACCTTCAACAGCTTGTGCTGCTGCTGTACCTTGACCGATACCAGGACCGATAGCTGAAAGACCAATAGCTAAACCTGCGGCGATAACTGAAGCGGCTGAAATAATAGGGTTCATAATAGTTTCTAAATGTTAAATAAAAAGAAATTTGTTTCTAAAAGATCAAGTGATCGTGTATACGTTATTATTCTATTGATTCACCAATGTAAGCAGCGGCTAATGTTGAGAACACTAACGCTTGTACTGAACTAGCGAATAAACCTAAAACCATAACTGGTAAAGGAATAAACAGAGGTACTAATAAACATAAAACGGATACAACAATCTCATCTGCTAAAATGTTACCGAATAAACGGAAACTAAGTGACAGAGGCTTTGAAAAATCTTCTAGTATGTTGATAGGTAGGAAAATAGGTGTTGGCGAGATGTATCTTGCGAAAAAACCTAAACCTTTTTCCTTGAATCCTGCGTAGAAGTAACTAATTGAAGTTAATAATGATAATGCTACAGTTGTATTAATATCATTAGTAGGGGCAGCTAGCTCTCCTTCTTCTAGTTTAATCAGTTTCCAAGGAACTAAAGCTCCTAACCAGTTTGCAACAAATATAAATAAAAATAGTGTTCCAACGAATGGAACCCAAGGACGGTAGTGGTATTCACCAATTTGGTCCTTTGCAATACCCGAAACATATTCGTAAACTGCTTCGAGAAAATTTTGTAATCCTTTAGGAACTTGCTCAAGTTTTGATGTACCTAGAATTGCGAGTGTTAGAATAATAGCAAGCACAAGCCAAGTTATTAACATAACTTGTCCGTGAACTACTAAACCACCGATCTCCCAATATAAGTGGGCACCAACTTCGACAGCAGCTAATGAAAAAAACATAACGAGATATTAATCCGAAGTGAATAATGCAATTTTTTTCTTGCTTGGTTAACATTATACCTAATGAATAGTCATAGGCGTAATTTAATTAGCTCTTATTTTTATCTTTTTTATTTTATTTTAAAAGATTAATCGCGACTGAACTTTTTACCTTGAATGATACCGTCTGCTAACGTTGATACTAATAATTTAATTGACTTAACTGCATCATCATTAGCCGGAATTGGGATATCAACCATATTAGGGTCGCAATTTGTATCTAGAATGGAAATAATTGGTATATTAAGTTTTTGACATTCTAAAAGAGCTGTTGTTTCACGTTTTGGATCAATGATAATAACAACGTCTGGAATCTGCGTCATTTCTTTTAATCCACCAAGGTTCTGACGAAGCTTGTCACGCTCACGTCTTAATAAAGCAGCCTCTTTCTTTGGTAGTTGGTCTAATGTTCCATCCTCTTCTTTTTTGTCTAATTCTTTGAGGTATGTAACTCGTTTTTGAACTGTTGACCAGTTTGTTAGTGTTCCGCCTAACCAACGGTGGTTTATGTAATGCGAATCACATCTCTGTGCTTCTTCTGCAACGATAGCTGCCGCTTGTCGTTTTGTACCAATAAATAAAAAACTTTTCTTTTGTTGGCTAGATTTTTGAAGATAGTTATACGCATGTGTTAGTAACCTTGCTGTTTGAACAAGATCGATTACGTGTATGCCATTTTGTTCTGTATAAATGTATGGAAACATCTTTGGATTCCAGCGGCTTGATTGGTGACCAAAATGTACACCAGCATCTAATAATTCTCCTAAGGTAACAACCGTCATTTTTCTAAGTAACTTTTAAAAATTTATTTCAAACTTATGTGGATAGAGATAAATTTATATCTTTCTTGAATAGTATTCAATAACAAATAACTCATTTAACTTTAAAGCAACCCACTCTCTGTCAACAATGCCTAAAACTTTTGCACTTAAATTCTTTTTATCAAATTCTAAGTGTTGTGGAATGTTAGTTAAGCCTGGTGTCTCTAAATAAGTAGTAACTAATTTTTTTGAATTAGCAGAATCTTTAACAGTTAAAGTATCACCTGGTTGACATTGGTAGCTAGGAATAGATACACATGCTTGATTTATCGAAATGTGCTTATGACTAACTAATTGTCTTGCTGCAGCTATTGTTGGAGCAAGTCCAAGTCTGAACACTAAATTATCTAGACGCATTTCAAGAAGTTGTAAAAGGATTGTACCTGTGGCACCTTTTATCGTTTTGGCCTTCTTGATATAATTCATTAATTGTTTTTCAGAAATACCATAGTTAAAACGAAGTTTTTGTTTTTCTTCTAAACGTACAGCATACTGAGTAAGCTTCTTTGATGTCGCACCATGCTGACCTGGTCGACTTGCTCTTTTACGTACTTTGCCAGTTAATCCAGGCAAATCTCCTAATCTACGTGTTATTCGTAATTTCGCTCCCCTGTAACGAGCCATAAAAGTATATTCCTTGTTTAATTGTTGTATGTTACTAATGTACTATATTTTTCCAAAAAATAAAACAAAAAATATCTGAGCCTAGCCATTCTCAATTAGCAATTGGCTTTTTGACGGCTCAGAGTTTTAAATTTTGTATGTAAATTGCTTGGTAGCTACCCACTTTACATTTCCTGGAAAATCTCATCAATCGTTTTCGTCGAGTTTAATCCAGGGTCAGTTAACCTTGAATTAACAAGATTGTTTCTCATCTCTTTATTAAAAACAACATCGATTTCAAAAATTTCACGTTGAATCATTTCTTGATTTTTACGGTAATTGAATCCAGTTCCCGCAGGAATTAAACGGCCAATGATAACATTTTCTTTTAGACCTGTTAACCAATCTTTTTTACCCTCGATTGCAGCTTCAGTAAGAACACGCGTTGTTTCTTGGAAGCTAGCAGCCGAAATAAAACTATCACTACTTAATGAAGCCTTTGTGATACCAAGTAATACCGGTCTATAAGAAGGTGGAGTTTCTAAATTTGAGAAAGTTGCTTTTACAATTAACTCAGCCTTCTTTTGGTCTATTATTTCTCCAGGTAAAAGTGTTGTAGAACCACTTTCTTCAATGCATACTTTTGAAGTCATCTGTCTAACAATGATTTCAACATGTTTATCCGCAATGCTTACACCTTGTGAAAAATAAGTTTTTTGAACTTCATTAACTAAATATAACTGAATTAGTTTAATTGACTTTTTAAAAGCTTTGTAATCATTGAGTTGGTATACAGATCTATAGTAGTTGAATAATAATTCAAGCTTCGTATGCGGGCTTATAGGCCCGTCGGTCAATGGTTCAGTAATATTAACATATTCCCCGTTTGCAAAATTTACTTTTGTTCCTGGATTAATGGGGATATTTACGCTTTTACCTAATGTGCCAACAATTTGTATTGTATACTGGTCATCATTTTTAGGTAATTCATTCGGGTTTAAGCGTAAAAAAGCGTAACCTGGTAAAGGTGCTAAGATACACGCATTTTCTACTTTACGAGCTTCTAAAATTTCTTCCACTTTAGGTAAACCTTGTACAATATCGGTCGTTTTTAACTTCTCATAAACCAGGGTAGCTAAAGTGTCATTCATTTTCACTAAAGACCCTGAATCCATTTGCAATATTGTTCCGTCTGAAATTAAGTAAGGTCGGCCAAGTCTGATTATCAGTTGTTTTTCTTGAATATCATAAATTTGTCCAGAATATGGAGATTGTAAGTTGTCAGTTAAATATGTCCCTAAACGGACTAAATCACCACAAGAAACTTTTAATTTATCTAAGCCAACGTCAATTTTTATTTTTTTAAAATCTCTATTGCCGAGGAACAACATCTCTTTATAATTATCTTTTGTACTGTAAACAGCACCGATAACACCTGATCGGTTAATAGTTGTATCAATTTGGGCAAGAATTGATCCTTCACGTACATATTGACCGTCTCTAACCAATGGGTGCACGGACATTGATAGATCTTTATCTAAATTTTTAGGCATAAAGTTTTCAACGTTTATAAACTCATATGCAGATATACGAGCCACCCAACGTCTTATTCCAAGGATACGATGCTTCATCATAAAGCTTCCACTCTCTTCAATCTCGAATTTTGGTTGCAAACCGTTGATTTCTTTTTTGAGATCTAATAAAAGGAATGTTTGAAGAAGATCGACTCCATTTTGTGCTTCAATTTTTTCCCAATTCCTGTAAAAAATACGTGTTACAGGTTTCGCTCTTAAACACTTTGTCCCGTTCTCCGGAATTGAATCTTGTTGAAGTAAGAAGGGTTTTTCGCGTGGAATAGAATATGTTTTAACTGGCCTCACTAATAAATATTTGGACCCAAAAATTTCTAAAAATTCTAAATAGACTAATCTTTGAGCAATAACTTTACCCGGGATTATAAATTCCCCTGGTTTAACAAAACGTGAATAGTTTTCAAAGTTTGGAAGATCTAACTCATTAATATCGTAAAGTTCACCAGGTTTAATCTTAATTTCATTTTCGAGTTCATTGACTTCTGCTAGCCCTTTTGCTTTTGAAAAAACATTGGCCCCAATTTCAAAGCCATCTTGTATAAAGGTTCCATGCTTTACTTTTGGGCTTGGGAAAAAATGTGTCAGGTTAGACGGGTTGTAAATTTCTTCGGGAACCCAATATAAAAATCCAGAGAAAATCTTCTTTACATTCTTTCTTTTTTTCGATATCTGTGGTTTATCTAAATCATACGTAACAAATCCACCAGTTTTCGTTTTATAAGCATCTGTTTTTAAGGTCCCCAAAGTTTCCCCGTGCTTTAAAACCCGGTTTAAAATATCCCCTAGTTGAAAATCATGTCTTTTTCGTTTACTAATAATTCGTAAAACGAAGTTTTGGTCGTCATCTTGATAAACGGTTGTATTTTTCAACGCTACGGAATAATGGCGAATGTTTATTTTACGCACTTTGGAGTGTAAGTCTAATTTAGCAACCCCTGAATATTTATTTATTAGATGCCCTTTTGTTAGAACACGCTCTTTGGATAAAACAGTTCCAACCTTAGTACGGAAATTTGTAAAGCGTGGTAAAGAATATATAGTTCCTTGAAGTACCCAAATCAAACCTGCTTTGGTATTGACTGCTCTAATATCCTTTTGATCGACGTTTGTTTTTCGGAATATATCGTTGAAAAAAACTTCGCCACTCTGTTCCGTATAAATATCTTTTTTTTCTTCCTCTAATATTACCGAAGCCCCGTCTTTTTTTATTTCCGCAATTATTTGGTTTGTATAAACTTTTTGTTTATCGTTTACTAATAAGACATTATCTTTAGGGATATCGAAACGGATTCTGGTACCTGAACTGTTTGTGATATATAAAGTTAGGTTTTTTATCAACCTAAATGCCATATCCCCATGGATAGTTCTAAATAAGAAAGCTTTTGAATCGGGAACAGAATAATGAACAGTACCTTTAAAAGGTGCACGAACTTGACGTGTTAATTCTCCGGAGAATACACCCCCGGTATGGAATGTTCGCATCGTTAATTGTGTTCCTGGCTCACCAATTGATTGAGCAGCAATTATTCCAATCGCTTCCCCTAAATCAACTAATTTCGAATAGGCTAGATGCCAACCATAACACTGACGACAAACTGACCGTATTGAGTCACAAGTTAATGGCGAGCGGACCTTTAGCCTCTTATGTTTTTCAAACGAGTTTTTAAGGTCAAGCTCGTTGAGAACTTCTGAAGTTATTTCGTATTCCCATTTACCTTTAATATAAAGAGGGGTAGATAATACACGTCCGATTAACCTCTCTTCAAAAGATAAATTAACAGTATCTTTGTTAAAGAGCTCCTCGAGATAAATTCCGTCTTTTGTTTGGCAATCGTATTCTCGAACGATAATGTCTTGCGCAACATCTACTAAACGTCTGGTAAGGTAACCCGAGTCTGCTGTTCTAAGTGCTGTGTCAACTAAGCCTTTCCTTGCTCCGTATGAAGAAATAATATATTCGGTAACACTTAGTCCTTCTCTAAAGTTACTTCGTATAGGTAAGTCGATAATTTGACCTTGTGGATCAGCCATTAAACCACGCATACCAACAAGTTGTCGGACTTGTGAAATATTTCCTCGCGCACCAGAAAAAGCCATAATATAAAGCGGATTTAACGGATCACTTTCTCGGAAATACGTCACAACTTCATCTTTCAAGAAGTTATTTGCGTTGTTCCAAATATCAATTGTTTTTTGGAAACGCTCAACATTTGTAATTAACCCGGTATCGTACTTTCGAATAGTACGCTCGACCTCATTATTTGTTAAGCCGATCAATTGGCGTTTTTTATAAGGAACCCGGAGATCCTCGGCACTAAGTGAAATACCAGATTTTGTTGCGTAATGAAAGGTTAGATTTTTTAATCTATCTGCTATAATTGAAGATTTGACAATACCATAATTTTTAAAAGCATTGTACATTAAATCTTTTAGCTTGCTTTTATTTATCAGTGTATTCTTAAAAACATGTTGTTTATCAACCATATTGTTATTTAAAAGCTTCATTTAAAAGAATTCTTCCTGGGGTTGTGCGAATATACTTAACTTCATGATCAGTTTCCGTCCTAACTTTTAGATCAACCTCAGGATAAAATTTATAATTTCCAATTTTTAACCCTGCCTCAATATCTTTGTTTTTTAATTCTACTAGGTCCTCTGTACACCTTACCCAAACAAACGTATGTAAACTAATTTGAGATTGTTGGTAAGCCAGTAGAGCATCATCAAAGCTTGCAAAATATTGTGGTGTTTTTAACTGTTGAGATGGATTATTAACGGTTAAATAAAAGCAGCCTAAAACCATATCTTGGCTCGGAGTTAGGATAGCGTCCCCTGTGGCGGGTGATAAGAAGTTGTTTGGCGCTAACATTAATAAACGTGCTTCTGTTTGTGCCTCTAAAGATAGCGGGATATGAACTGCCATTTGATCCCCGTCAAAATCGGCATTGAAAGCTGGACAAACTAAAGGGTGTAATTTTATTGCACGCCCATTTACTAAAATAGGTTCAAACGCTTGAATACCTAATCGGTGTAAAGTCGGGGCACGGTTCAATAGAACAGGGTGACCTTCCATAACTTGTGCTAAAATTTCCCAGGCTAATGGTTCATTTTTCTGTATGATGTTTTTTGCTGCTTTAATATTATTTACTAGACCTTCACTTATTAAGCGATGAATAACAAATGGTTGGAAAAGCTCAATTGCCATCTCACGAGGTAAGCCACATTGATTTAACTTCAATTCAGGCCCAACAATAATTACTGATCTTCCCGAGTAATCAACACGTTTTCCTAAGAGGTTTTGTCTAAACCTACCTTGCTTACCCTCAATAATATCGCTTAAAGATTTAAGTGGTCGATTATTTAAACCCACAACAGCTCGTCCTCTTTTGCCGTTGTCGATAAGGGCATCAACAGCTTCTTGCAACATCCTCTTCTCATTTCGGATAATAAGTTCTGGTGCAATAATCTCTTGTAAACGTGATAAGCGGTTGTTCCTATTTATAACTCTCCTGTACAAATCGTTTAAATCCGAGGTAGCAAACCTCCCACCATCTAATTGGACCATTGGCCTTAGATCAGGTGGTAAGACAGGCAGTATATCAAGAACCATCCATGATGGATCAAATTTTGATCTCAAAAATTGGTCTACAACACGGAGGCGCCTTATTAATTTATCGGGCTTTTTAGCGGCCGGGATGCTTTCCCTAAGTTCTTTTTCAAGAGCTTTAATATCTATTTCTTTTAGTAACGTTTTAATTGCTTCTGCCCCAATGGAAATTTGAACGTCGGTTTTAGCTTCAGGTGGATTAGAGTAATCTAAAGCTGCCCAATCGGCTTCACTAAGTAACTGTTTATACTTCAGTTTCGTATTTTCACCAGGGTTGATAATAACATAAGAGTTAAAATATACAATTTGTTCTAAATCTTTTAAGGAAATGCCTAATAATAAGGCTATTTTACTTGGACGACCTTTTACATACCAAACATGCGTTACCGGTGAAGCTAACGTAATGAAACCCATACGGTGTCGTCTTACTTTTGAATCAATCACTTCAACCCCGCAACGCTCACACACGATATCTTTATGCCTTACTCTTTTATACTTTCCGCAATGGCATTCCCAATCATTCACTGGTCCAAAAATACGCTCACAGAATAAACCGTTCATTTCCGGCTTTAGTGTCCGGTAATTAATTGTTTCTGGTTTTGTAATTTCACCAACTACTTGGCCATTTGGCAAAGTCCGCTCTCCCCATTCCCTTATTCGTTCAGGTGAGGCCAAACTAATTTTTAAATAGTCAAAAGATCTTTCCATCGTTAAGATTTTTTTTAATTTAACAGGTTAAGGTGTTTAAAATGGTAATCAATTTAAATAATTTATCTTTGTACAAAAAAGAAAAAACGGGTTATCCCAAGTTTCTATACTGTAGTTTGGAACTCTGACATTAAGTTAACTTCTGTATCGTTCGTCCCTGGCATTGCTTTCTTATCAATTTTATAAGCAGCAATGTCGAGGCAGAGGGCTTGTAATTCCCGTAATAAAACTTTGAAAGATTCTGGAGTACCCGGGCGAGGGATCGGTTGGCCCTTTACAATAGCATTTAAAGCTTCGTTACGACCCTGCATGTCATCAGATTTTATTGTTAATAATTCCTGTAGAGTATATGCAGCACCAAAAGCTTCCAGAGCCCAAACTTCCATTTCACCTAATCGTTGACCACCTTGTTGAGCTCTTCCCCCTAATGGCTGTTGCGTTACAAGTGAATAAGGTCCAGTTGATCTGGCATGTATTTTATCATCTACTAAATGGACTAGTTTTAATACGTAAGCCCGTCCGACAGTAATCGGGTTATCATATGTTTGACCTGTTTGACCATCTGTAAGTATCACTTTACCAGGGTGAGCTGACGAAAATAACCAAGGATTTTTAATTAATGAGGCTTCCTTTAACTTTTGGTTAACAAGACCACGTGACGCTTCAACTCCGTGCATTTCATCAAATGGAATAACTTTAAAACGTGCATTTAAATGTTCCGCAGCTAGCCCCAATAAGCACTCAAAAATTTGGCCAACATTCATACGTGATGGTACACCCAGCGGATTTAATAAGATATCGACTGGTGTCCCATCAGGAAGATATGGCATATCTTGTCGTGGGAGAATTTTTGATATAATACCCTTATTTCCGTGTCGCCCGGCCATTTTATCTCCGATTTGTATTTTTCGAAGTTGAGCAAGGTAAACTTTTATTACTTCGTTTGTGCCCGGAGCTAATTCATCGCGTTTTGAACGGGAAAATATTTTAATATCTAAAACCCTGCCTGAGGTACCATGATGTAATTTTAGTGATGTGTTTCTTACATCTCGAGATTTCTCTCCAAATATCGCCCTTAAAAGTTTTCCTTCCGGGAGATAATCAGAATCACCTTTTGGTGTTAACTTTCCTACTAATATATCTCCAGGCTCAACCCAAGATCCAATATGTACAATCCCGTTTTCATCTAACTTCGAAAGTAAACGGTCACTAATATTGGGTAAATCACGTGTAATTTCTTCTGCTCCAAGTTTAGTTTGTCTTGCTTCAATTTCAAATTTTTCAACATGTATTGAAGTATGGATATCATCATATATCAAGCGTTCATTTATAACGAATGCATCCTCATAATTATATCCTTCCCAAGGCATGTAAGCAATTAAGATGTTTTGTCCAACGGCTAATTCACCTCCTTCAGTTGAAGCGCCATCAGCAATAACTTGGCCTACACATATTTTTTCTTTGATATGTACAATAGGTTTTTGGTTAATACATGTATCTTGGTTAGATCTTTGGTATTTCATTAGGTAATAAACTATATCGTTCCCTTTATAGTCATTAACATAAATATTTCCATCACTAAATGCTTTTACTTTACCGTTAGTTAAGCTAAGTACCACCATACCCGAATCACGTGCTGTTTGGCCTTCTAAACCTGTACCTACAAGCGGGGCTTCAGAATATAAAAGAGGTACGGACTGTCTTTGCATATTCGATCCCATTAATGCCCGGTTCGCGTCATCATGCTCTAGGAAAGGAATCATAGATGTTGCTAAGGAAACTACTTGAATGGGCGATACTGCTATATAGTCAACTTTTTCTACCGGTACTGTTATAAGTTCTTGTTTATAGCGAACTGGAACAAACTTACTTTGTAGGAAACCATCGTTATCTGTTGCTAAATCACCTGGGGCCAAATGAAATTTATCTTCATTTATTGCATCTAAGTAAATCGGCAGAGAGTTATTTAATACCTGTCCCTGCTCTACACGATAAAAGGGAGTTTCAATAAAACCATATGAATTGACTTGGCCATAAGTTGCCAAAGATCCAATTAGACCCGCATTTGGTCCCTCAGGTGTTTCCACTGGACATATGCGCCCATATTGGCTAGGGTGGATATCACGCACGGCAAAACCTGCTCGATCCCGGGCGATACCCCCTGGGCCTAATACAGAAAGACGTCTTTTATGAGTTAACTCCGCTAGAGGATTCGTTTGGTCCATAAATTGTGAAAGTGGGTTTGAACCAAAAAATTCACGGATTGATGACGCCAGTGGTTTTGGATTTACTAATGTTTTAACGCGTAATTTATCTTGTTCACAAATAGCCATCCTTTCACGGACAATACGCTCCAAACGGTTTAAGCCTATACGAACTTGGTTTGTTAGCAGCTCCCCAACAGAGCGGATTCGTCTGTTACCTAAATGGTCAATATCATCACTCAGTTTAGGTGTAGTACGGAAGTTAACTAGCATATTAACAATGCTGAGTACATCTTGAGGTGTTAGAACTCGTACATTATCACTAACGTTTAAATCTAATCTTTGGTTTAATTTGTGTCGTCCCACAGAACCTAAGTCGAAGCGTTTTGAATCAAAAAACTTCGAATAAAGTAACTGTTGACAGCTTTTTAGGGTAGCGGGTTCTTCTGGACGTAATTTACTATAGACTTGTAATAAGCACTCTTCCTTATCAAGAGATTCTTGGAAGTCACTAGTTAAGCGGAAATACGCTGCATTATCTATACCATCGAAAATTTCATAATTTTCTAAATTTAGAGCACGGAGAAATAGGTACGCCGAAAACTTTTTAGCCTTATCAATTTTTACGTATATAAGATCATCTTTATCAATTTCGAACTTTATCCAAGTTCCCCGGTTTGCAATTAAGCTAGCCGTGTATGTTTTATAACCTTGTTTATCAAGTTCACTTTTATAATATATCCCTGGGCTTCGAACAATTTGATTAATAATAACTCGCTCAATACCATTAACCAAGAATGTTCCTTCATTTGTCATTAAAGGGATATCTCCAAGAAAAACTGAATCTTCTTGTGGCTCCGGCGTATCCGTATAATATAATTCTGCACGGATAAAAATTCTTATACTGTAAGTTGTATCCCTTCTTTTTGCTTCATCGAGTGTATATTTAGGTTGTTTTACCTTATAAAATTTCGTTGCAAAATTTAACTCTAAATCTCCTAAGAAGTCACGTATTACAGAAAAATTACTTAATTCCTCTAAGAGACCCTTTTCAAGAAACCAACAATAACTAGAGCGCTGTATGTCTAGTAAATTCGGTAATAAATACCTATAAATGTCTTTAGTTGCGTTAAACATTATTTTTTTTTTAGTTTTCAAGTTTTTACGAGCCTGATCTAAAGTTTGAAATTAACGTATCCACCAACTTATTACATTAGCAGTATTAAAAATTAGTTTAATGAGTAGCGAATGATTTTACGCAGCCATTTTTATAATTAATACATTCTATTGATGATCGTTAAGGGTAAGGTAATGAAAAAAGAAGATAAACGAACTATTACCTTAACCCGATAAAAAAATTCTGAAACATGTAACCTGTTCCTCTCGCAGTTAATATATAGTCAGGATTACTAGGGTCTTCTTCTAATTTGGCCCTCAATCTTGAAATATGGACATCCACTACCCGAGTATCAACATAACGTTGTGGGGTATATCCCCATACACTATCCAAGATGTAAGACCTCGAGAGCCTTTCTCCTGGCTGGTTGATAAGTAATTCTAACAAGTTAAATTCCATTGCTGTAAGCCGTACACGTTTTCCACTTCTTAAAACTTGCCTCTTTTGTGTATCAATAGTTAAACTACCTATTTTCATTAACTGATCCTCATACACTCTTTTAGCTTCAGGTGGTTTTTTAATCCGTCGGAAAACTGAGCGGATACGTGCTTCTAACTCTTTTGGTGAAAAGGGCTTCACAACATAATCATCAGCACCAAATTCTAGACCCATTACACGATCAGATATATCGCCTAATGCAGTCAACATAATAATTGGGACTGACGATTCTTTCCTGACCCTTTTACAAACTTCATACCCCCCAATTTTTGGTAACATTATGTCTAAAATAATTAGGTCAGGGGATTCTTTTCGAAATAATTTTAAAGCTTCTTCACCATCATTGGCTAATAATACTATATAGCCACTAATGGTAAGGCGTGTTTCCAAAATTTGGCGTATATTAGCATCGTCGTCGACAACTAATATTTTTTCTTTATAGTTTACCAATGTAATAAATTCCTCTTTTAATTAGCTAATCATTGGAGTCAAAAGTCTATTTCACAAAGAATTACGTATTTAGCCATTTTTAACCTAATTCCGGGTTGGCTTATGTGAAGTATAATTAGTATAATCTATTATTAAGTAATGGCGAGCGTAGCCAAGTGGTTAAGGCACTGGGTTGTGGTTCCAGCATTCGCGGGTTCGATTCCCGTCGTTCGCCCTTTAGTTTATAGAAAGTTTACTATTCAGTTTCAAGATAGATATTCAAATATTTGGCAAGACCTACCGCTTCATTCTCAATAGTACTTAAAGCCATCGGTTGATCAACACCTGTTAATGGAATTTCCCTACTATCTTTTAGGCAAAGTAACAGTTGTCTTTTGGGGTTTAAGCCTTCCTTAACACGAACCTTTATAGACTTTATTTCCTCAAATGCGAAATTTAGTAAAAGTTCACGGTTTTTTCCAGGAAACCCCTTACGGTAAATGGCTACCTGTTGCGCCTCTCTGTTATATTCATTATAACCAAAACCAACATCCCAGAAAATTGTTAGACAAAGGAATAAACCTAAAATTGTTCCAACTGTTCCGTAAAATAATAGAACAATACCTTGTGGGACAAAAAGAATTTTTGTAACATCAGAAAATATTAACAGGTTTACTTTTGTATAACTAGATAATCCAGTTAGAAAAAAACCAAAACCTCCTAAACTTACTGTTAAAGCCCAAAAAATATTGCTTAAACGGCGTGAGCCAAGAATATATGTACGTTTGGACTCCATGAAAAATATTGCTTAAGTAATAATATTGTTTTATTGTGGGTAAAACGAGGTGAAAAATCCTCGTTTTTTTCTTTCAGTACTATAGTAGTTAGAGTACTGAAATATTTTAGGATTTTAAATTTTTGCTTAGAGCTAGATTAAACGAATAGTCTTTAAGCCAAAGAAAAGACCGGCTGCTAAACTAAACATTAATGTCATTAATATAATATAACCAATAAGAACGCTCATTTTTGAAGGCTGATAATTTAGTATTTTAATTAATTATACTATAATTGTAATATTAAAAGCTATCATTTTTTTAATCCTTCAATAATACCTTTCCAAATTAAGCCAAATGCTTGCCCTAATACAGACGTTAAAAAATATTGTGCTCCACGGCTGGCTAAAAAAATGGTTTCATCTAATCGCCCCAGAACGAAATCCTGGCATTCGAGATAATTTACCATAATTAAGGAGGCTTTATTTAGATTTAGTAATTGGTTAACACGGTTTGCGTAAATAACGCGATAATAAATACCGTTTCTTCTAATGCTCCATACCCCATATTCACTATTATAAATATTCCTCGGTCTCCTTATAAAAACAATAGTACGATCTTGCCAAGCTAAATTATTTTTAAATTTTTCTATATTTCGAATCGACAGAAAGTTTGATTTGTACCAATTTTGACGGATATCAGGAACTAGTGAAAATTCGTTTATAATTATGCGCGCAACACAATTGCTAACTTCAACAATTAAGTTATCTAAAAGTAGCTCTATTAAATTTGCTGTAGGGGCCGGGTAAATAGGAACAAATGTTAATTTAAATACTTTCGATTCGTTTTTTAAAAATGCTGAAAATAAAATATTAATAAGAGTATTGAAATCTTCTGAGGTTGTTTTTATATAAAGTGAGTTTTGGACAATATTTTTATTAATTTGTAAAAATGGTGTGTAATAAACATTAAAAAATTTTTCAACTGATTCGGTAACTAATTCTGTAAATACTTTTTTAGTTTCGTTCGCGTTTAATTTTCCCTTTTTACTTTTTGCGAATTTCAAAAGTTTTTGTTCAACAATCGAAATTATTATTTTATATAAATTTCTTTTTACTTCGTCACGAAATAAATCAGTGGCCAAAAGAAGATTACTTTGATTTTTTAATGTGGTACTTAACTTAGAGTATGAATTAATGAATACCATACCAGTTTGCTCTTTAACCATTGTGCTATTTTGATTGAAAATAGTAGAAAATATTTTCTTACCCGGAAGATATACAATTACATATTTAGCATTTAGTCGAAGCCGCTTGAAAAACTTATAGGCGGCTTCTTTTTTAACTAAAATTTAGAATGATAGAGAATCTGGAAAAAAGCGGTTGATTTCAATAATGAATCCTGCTGTAAAGCTCATCCAAGCTGTTAAAAGCACAGGTGCTGTTGAAAGGTATTTAAGTAAATTTTTATCCATGAATAATTTATAAAAAGTGTTTGTAAATTAATTAACAGTTACTAAAAGAAATACTTTAGCGAGGAGATACTGTTATTTCATCGGCAGGCACAATAAGCTCACCTGAAACTAGTTCCTTCCAAGCAGCTAAAGGCCAAAGGAAACCAGCAGACATCATACTAATTGCTACAGGAACATTAATAATGATTTCATTTTCATTAGGCTTATCTGTTTTCTTAGAAAACTGTAAGTAGCTACGACCAGCCCAACCGATCCAACCGGCAATATACAAAAACCCAATTCCTGGAATAATAAATTCACCTGCGTGATCTAAACGACCATCAGCAATTAAGTGTGGTAAACCGTCTGTTCCACATAATAAACCCTTTTCTCCGTATTTGTTAAAACGGGCTTTAGTGCTTTCAATTTGTTTCTCTAAAGCTAAATATGCAGGCGTACCTTGTTCATACTTGTCTAGTCGAGAGCTTAGCTTTTTAAGGCTTCCGTCTAAACGACGCTTAAATACTGCGGAATCCTTACATGGGACTAAGCCGCTTACATCTGCGAAAGTTATAGAAGGTGTTGCTGTAAGAATACTAACAGTCAGTAATGCGTTAAACCAGCGTTTCATAAATTTTGAGCTTGGTAAATTTAAATGAAATATTAATAAATATATAAGTTTTATTATAAGGTTTGATGAAAAAAAATTAATAATATTTTTTTTTCAAACTTAAATGATTTTTTACTTTGTTTGCCTTAAGAAATTTTTAAAATCTTCTTGAAAGGCAAGAACAGCTCTGTTAGCTTTTCCTGCCAAGAAAAAGTCATCTCTTTTTTCAATACCCCAAATCTGTGAATATGATAAAAAGCTTAAATAAATACTAAACATTAAAAGAAAGAAAGAAGTGTAAATAATCTTAATACCTGGATCTTGTTTAATTTGTAAGCCAGTAGTCGTAATAAATTCATGGACTTGAAGTGTCGTATTATTTTTCAAGCTTACTTTGTCTCCAATATCTGCATTTTGAATCAATTGACCTTGAACATTATAGACATAGACACTTCCTGTAAGGTCATTTACAAGTACCGTTAGTTTATCTACATTTTTGTCGTTGATTTCAAGCAAACCTAACCAAAAAGTCTTTCCAGACCCTGTTATTTTCTTTAACGGAATTTGTACTATTGGATTATCATTATATTGAATTTTTAAACCGAGAATACTCCAATCGGTTTGATAAATTGTTAGACCGCCGTAATTGAAGGGCTCATTTACAAAAACAGTTTTTCTTCTGGATTCTGAACCTTGTGGATCTAAGGCTGAAATATCCGAATAAAATTGGTTTGTTTTTTTATCGTCCGTATAAGTGATCCAAAAATCGTTTACCCGTAATGAAAATTGTTGGCTAATATGGCTTAAAGGACCAGTTTTTATTAAATTTTGTAGGTGAAAAACCTCTCCTCTTGGTACAAGTTCTTGCACTGTATAGCCAGTCAAGGAACCCCAACTTGTACCTACTAGTAGTAATAAAATACTAAAATGTACAATAATAGGACCAATACGTCCTAATAAACCGGTATAAGCGTAGTTTTTTTTACTCTGTCTAAAAATATGAAAGTTGTTACCATGTAAATTATACATAGCAATGTTGGTTAAGTTTCTTCCAAGCCTATCTTTGATAGGTAATTTTTTTAATTGTGGTACAGTACTCGTAAATTTCCATAGCCTAAATTTCTTTAATGCGGGTAATTGGGTTGTAAATGTACACGATAAAAGAGAGGACGCAAAAAAGAATAAAATAATCAAAAACCAAGATGTCGTATACAGTTTGTTTAAATTTAAGGATGTTATCAATTTCCAATCAAGAAAATTAAACAGTGGTGCTGTTTCGGGATAATTCTCTTGATAAAAAAGTAAACTTTGATCTTGCTCAATAATTGTTCCAATTGAGATTAGGATACCAATTACAAAAAGAAGTCCAATAGCCAGTTGTAAGCTAGCTAATTTTCGAAATATCAAGCCAGGATATAATTTTTTAATAGAAGTCATTTTTTATACTTGTCAAAACCATGCTTATATAATAATATATATATCAAAGAAAATATAGTAAGAATAAAGCCGGGATAGCTCAGTCGGTAGAGCAGTGGATTGAAAATCCTCGTGTCTCCAGTTCAAATCTGGATCCTGGCAATTAATATAGATTTTACGCTACCGAATAAAATTAAAATATAATTTAAAGTCTGCTATTTTATACATTAGTAAAACTTATACTATTAATAAGTAAAAATACGATAAGTGGGGCGGTTACGATGATATACTCAAATACAAGGTAAAAGAAAAATAGAAAAGTCTATTTCGCTTGATATATTTTCATTTAGAAATTATATAATCCAGCAATCATAAAACATGAATTATTAACCTTAGGAGGTTGTTATGTCTGAAGCAGTAGAATCACGTACTCGAATTAAGAGTGAGCGTTACGAATCTGGTGTAATCCCATACGCAAAGATGGGTTACTGGGATCCTGAGTATGTAATCAAGGAGACTGATTTATTAGCACTATTCCGTTGTACTCCACAACCAGGTGTAGACCCTGTAGAAGCAGCTGCAGCACTTGCAGGTGAGTCTTCAACAGCTACATGGACTGTTGTATGGACTGACCTTTTAACAGCATGTGATCTATACCGTGCTAAGGCTTACCGTGTTGACCCTGTACCAAGTGCAGCTGATACTTACTTCTGTTACATCGCATATGACCTAGACCTATTTGAGGAAGGTTCACTTGCTAACCTAACAGCATCAATTATTGGTAACATCTTCGGTTTCAAGGCTGTTAAGGCTCTTCGTCTAGAAGATATGCGTATGCCAGTAGCTCTACTAAAGACTTACCAAGGTCCTGCAACAGGTCTTGTTGTTGAGCGTGAGCGTATGGATAAGTTTGGTCGTCCACTACTAGGTGCTACAGTTAAGCCTAAGCTAGGTCTTTCTGGTAAGAACTA
>CEQL01013665.1_pt1 | contig 27847 bp, 29 predicted proteins | sample 356281 | NCBI WGS metagenome assembly CEQL01 (sample SAMEA2621203, study PRJEB7988) | marine metagenome | biome: marine biome (ENVO:00000447); feature: surface water layer (ENVO:00002042); material: "saline water (ENVO:00002010), including plankton (ENVO:xxxxxxxx)" | depth 5 m
ATACATATTAAGAAAAATTTAGCAAACTTAAAATTATGTTTAATACGGTTTTTCCAAAGATTCACAAAGAGGGGTATAAGTTTTTAGCTATTTCAATTTTGGCTACCTTTATTGTTTTGTTTTTTTCAAAATTTTTAGGTGCTTTATTAATTTTAATAACATTTTGGGTCTACTATTTTTTTAGAGATCCAGAAAGATATTCAATAAATGATGATAGATATTTAGTAAGCCCAGCAGATGGTTTGATTACAGATATTTCAGAAAAATCTGGTCCAGAAGAATTAAGATTAGAAAATACTTCTTACACTAGAGTAAGTGTCTTTATGAATGTATTCAATTGTCATGTGAACAGAGCACCAACATCAGGTAAAGTAGAAGAAATTTTTTACAAACCTGGAAAATTTTTAAATGCATCTTTGGATAAAGCTAGTGAAGAAAACGAGCGAAATTATTATAAAATAAAATTAGCTAATGGTGAAGAAATTATAATAGTCCAAATTGCAGGACTTATTGCCAGAAGAATTGTTTGTGAGGTAGAGCAAAACCAAAATTTAAAACAAGGTGATAGAATTGGAATGATTAGATTTGGCAGTAGGGTGGACATTTTTTTCAAAAATAAGAAAGTTTTGGCTAAACTTGGTCAAAACGTTGTAGCAGGAGAAAGCTTAATAGCTTGTGAATAATGCAAGAAAATAAAAAATTTAAATTAGTCTCATCAAAAAAAACAAGATATCTTCTTCCTAATATATTAACACTTGCTGGAGTTTGTTTAGGAATAAGTTCAATTAAATTTTCAATTGATGGAAATTTTAGTTTAGCTGTAACACTAATTCTTTTTGCTGCTATACTAGATGCGCTTGACGGGAGGATTGCTAGATTAGTTAAAGGAACATCTGAATTTGGAAAAGAATTAGACTCTTTAACAGATTTTGTAAGTTTTGGAATAGCTCCAGTTTTTATTTTATATTTTTGGGAATTAAATAATTATGGAAAATTAGGTTGGGCTATAACATTAATTTATTCAGTTTGCTGTGTTTTAAGATTAGCTAGATTCAATCTAACAAAAATAGAAGAGAGTCAAAAATGGAAAAATAATTTTTTTGAAGGAATACCATCCCCAGCAGGAGGTTTATTAATTTTAATGCCTTTAATTTATGAATTAACCGATTTAAAGTTTGGCCTAAATATTAGAGGTTTTACGCCATATCTTACAGTGCTGATCGCGATTTTACTAGTCAGCAAAATTCCAACTTTAGCTTTAAAAAAAATTTCTATTTCACCTAAAGCTACTGTTTTTTTATTATTGGGAATTGGCATAGTTTTCATCGCACTTTTATTTTATACTCTTGAAACTCTATTAGTTTTTGGAATTGTTTATCTACTTTCAATACCTGTAAGTATTTTATTTTACAGAAGTCTTAATAAAAAAAATTTAGAAAAAATATCTGAAGAAAATCATGAAGATATTTTGTAATGAGAAAATCAAAAAGATCTAAAAAAAGTAACTCTTGGAAGTTAAAACAACACAGAGATCAATTTTTTAAAAAGTCGAAAACTTTAGGTTTCCGCTCTAGAGCATCTTTTAAATTGATTGAGCTTAACAAAAAATACAAATTTATTAAAAAAAACACAAATTTACTCGATTTAGGTTCTTCCCCAGGGAGTTGGTCGCAGGTTGCTAGTCAAATAATTATTACTGGCAAAATAATGTCAATTGATATTAAGGAAATGCAGCCAATTAAAAATGTGAAATTTTTGAAAGGTAATATTTTAAACGACCAGACAAAAAGAGAAGTTATAAAGAACTTCAAGTCTAAATTAGATGTTATTATTTCAGATATGGCAGCAGATACCACAGGAAACAAATCTTTAGACTCAATTAGAACAAATCAACTTTGCTCGGATATAATTTATTTTTCAAAAGATATACTTAAACCTAAAGGTGTATTGGTCTCTAAACTTTTTATGGGTGAGGATTTTATAGGAGTAAAAAACCTTGCTAAATCAATCTTTAAAAAAGTGAACTTTTTTAAACCTGAGTCCAGCAGGAAAGAGTCAAAAGAAACTTATTTACACTGCGAAACTTTAAAGTCTTTATAAATTTCAATAATTGTATATAAGTTTATATGGATACAATTAAAGAAGCTTTAACCTTTGATGATGTTTTATTATTGCCAAAGTATTCAAATGTTTTACCCGTAAACACAAATATATTATTAAAATTAACAAAAAAAATAACTTTAAAAGTTCCTTTTTTTACATCTGCAATGGATACTGTTACGGAGTCAAAAATGGCAATAGCCATCGCAATTGAAGGTGGCATGGGTATTATTCATAGAAATTTAAACAAAGAAAAACAATCAGAAGAGGTTAAAAAAGTAAAAAACAAAAAATTACTTGTTGGAGCTGCAATAGGCACTTATAATGAGGATTTGGATAGAGTAAGGTCACTAATTTCAAATGGCGTTGATTTGATTGTTATTGATACAGCTCATGGACACAGTGAAAAAGTAATCAAAACTTTATCTAAAGTTAAAAAAATTGCTAAAGATGTTCCTATTTGCGTTGGAAATATAGCAACGGGAGAAGCGGCAAGAAAACTTTATAATGCGGGCGCTGATATAATAAAAGTTGGAATTGGACCGGGATCTATCTGTACGACAAGAATGGTGGCTGGTATTGGAGTTCCACAAATATCAGCAATACTAGAAGTAAAAAAATCACTCCACAAAAAAAAAATAAAAATTATTTCGGATGGAGGTATTAAATTTTCAGGAGATATAGCGAAAGCATTAGCAGCGGGAGCAGATGCAATAATGATGGGATCAATATTTGCTGGTACCGATGAAAGTCCAGGAAAAAAATTTAAGATCAAAGGAAAAATATACAAACAATATAGAGGAATGGGATCAATCGGCGCTATGTCAGCTGGATCAGCTAATAGATATTTTCAAAAAAATTTTAAAGATAAATCCAAATTTGTACCTGAAGGAGTTGAAGGAAGAGTTGAATATAAAGGAAAAGTATCAAAGATAATTTACCAGCTCCAAGGGGGATTGAGGTCATCTATGGGATACATTGGTGCAAAAAATTTGGAAGAAATTAATAAAAAAGCAAAATTTGTCAAAATAACAAAAGCTGGATTTTATGAAAGTATGGTCCATAGTGTTGAAATGACACAAAAAACAATTAATTATAAATTATGAGAAAAAACTTTTTTTATTTGATTATTACAACTTTATTAATATCGACAATGTTACACGCTAAATCTGATTTTTTTCAGGCCGGAATTAATTTATATGAAGAAAACAAATTAGAGGAGGCAAGATTTAAATTTGAGCAAGATATAGTTTTTAATCCAAAGAGTGAATTATCATATTTATATTTATCAAAAATATTCAATAAACAAGATAATAAAGATTTAGAAGAACAGAATTTAAAAACTGTAATGATTATAAATCCTAAAAATGAAGAAGCAATTTATAATCTAGCTAAATTAAAATTGAAAGAGTCAGACTATAAAAAAAGCAAAGAGTTAAATGAAAGATTACTTTCTATTTGCAATAATTTTTGTAGTCAAAGCAACAAATTAAAAATTGAAATTGAGAATTTATCTAAAAAATAAATGCAATTTCAAAAAGAAAAAGATAAAGTTATAATTATTGATTTTGGCTCTCAATTAACAAAGCTGATAGCAAGAAGAGTAAGAGAATTAGGTGTTTACTCTGAAATAACTCTACCAAAAGATGTAGTTAAAATAAAAAAATACCAAAATATAAAAGGTATAATTTTATCTGGCGGGCCATCAACAGTTACAAACAAAAAATTTCAAACAATACCAAAAGAAATATTTTATAAAAAAATACCAGTGTTAGGAATATGTTACGGTTTACAACTTATTACTAAACTTTTTGGTGGTAAAATCAAACAATCAAAAAAAAGAAGAGAATTTGGAAGAGCTTTTTTAATTAAAAAACAATCATCACTTTTAACTAAAAATTATCTTAATTCAAAAAAATCTGTTTGGATGAGCCATCAAGATGCAGTTGTGGATCTACCGAGAAATTTTAAAATAATTGCTTCTACAAATGATTCAAAATTTACTATTATAGAAAATACAAAAAAAAAAATTTATGGTGTTCAATTTCATCCAGAAGTTACTCACACAGATAATGGAAAAAATATTTTTAAAAATTTTCTTTTTAAAATATGTCAAATAAAACAAAAATGGAGTGTTTCCTCTCAAAAAAAAAGGTTAATCAACGAAATAAAAAAAAAAGTAAATAAAAAAAAGGTTATATGTGCTTTATCTGGAGGAGTAGATAGCAGCGTAGTAGCATTATTAGTAAACAGAGCAATTAAAAAAAATTTAATTTGTTTGATGGTTGACACAGGGCTGATGAGGAAAGATGAGTTTAAATATACATATAAGATATTTAAGAATAAGTATAAATTAAACGTAAAATTAATAAATGCCTCAAGTTTATTTTTAAAAAAATTAAAAAATATTTCTAATCCTGAAAAAAAAAGAAAAATTATTGGAAATTTATTCATTCAGATTTTTGAGAAATTTTCAAAAAAACAAAAGAATATTAAATTTTTAGCTCAAGGCACATTATATCCTGACATTATTGAGAGCAGATCAGCGTCTGGCAGTAAAACTGTAAAAATTAAGTCTCATCACAATGTTGGTGGATTACCAAGTAGAATGAATTTAAAACTATTGGAACCTTTGAAAGAATTCTTTAAAGACGAGGTGAGAGTCTTAGGAAAATCTTTAGGTTTGATTAAAAGTATTAATTTTAAACATCCTTTTCCAGGTCCAGGTTTGGGAATTAGAATTGTTGGCAATATTACCTCCGAAAGAATAAAAATATTGCAGGAAGCTGACCATATTTTCGTAAACGAGCTAATTAAACTTAAGCTCTATGATAGGATATGGCAGGCTTATGCTGCTCTTTTACCTATAAAAACAGTTGGTGTAATGGGAGATAGTAGAACTTACGAAAATATTTGTCTATTAAGAGCTGTAACTTCAGAGGATGGCATGACAGCAGATTATTTTAATTTCCCAGATAAATTTTTAAATAGTATATCTAATAAAATTATTAATAATGTAAAAGGAATTAATAGAGTTGTTTATGACATTACATCTAAACCACCTAGTACTATTGAATTAGAATAATGAATAAAAAAATAAAAAAAATACTATTAAAAAAAAATAAATCACAAATTGTAAGTTTGACTGCTTATTCAAAAACTATGGCGGTAATTCTAGATAAGTTTTGTGACATTATTTTAGTCGGAGACTCACTAGCCAATGTGTTGTATGGACATAAAAATACTCATAAAATTAATTTAGACACTATAATTCAACACTCATTAAGCGTTAGACAAGGTGTGAAAAAATCATTACTGGTTGTAGATATGCCCAAAGGTACTTATGAGAATCCATTTTCAGCTGAAAAAAATGCTAGAAAAATTATCATCAAAACTGGATGTGATGCTGTGAAATTAGAGAGTAATAAGAATAATTACAAAATTATTGAAAAATTAATAAAAAAAAAGATACCAGTGATGGGCCATATTGGTTATACACCGCAATATAAAAGTAAATTCAAAATAGAAGGTCAAACTAAGAAAGAGATTGAAAGACTAACTGAAGAGGCAAAGTTAATAGAAAAAGCTGGAGCTTTTTCGGTAGTACTTGAATGCTTATCACCCTCTTCGGCAAAAATTATATCAAAAAAACTTAAAATCCCCACAATTGGAATTGGATCATCCTCTTACTGTGATGGGCAAATTTTGGTTACGGACGATATGCTAGGTTTAAGCGGTTTTTATCCAAAATTTGTCAAAAAATATGCTAACCTTAATAGAATAATTGAAAAAGCTGTTAAAAAATATAGTAGAGATATTAAATCGAAAAAATTTCCGTCAAAAAGTAATTTTTTAAATGGACCAAAGTTTAAATAAAAAAATTGAATTCAAGGATAGATTAATTTCTTTATATAGTAAGCATAAATATAAACTTTATTTTATTTTGGCGACGATTCTTTTAGTAGTAATAATTTTTCTATTTTTACATGAAAATACAAAGAAGATTAATAAAATATCTTCAGAAAAATACGTAAAGGCTGGATTACTTATGGCATCTGGTAAAGAAGGAGAAGCAAAAAAATTATACGAAGACATAATTTTAAGCAAAAATAAATTTTACTCTATATTATCACTAAACACAATATTAGAAAAAAATTTAGTTGAAGATAAAAATAAAATTTTAGAATATTTTAAAATTTTAGAAAGTTTAAATTATTCTGATGAAAGCGAGGAACTTATCTCTCTGAAAAAAGCTTTATATCTTTTAAAACAATCTGATAATAAAAATGCAAATATTTTATTAAAAAAATTAATTGAAAAAAACTCTAAGTTTAAATCCATAGCTCAAGAAATAACTTCCGAATAGAGCAATGAGGTTATTGTATTATTTTTTAATTTCTATAATTTTTTATGGTTGCTCTTTTGATGATAAATCAGGAATATGGAAAAATGAAAATTTTGACTCAGATAACGCTAAAGATAATAATGTATTTAAAGAATTTAGAAAATTTTCATTATCAGAAAATTCTTTTGAAAAAATAATACCGTTAGATCAAAACTTTAATTTTCAAGTTAAAGCGGCAACAGAAAATACTGAATGGAAGGATATTTTTTACGATAATAATAACAATTTAAAAAATTTTAATTATAAAAATTTAAATCAAATATTTTTCAAAAGTAAAAAGCTTTCAAAATACAAACTTAATAATTTTTTATTATTTGAAAAAAATAACTTAATATTAAATGATGTCAAAGGAAATATAATTATTTATTCAATAATTGAGAATCAAGTAATTTCCAAATTTAATTTTTATAAAAAAAGATATAAAAAATTTCATAAAAAATTAAATTTATTAGTAAGTGATAATGTAATTTATGTAACCGATAATTTAGGATATTCATATGCTTATAACTATAAAGTTCAAAAAATTCTATGGGCTAAAAATTTTAAAATTCCCTTTAGATCTAATTTGAAAATATCAAGAAATAAAATTATTGCTGCCAGTCAAAATAACGATCTTTACTTTATTAACAAAGAAAACGGTAATCTACTCAAACTAGTACCTACAGAAGAAAATATATTTAAGAACGAATTCATTAACAATTTGTCAATTAATGCAAATAATGATCTTTATTATTTAAATTCCTATGGATCATTGTATTCAATAAATTTAGACTCAATGAAAGTGAATTGGTTTATAAATTTAAATCAATCATCTGACTTGAATACAAGTAATCTTTTTTTAGGAAATCAGATAATTAATAACAAAGAAAAAATTATCATCTCATCAAATTTAAACACATATATAATTGATACGGAGATAGGATCAATTTTGAGTAAATTTAATTTTTCTTCGAACATGAAACCAATAATGCATAATGATTATGTTTTTTTTATTACTAAAAAAAATTTAATTTTAGCCTTAGATATCAAACAAAATAAAATTATTTATTCATATAAACTAAATAAAATAGTTGCTGATTATTTTGACACGAAGAAAAAAAAATTATTATTAAGTAAATTCATGCTTTTAAATGGGGAAATATTTATATTTCTTAAAAATTCATATCTTATAGTTTTAGAGGTAAATGGAAAAATAAAAGAAATAAAAAAATTGCCTTCAAAAATAAATAGTTTTCCTATTATAATTAATAATTCAATTTTATATATTAATGATAAAAAAAAATTAGTGATATTAGACTAATTATTTGATTTACCACTTAGCAATGATAATTGTCTTATTTTTGTTTCTTCAATATTATCTCTTGGTTTTATAGGATAATCACCTGTAAAATAATGATCACTAAATTGAGGATAGGAAGGATTTCTTTTTTCTTGTAATAGAGCATTATAAAGTCCATTTAAACTTAAAAATTTTAAACTTGTAGCATTTATATAATCACACATTTCTTTATTACTCTTTCTATAAGCTAGTAATTCTCTCTTATTTGGCATATCTACACCATAAAAGTCAGGATATTTTATTTCAGGACACGCTATTCTTACATGAACTTCTCTTGCACCATTTTCAAAGAGCATCTTTACAATTTTATGACAAGTTGTTCCTCGAACCAAAGAATCGTCAATTAGTATAATAGATTTATTTTCTATTATTGTTTTTGTTGAGTTTAGTTTCAATTTTACTCCTAAACTTCTAATATTTTGTGTAGGTTCAATAAAAGTTCTACCTACATAATGATTTCTTATTAAACCTAATTCAAATTTTTTTTTTGATTTTTCTGCATAGCCTAAAGCAGCTGGCACACCAGAATCAGGAACTGGTACAACAAAATCAGAGTCTAAATCAGTTTCTCTAGCTAGTTCTGACCCAAGTTTTTTTCTATATTCATAAGCACACTTATTATTTATCAAACTATCAGGTCTGGCAAAATAAATATATTCAAATACACAAGGGCGAGCTTTCTGTTTTGGAAAAGGTTTTATAGATTTAAGTTTATTATTTTCTATAAAAACTATTTCACCATTTTCAACCTCTCTTACAAAACTTGCTCCGACTATATCTAACGCGCAAGTTTCAGAAGCAAAAATAAAAGACCCTTTCAGTTTACCTATTACCAAAGGTCTAATTCCGAAAGGATCTCTTACTCCTAAAAGTTTTTTATTGGTCATTAAAACCAAAGAATAACCACCTTGTATCTGAAAAAGAGTATCAATTAATTTATCTATAAATTTTTCTCTTTTTGATTTAGCTATTAACTGTACAATAGTCTCTGTATCACTTGTTGTTCTGAAAATAGCACCTTCTTTAACCAAATTTTCTCTTAAAATCATAGCGTTAGTTAAATTTCCATTGTGAGCAATACTTAATCCTCCCATATGTAAATCTGCAAAAAATGGTTGAATATTTCTCAACGAAGTCTCACCCGTTGTTGAATATCTGTTGTGACCGATAGCAAATTTTCCAGGAAGTCTTTTTATAATTGAATGATCAGTAAAATGATCTCCGACTAAACCTTGTCTTTTCTCAGAATGATAATTTTTACCATCAAAAGATACTATTCCACAACCCTCTTGTCCTCTATGTTGTAAGGCGTGAAGTCCAAGAGCAACCATTGCTGCAGCATCATCATTTTCGGAAATTCCAAAAATACCACATTCTTCTCTTAATTTATCTAAATTATATTTTTTCAATTTTTTCTTTTGTATCGATGAAATCATCACTTGAGGGAAATTCTTCAATAAGTATTTCACTGCCTTTACTAATTAAGTTAAATGAAATTGCATCTTCTGCTGATATACCCCAATTTTGATAAGGATAAAACCAATTTAAAATAGAAAATAAAAAAATAGATACAATATAACCTTTAAAGAAACCAAATAGAAATCCAAAACCTTTATCTATTGGTCCAACACCTGTCCAAACAACTGCTTTACTCAAAGTTTTTCCAATTAGAATTACTATAAAAAGCACAAAAATAAAAACGGTTACACCTAGTCCAATTTTGTTGATAAACTCTGATTGAATATATTCACCAACCACTGGTTGTAATTTTGGAACGATGATTATAGTAATCACTATGGAAACAATCCATTTCATAAACGAGATAAGACTAAGAGAAAAACCTTTTAGAAAACATTGTATCACAGAGTAAGATAAAATAATGAAGAAAAATAAATCAAATAAGTTTATACTTTCTAAAAGGTTTTTAAAAAAATCAAATATCATGTGGAGTCATTTAATCCTACACCAAACGGTTTAAGTGTTAATATTAATTTTGGTAATAAAGTTAAAACTGAAAGCATAGCTAATAACATCGCTATACCAGTGAATACACCAAAATAAATAGTAGGAATAAAATTAGATAAAACTAAAATTGAAAACCCGAATACGATAGTGATAGAAGTGTTTAATATAGCTACACCAACAGTTTTATGACATTTATCCAATGTTTTATTGTAATCATTTATCTTTTTAAACTCTTCTCTAAATCTGTAAATATAATGAATACTATTATCTACAGCTATACCTATGGTAATTGCAGCTATGGTAATAGTCATCATATCTAGAGGAATTCCAAGTATACCAATAATACCTAGTATAAAAAAAGCTGCTATAAAATTAGGCACTATACCAATCATAGAAAGTAAAATATTTCTAAATAAAATAAAAAACATGATGAAAATTCCTAAAATTACTATACCCAAAGTAAGAATTTGCGATTTAAATAAACTTTGGAGTAAATTATTAAATAAGATAAGAACACCAGCCAATTTATATTCATTTTTTTCTAACCCTAACTTAGTATTTAAATCTGAATTAATTTTATTTATAAGCTCATTTCTTCTTAAGTCTTTTAATGAGTCTTTTATTCTAACACTTATTCTTGCTTCATCTTTTTCAACGGAAATATAAGGAGAAACTATTTCACTTTTAATTGATGGAGGTATTTTACTGTATAAAACTGCAATTTCTAAACTTTGTAATTCCTTATTATTTAGATCTTCTGCAACTCTTAAAATGGATCCAAAAGATAGGACTTTTCCTATTTCAGGAAGAGAGTCTAAATAATCGTGTACTTTAATAATTTTATCCATTTTATCACGAGTAAACCAATATTTGGCTTTGTCTTCATTTGCTTCATTTTCTTCCCATTCGTCAAATTCATCATCTTGTTTTTTATCTTTTTCTGATGTTGTAGGAAACTTAAGAACAATATTTAATGGGGTTGTACCACCTAAATCTTCATCAATTTTTTTCATACCTTTGTAGATTTCTGTTTCTTTATCAAAATAATTTATGAAACTATTTTCAACCTCTAGCTTTAATATACCAACTAAGCTAAATATTATTATCAAAAAAGTTGATCCAAAAATTAAAATCTTATTTTTTTTTGTAAAGGAACCCAATGCAGAGGTAATTATAGATTTTTCAGTATCTTTTATTCCAACTTCATTATCTGATGCAATTAAACTTATTAAAGAAGGTAATAATAAAAATGTCACCAACAAAGAAACAATTAGCCCTAAAGTCATCATCCAACCAAAATCAATAATTGGTTTAATTCCACTAAATACCAATGATAAAAAAGCGCAAATTGTAGTGAGAACTGTATAAAGAATTGGTAACATCATTTTTTTACTTGATTCAAATATAACGTCAATTTTTGGAAGTTCTGGAAATTCTTTTTTAATTTGCAAGAATCTAACAGTTAAATGAATATTCATAGCCATGTTTAATATGAGCATTAAAGCAATAAAGTTTGAAGAAATTACTGTTACCTTCCATCCAATTAAACCTAATAGTCCGATCATAATAATTACTGAGGTGGCACATCCTAATAATGGCATTATTACCCATTTTATATTTCTAAAAATAAACCAAAGAGTTAAAACTATAAAAATAAAAACTCCAATACCGAACACTACAATGTCACTTTTGATGTAACTCATCATATCATTAGCTATCATCGGTATACCACCTAGATGAATTTTGGCGTTTTCCCCATATTTACTGATAACATCTCTTATCTCAGATATATTTTGATGATTTCTAATATTGTATAAATTTTTATAATCCTCATATTCTTTAATGAATTTTTTATAATTAACCTTTTCCTCCTTTGATAAACCTGTTTCAATATCTTGATCAAAATATTTTTGTTTAACTTTAATATACTCTGCTAATCTTTCATCCTTTTTTAGATAAACTACAATTCCTGATGTTTTACCGTCTTCGCTAATGACATAATTTTTGTAAATCGGGCTATTTATAATTTCATCGAAACCTCTTTTTCTATCTATTTCAGGGTAAGCTAAAGTTTTAAAATTTTTAAGTCTATCCATTAACCCTTCATCAGTGCTTTTTAAAAGAGGAACATCGATTACTGTAATTACACTATCTACCCAAGTTAATTTTTCGATTTTTGATTTAAGTAGTTGAAGGTTTAAAATAGTCTCTTTATCTGTAAAACTTGAAACTGGAGTGTACGTTAAAACAAGAAAATCTTTAGATCCATAAGTTTGATTTACTTCTCTTAGGTATTTAAGATCCGGATCTCCTTCGAGTAAAAGAGCGTCTGATGAAGCATCTAAATTGAAATCTTTCGATTGATAAATCGAAAAAATAATTAAAGCTGCAAAAAAAATAAGTGTTATTTTTGAAAAATCTATAATGATTTTTTTATAAATATAAGCAAACATGAGAACATTTCACATATATCTTAATTTTTTTATAACTAAAGAAAAAACTGGTCCTAATTGTTGCTTAAATCTTTGAATTTTGTATAAATTCCTTCAAACTCTACTTTGACCGTGCCTGTTGGGCCATGTCTTTGTTTGCCAAGAATTATATCTGCTAAACCATTAACATCATTCATTTTTGATTGCCACTCCGCATGTTCAATTGATCCTAATTTGGGTTGTTTTCTTTCTAAGTAATATGCCTCCCTATAAACGAACATCACTACATCAGCATCTTGTTCTATAGAACCCGACTCTCTTAGATCAGCAAGTTGCGGCAGCTTATCATCTCTCTGTTCTACAGCTCTTGATAATTGTGATAAAGCTAAAACTGGGACAGAAAGTTCTTTTGCTAAGGCTTTTAAGCCTTGAGTTATTTCAGAAATTTCTTGAACTCTTCCTTCATTTTTGCTCAGACTGGGTCGCATCAACTGTATATAGTCTACAACAATCAAACTCAGACCATTCAATCTTTTTACTCTTCTAGCTCGGTTGCTTAAAGCAGCAATTGTTATTGCCGGTGTTTCATCAATATATAATGGCAAATTATAAATATTTCTAGAAGTTTCAATATATCTATTAATTTCTTCCTCAGTTACTTTACCACGTCTAATATCATCAGATCTAATTCTAGCTTGTTCAGATAGAATTCTAGTTGAAAGTTGTTCAGAGGACATTTCTAATGAAAAAAAAGCGACGCAGGATTTTTCCTGACGACCTAAAATATGTTGAGCAGCATTAAATGCGATATTAGTAGCTAAAGCTGTTTTTCCCATTGACGGTCGGCCTGCTAAAATAATTAAATCTGATTTATGTAAGCCACCTAATTTTTCGTCTAAATCAGTCAGCCCGGTTGGAACTCCAACAATACCTTGATCGCTTTGCATCGCTAGTGTTGCCATTTTAATTGTTTCATCTAAAGCTTTATTAAATTTTAAAATGGATTGGGAAAAACTTCCTCTTTCTGCCAAGTCATAGAGAGATTTTTCTGTATCTTCAATAATTTTTTCTGCATTTTTTTCTTGAGAGTTAGCATTTAAAGTGTCCGAAGATAATTTGTCAGACACCATAACTAATTCTCTTCTCAAATACATTTCGTGAATTATTTTTGCATAATCAATTGCCTGTTTTACTGAACCTGAGAATCTAGTGAGTTTTACTAAATATTCTGTGCCCCCAACCTCATTAAGCATATTGTCTTTTTCAAAAAAATTTTTAAGGGTTATAGGGTTAGCTATCATTCCTTTATTATTTAAACTTTCAATTACTTCGTAAATTTTTATATGAGCTGGATCATAAAAAGTATTTGAGTTAATTATTGTTGATATTTCATCAATAATATCATTATTAACCATTATCGACCCAAGAAGAGCTTGTTCAGCCTCTAAATTTGATGGCTGTTTATTTTCTGCATTATTTTGAATTGATTTAATTTCTTTCACATCAACATATTATGAGAATGTTACTATCATTAAAGAAAAAAGTTACGCACTTTTTTCACCTTCTGTGGAGAAGTTATTTAGATTGTATTTTATTTATCTTGATAGAAATGTTTGCTTTCACCTCTGAATGGAAATTTATAAAAGCTTTAAATAATCCAATTTTATTTAATTCATCTTTTAAAATTATTTGAGACGGGTTTACCTCTGCTTTAGCTTGATCTTTTATTAAATTTGAAATTTCTCTAGGTTTTATAGAGCCATATAAATCGCCATTTTCTTTACTTTCTTTGGTTAAGGAAAAAGTTTTGTTATTAACTAATTTAGCTATTTCTTTAAATTTATTTTTTATTTCTGTATTTTTTTTGTTTAATTCGTCTTTTTTCTTACTTACCAATTCTTGATTTTCTTTGTTGAATCTTAAAGCTTTTCCTTGTTTTAAAAGAAAATTTCTTCCATAACCATTTTTAACTGTTACTTTGTCACCAATATTTCCTAGATTAAGAATATTCTCTAATAGTATAATTTCCATATTACAATAAGCCTAAAATTTTAGCTTTTTTTATTTCTCTAGTAAGTTTTTTTTGTTTACCAAAAGAAACAGAAGTGATTTTTGAAGATACAATTTTTCCATTATCTGAAATATATTTTTTTAATAAGCTAACATTTTTATAATCTACGATTGGCGCATTTTTTACTGAAAGCGGACATCTTTTAGAAAATCTACCATCATTTTTTTGAAAAAGACTAAGTTTATTTAATGAATTAAAATTTTTTTTTTGAAACTTTTTATTTTTTCTTTTCATTATATTATTCTTGGTTTTTGAAATATTCTGTTTTCATATCTAAGTTTTTATATTTGACCACTAAATTCCGTACAATAGATCTATCTAACTTAATTTTTTTTTCAATCTCAAGTAAAGTTTCTTTATTTCCTTGAAATTTGTAATGAATATAAAAACCTTTTTTATAGTTTTTAATATTATTAGCTAAGTTTAAAAGACCCCAATCCTCAACTTTCAGAACCTTACCAGAGGCTTTATTGATTAAATCGCTGTATTTATCTTTAATATCTTTTATATCTTTTTTAGCTAAATCTTGTTTCGCTATAATTGTATTTTCGTAAAATGCCATATTTAATGTAATAACTATGTTTAATATTTATTTATAAAATCTGGTTTATACTATAATAAATAATTATAGCAATACAAATAATTTATAATGTAAATTAAATAAAATGAGCTCTTTATTATTCCCTGGACAAGGATCACAAGTAGTTGGAATGGGATCTGAATTTTATAATACTTTTAACAGTGTAAAAACTGTTTTTAAAAAAGCAGATGAAAGACTAAATTTTCCTTTAACAAAATTAATTCTTGATGGTCCTTCTGATCAATTACAATTAACTGAAAATACCCAACCAGCAATTTTAACTGTAAGTTACTCAATTTTTAAAGTTTTAAAAGAGGAATTCAACTTTGACTTTTCCAAATTTAAATATTTTGCGGGTCATTCATTAGGGGAATATAGTGCATTAGTATGCTCAGAGTCTTTGGAATTTGAAGATGCTTTATATTTACTTCAACAAAGAGGTAAAGCCATGCAAGATGCTGTCCCAATAGGTAAAGGAAGTATGTTAGCAATTCTTGGAACAAAAATTGAAACTATAAAAGAATTATTAAAGTTAAATATTATCGATAATGGCATTTGTGAAATAGCAAATGATAATGCTGATGGACAAGTTATTGTAAGTGGCGATAAAAAGAGTGTAGATTTATTTCAAAAAATTTTAAAAGATAAAAAAATTAAATCTATACCATTAAAAGTAAGTGCACCATTTCATTGCTCTTTAATGAAACCAGCAGCAGAGAATATGATTAAAAAAATTAATAACACAAATTTTAAAAAACCAATCCATGAAATTATAAGCAATGTTACGGCTGAGCCAATAGTTGACTCTGAAAAAATTAAGGAGTTATTAATAAAACAAATATATTCTGGAGTTAGATGGCGAGAAACTATTGTTAAAATGTCGAAAGAAGATCAACCAATTTTTATCGAAATTGGGCCCGGTAAAGTTTTAACTGGAATGGTTAAAAGGACAATTGAAGATGTTAATTGCTTTTCAATCAACTCAATAGCTGATATTAAAAATTTGAAAAATGAATTTAAAAAATAAAAAAATTTTAATTACTGGAGCCACTGGAGGTATTGGTAATTGTCTTGTTGAAAAATTTTCTAATTTAGAAGCAGATATTTTTGCTACAGGTACTAATGAGGAAAAACTTACATCTTTAAAAAAAAAATATCCAAAAATTAATGTTGAAAAATTTAAATTAGATGAACATAAAAAAATTGACAAATTTATTGAAAATGTTGAGGAAAAATTAAAAGGTTTAGATATATTAGTAAATAACGCTGGTATTACTTTAGACAACTTATCAATTAGATTAACGGAGGATAATTGGAAAAAAGTTTTAGATATAAATCTTACTTCAACTTTTTTAATGTGCAAAGCTGCTATTAAAAAGATGCTAAAAAAAAGATATGGCAAAATAATTAATATTACATCTATTGTTGGTCATACTGGTAATTTGGGTCAGGCTAATTATTCTGCTTCTAAAGCAGGGATAGTAGCTTTTTCTAAAAGCCTAGCAATAGAATATGCAAAAAAAAATATAAATATTAATTGTGTTTCGCCAGGATTTATTAAAACCGAAATGACAGATAAAATAAACGAGGATTTTAAAAAGTCACTAATTGGCAAGATTCCATCAGGCAACCTTGGAACAGGAGAAGATGTTTCAAATTGTGTAGCATTTTTGGCATCAGATTTATCAAAATATATTAATGGTGAAACGATACATGTTAATGGTGGAATGTATATGGCTTGACAATTCTGTTTAATAATCTAATAAGAAATTAAATACAAGAAAGGAATTCATGTCAGACGAAATTAAACAAAAAATTAAAAAAATTGTTGCAGACCACTTGGGTATTGAAGAAGAAAAAGTGACTGAAGAGGCAAGTTTCATTGATGATCTTGGAGCTGATAGTTTAGATACTGTGGAATTGGTTATGGCTTTTGAGGAAGAATTTGGTTCAGAAATTTCAGATAGCGAAGCAGAAAAAATTTTAACTGTTGGGGACGCTATTAAATTTATTGAAAGTAAAAAAAGCTAAAAAAACTTTTAATGACACATGATGGTGGAAATATCATGGTTGTATTATCTTCTCCATCAGGAGTGGGGAAAACCACGCTAACCAAAAAAATTCAACAAAAATATAACTCTTTTAAAATTTCAGTTTCACACACTACAAGACCTCCAAGGTCAAATGAAGTAGATGGAGTAGATTATCATTTTATATCACGTGCTAAATTTATGGAGTTAGTTGAGAAAAATTTATTTTATGAACATGCAAAAATATTCGAAAATTTCTATGGAACATTAAAAAAAAGCGTAGATGAGACAATTATCAAAAATGATATAATTTTTGATATTGATTGGCAAGGAACAAAACAGCTTTCAAAATTTAAAAATTTAAATTTAGTAAAAATATTTTTAATAGCTGAAAGCAAAGAAGAATTAAAACAAAGACTTTTAAAAAGAAACCAAAATACTTTAGAAGAGGTAAATAAAAGATTTAATTCATTAGAGGAGGATATGAAACATTGGAATGACTATGATTATATTATAATAAATAAAAATTTAGATATTTGCTTTAAACAAATTGAAGACATTATCTATAGTTATAAAAAATTTAGCCTTTCTCAAATAATTCAGTAATTTTATAATAAATTTCAGGTCTAATCTCTGCAGGTCTAAGTTTAACGCTTAAATTTGGTATACTTTTTATCTTTTGAGGAGAAATAATTTTTTTGATATTTTTGTTTATCATTTTTCTTTTATTTGAAAAAATTACATTAGTTATTTTTTCAAGGTTATTAATATTAATTTTTTTCAAAATTTTCTTTTTAGGATTAAAATGAATAATCATCGAATTTACTTTAGGCTTAGGAAAAAAACAGTTTGGGGATATATAAAATTTATCAAGAATATTTAATCTATAATTTGTTAAAATTGAAATTCTTCCATAGTTTTTAGATGGATATTTGCATATAATTTTTTCTCCAAGCTCTTTTTGAAACATAAATATTATATCATTAAATTTTGGAGGCCATTTCTTGAATTTCAAAAATTTGACTAGTATTTGTGAAGAAATATTGTAAGGTAAATTACCGAAAATTACTGTATTTTTATTTATTTTTTCTTCTATTTCTATTTTTAGAATATCTGATTGATATATTTTAATAGATTTATTATATGAATATTTTAATTTTAATTTTTCAACTAATTTGTAGTCTTTTTCAAATAGAATTAATTTTTTAGGTTTTTTTTTTATTATTTCGTCTGTTAATGCTCCATTTCCAGGACCAATTTCAATTACATTTTTTTTATTTATATTAACTAGATCTACTATTTTTTTAATAATATTTTTATCAATTAAAAAGTTTTGCCCTAGTGATTTTTTAAAGTATTCTTTCATCCAAATTTTATAATAGTTTTAATACACTTAATTAAACTATGTGGATTTGCCTTTTTTCTTAAAATAATATTTGTGGCAGTACCATGATCAGGAGAAACCCTTAAATACTTAAGACCAAGGGTTAAATTCACCGCATTAAATTTGTATAAAGTTTTAAAGGGAGCTATAACCTGATCATGATACATTCCAACAATTACATCAAAATTTTTATAATTATTTATAAAAATTGTGTCTGCAACTAATGGTCCCTCAACTTTCATACCTTGTTTTTTAAGCTTCAATATAGAAGGTAAAATTATTTTTTTCTCCTCAGAGTTCTTTTTCATTTCCGCATTATGAGGATTTAATCCTAAAACTGCTATTGAAGGCTTCTTTTTATAGTTTTTTTTAAACCATAAATTGATAATTTTTATTTTTTCTATAATTAGAGAGGTATTTAACTTTCGCGAAATTTTATTAATATTCAAGTGAGTTGTTATAGGAGATACTGATAATTTTTCATTATTAATTAACATTACTTCAGTATTTCTTTTGATTTTACACTTGTGAGCCAAATACTCTGTTACGCCTATAAACCTTTCTTTTAAAAGATCTTTATCAATTGAACAATTGATTAACCCTAGAACATTTTTTGTATCTAATGAAAGTTTATGACCTAAATCAAGTGACCTTAAAACAAATCTAGAGGCATTTTTACGCGCTACATTAAAAGGGTTTTTAAATTTAAGATGAATATCAATTACCTTTAGATCACTGCTGTGTTTGAATTCATTAATATTCTTTACTTTCTGTAATTTAATTTTGTATTTTAGTTTTTCAAACTGCTTTTTTAATAAATTAAAACTAGAAATCAGATAAATATTTTTTCTAATTGTGGGGTTTAACTTTTTCCAGCTTTTATAAATTATCTCAGAATTTATACTATTTGGATCTCCACTAATAATAATTAATTTTTTTTTCATCTATACTCTATAAAACTTGTGTTTCTTAATTTTGATAAATGACTTTTTGAGTAAAGATTGTAAAGTTCATTTTTTTTTTGATTAATAATTTTTTTTCGTAATTCATCGTTATCTAAATTATTGGTTTTAGTTTTTTTTATATCTTCAAGTTTCAAAAATAGTATACTATTATTTCTTTTAATCGGACTTGAAATTTCTCCAATATTCATAGTGGATATAATTTTACTAATATTTTCTGATAATGATTTTGAATTAATCCAACCTAAATCACCAAAATTTTGAGAAGATGAAGATATACTAAATTTAATAGCCGTATTTGAAAATCCATTATTAGAAATTTCTTCTTGTATTTCTTTAATTCTTATTTCGTCACTTTGGTCATTATTAGATATTATTTCAATTTCAGAAATTTTAAACTCTTTTATAAAAGATTGCTTTTTTAAAAAATTATTTAATTCATTATCTATTACACTTTTATCAATATTAATTTTATCCGTATATAGTTTAAAAATTAATTCTTGCCACATAAGATGTGTTTCAATTTCTTTCTTATATATGTCAAAGCTCAAACCATTTTTTTTAAAGTTTTCAATTAAACCACCTATATCGTTTGAAGAGATAGAATTTAGATACTCACTTGTCTTTATATCATTATTTTTTATTTTATACTTACTTAATTCTATTGATTTCAACCTATTTAGTATTAATTGATCTACAGCTGATTTTTTATATTTATTTACATTTGATTGGTTAATTTCTTGATTTGCTAAAAATAATGTAGTTAATATTTTATTTTTAATTTCGTATGAGGTAATTACCTCATTTTCAACTTTGACAACTATCTTATTATCTATTTCACTTGCCAAGTTCGTAGTAAAAAAAAACATAATAAATTGGATTAAAACAATTATTATTTTATTTTTCATTTACTAAAATTTGGTGAGTTAACAGTTCCGAATGTAGATAAAGTTACTTTAAACATTAAAGAATTCTCAGGTTCAAGCTCCGAGTCGTTATAAAATTCTCTTCTATATACTAAGCCGGCTCGTAGACAATCATTAATATACTCATAACTTAAATCATAAAATTCAGAAGAATTTGTAATTAAATTTCGTTTAGTCTCAAAAGCTAATAATCCATTTTCTTTATTTTTAACTTTAATTTTTGTTTTGAAATAATCCTGGTCACCTATATGTTTGTTTTCAATTAGATAATTAAAGTCAAAACTAATCGGATCTAAATTAATATTAGTTCCAATATCGCTGTAATTTAAATCTCTATAGTTTTGGTCAATAGCAAAATTAAAATTTAAGCTACTTATTTCATTTGGTTTATAAGATGCAGAACCTACTAAATCTGATAATTTTTCATCCAAACTAGTTTTGCTTGCCATTTTTTTATTTTCTTTCTCATTTATAACCTGAGCAACAGAAAAATCTAATTCATTAACATTTTTATTTTTTGTTTTATAATCAAAACCTAACGTTGCTGATAAACCTGTCTCGTAATTGTAAAGATTATCAAGTTTATTAAGATTAAAAGCGTTACTTGGAGTAAGTCTTGATCCACTATCCTCTTTTCTCATACCACCGGGTGAAAATCTAAGAAGCATTTTTGGTACAAAAGAGTGTTTTTTTAAACCATTTTCTTTCTCAAGATTTACCTTCGTACTCAACCCTAAAGCACCATAAAGTTCACTGGTTTGATCCTTTTTGTACAGATCTATATTTTTTGCTTCATAATTGATATTCCTCAAGTTTCCTAGAAGATTAGAATTTAATCCATTATCTAAAAATATATCTTTAGAAGTCCAGTTGAAATCATTAACAAAAAAACTTGTTAGTTTGTTAGTGTCATAATTATGAACTTTAATATTTGTTTGAAGGTCTAAATTTCCAATTTGATCATTATTAAATAAATTTTTGTTTAGTGTAGCATCAGGTAAAACGTATTCATATTTATCGTTATATCCATCTTTCAATGACTCGAAAACCGTCGCATTTATTCCAAAAAAAACATCATCATTTTCGTGAGTAAAATCTAATGAACTCTCTAAAGTATCTTGATTATAATCTACTAAATTTGAGTCTATTTTATATAATTTTAAATATTTATCATTTGAAACATGTTGGGCTGATAGACCAAAAGTATTTTCAGAACCTTTAATACCTGAAAAATTTTTTAAATATTTTGCAAAAAAGTGAGATTTATCTCCCGATTTTTTTGTTGAAGAAGTTTTTTTGTAACCTTCGGTATAACCAAAGTCTGCAAGCAAACTAGAGTTTTTAAAAACTTGATGAAATTCACCTAAAAGTAAAGGATTTTCAGAGGTGTATAATCTATTAGTTAAAGTAAAGTTTTTGTCCTTACCTAGGTCAAAAAAATATGGAATAGATAAACCCGCTCCTAAATTTTTTGAGTCGTAAAGAGACGGAACAAGAAATCCAGATCTTCGATCAACAGTTGGATCAGGGTGAGATAATCTAGGTAAATAGAAAATTGGAATATCATAAATTTTAATTATTGCATTATCGTAATATATTGTTTTTTTTTTATTATCATGAAGCATTTTAGTAGATTGAATCGACCATGGTGGACATTTATCATTTTCTCTATATGCACATAAAGTGAAAATACTTTTTTCAAAAGATCTATCTTCCTGATTTAAATTAGCAGTATTCGCAAATATTCTTGGTTTATTTTTTGGATTAATCTTAAAATCTTCAGAGTTTAAAAAAGCTTTGATATCAGTCCCTAATATTTCCTTTTTTTTTGTATCGATGTAGATCTGAGAAAACTCATACACGTTTTTATTTATATCTTTGACTTTAACAAGCCCTAGTGATTTAAAAATATTTTCTTTTATTTGATAATCAAAGTTTTCTAAAAATATTTCATTTCCACTCTGATCATAAATCTTTGTTTTTTTTTTAGAATTTATAAATTTTTTAATATTATCAACTATTATATCTTGAGTTTCTATTGTGTAATTTTCAGAGGTAATTATTTTAGTAATTCCCTCTGTTTTCAATACTTGATTGTTCTCAAAATATTCTGCAAAATTTGTCTTCACAATATTATTTTTTTCATCAGTTGCTGTAATATTATTTTTTAATTTTATATAACCTTGTTCTTTATTATATTCTGCATAATCACTGGTAATTTTTCTACCGGATTCAGTTGTAATACTTACATTATTTTCAAAAACAGAAGTATTTTTACTTTTGTCCAAACTAATTATTTCAGACTCGATGCTTAAATTCTGTGATTGCAAGTTTGAGCAAAAGAAAATTGACAAAATAATAGTAATAAACTTATTTTTCATTGATTTGAAAGACTCCTATAAAAGAGAAAAAACTTAATGCAATCACAGGAGACCAGACAGATAGAATTAAAGGTATTCTGTCAGTTTGACCTAAAGCTTTAGAAAGATCTTTTAAATAAAACACTGAAATACATATAATAATTCCAATCATAATGAATTTAATATTGTCTGATTTTTTTAAAGTGCCCATTGTTAGAACAGCAGCAATTGCAGTCATCATAAATAAAAAAAACGGAAAAGATAACCAGGAATTTAAATTTTCATTCAATAATTTACTATTGTAACCATTATCTACCAAACGATTGTAATTAATTAGAATATCTAAAAAGGGTAACGTATCAAAATTTTTAAATAACGTAGTTATTTTTTCTAGATTGTAAATAGAGTTAATTTTATATTTTTCAATTTCTTGCTTTTCAAAAAGACCATCATTTAATTTCAAAATTTTTACTTTATTTAATATCCATTCATTATTTTCAACATTCACTATTTCTGAAATAATTTTACTCTTTAATTTATAATTTTGATCTAATTGGAAAATAGTGACATCATGCAAATTAAAGCCCTCTATTTTTACTGCAGATATAATCCTTGTATCATTATTATTAATATTTTCTTTAATCCATAAGCCATTTTTATTAAATGTTACAAGATGATCAATATCTCTAGCATAATTTGATTTTGTTTTTTCATAATATTTCGACATTGAAGCCGTTATCGGGTTAATTAAAAATAATATTAACCATCCCAAAAAAAATGAAGTGAATGCAAGCATAAAAAAAATTTTTAAATTTGAATATCCAAAAACTTTAATTGTTAAAAGATCTTTATTATTTCTAATTCTAATCATGAACCACATACTTGAAATAAAAATTATAAAAGGTAGAATTTTTATAATAATACCAGGAACAGAAATGCTTGTAAGAAGTAATGGTTTCAGTAAACTCACCTCAAGATTTTTAAAAAACTCGATTTCCTCAAAAAGACTTAAAATTACTCCAAAACAATAAAATATTGAAATCCACATAAAAATTGATTTTAAAAAATTTTTTAAAAGATAATTTGTAATAACGTTATTCATTGACTATCTCTTTTTGAGAAAATTTATAATTTAAAAAAAAATAAAAGAAAATGATTAATACGATTGGAATTATTATGAAGCTAACTCTCACTAAATCATATAAACCTGTATATCTAACTATCATTTCAGCTAATATTAATAAAACAAAACTATAACCAAAAACTAATGATCGTTTTAAAAATTTACTGTTAGAATTTATAAGAAGCAATGAAGAGATCAATGCAATAACAGGAATATAAAAAGGCATAACCATTCTTCTATTTAATATTGATGTCATTTCTTTTTTTGCATTATCATTACAAAATTTGTCTAATTTCTTTGAAATGAAACAATCTAGTAATTTAAAAGTTGATGTTTCTTGTATTTTTGGTTTTTTTATTGTGGTAGTATTTAAATCACCCAAGTCTAAATTCATTTGTTCAAATTTAATCACGTCATTTTTATCTTCATTTGCTTTTGTAGAAATTAATTGACCGTCAAATAAAAAAAACTTTGTCTTATCAATATAACCACTTTTCGCAATAATTGTTGTAACAGATGTATTGTTTATGTCAGGAGATAAATTTTTAAGATTTCCACCTCCATCATGTAAGAATATGTCTTGAACTTCATTATTCTTTTTTTTAGATACAATAAAAGTTAATCCCTTAAATGTATCACTAAATTGTTGTATTTTGACTGCCGGTAGAATAGAATTTATTTGTTCATCACTTAAAAGTAATCTAGATTTGTAAAGCGTATAGGGTGCTAAAATCGAAGAGAGCACTATATTTAAAATAAAAATTAAAATAGAAATAAATAAAAATAAATTTACTAAAGAAATTTTATTTGCTCCTGAACTCCATAAAATAATTAACTCTTTATCATTGATATGTTTTCCAATAAAAATTGTTATAGATAGAAGAAAAGAAAATGGAATGAATTTTGTTGCAATACCAAAAAGATTTAAAAACGAATATTGGAAATAAACATTAATTGGATATCCATTTTCGACGATTAAATCTAAAAAACTAACAGCTCTTACCGTTAAAGCTATAAGAGTTAAACCAAACAATATTGCAAAAAAAGTTTTGAATATTTCTTTTAAATAGTTTAAATAAATTTTATTTTGAAGCATTGTTTTATCTCATATATTGATAATGCATTCATTTAATAAATTCAATCAATGGTTTAATTATGCCAAATTTATCGTTGAAATCTTACATATTTGATCATATATACCTTTCAACCCAATTTGGAGAATTATAAATAAATTATGTCAATAAAAATAAATTACTCAGGTAAATCAATTAGTAAAACTTCGTCAAATGTCGTTTTATTTTCTAACGATAAATTCAATATAAGTAACTTAAAGAAATATTTATCTAATACAGAATTTTTGTACATAAATGATTTATTGAAATCTAGTGATTTAAAAAAAAATTTACTAGTGTTTGAACTAAATTCAAAAAAAAAATTAGTACTTATTTCTATCAAATCTAACTTAAAATCATCGGATATTGAAAATTTAGGAGCTGAGTTTTATGGACGAATAAACTATGGAAAAAATAGTGAGTATTTTTTAAATACGGATAGTATAAATAATAAATATGAAAATTTTGTCGGATATTTTCTTCATGGTTTAAAATTAAAATCCTATGAGTTCAAAAAATATAAAACTAAAAAAGACTCAAGAATAATTTCTATTAATATAATAGGTAAAAAAAATAAACCTACAGCTCAAACTCAATTGAAATTTAAAGCTTTAGAAGAGGGAACTTTTTATGCTAGAGATTTGGTATCAGAACCTGGTAACATTTTACATCCAGATGAATACGCAAAAAGATTAAGCTCATTGAGGAAAGTTGGATTAAAAATAAATATATACGATAAAAAAAAATTAAAAAAATTAGGAATGAATGCCTTAATTGGAGTAGGAATGGGTAGTATTAGAGGATCGTATCTTGTAACAATGGAATGGAACGGAGCAAAAAATAATACAAAACCTCTAGCATTTGTGGGAAAGGGAGTAACATTTGATACCGGAGGATACTCTCTTAAACCAGCAAGATTTATGGAAGATATGACCTACGATATGGCAGGTTCTGCAGCAGTAGTAGGTTTAATGAAAAGTTTAGCATTAAGAAAAGCAAAAATTAATGCTGTAGGCGTTGTTGGTCTTGTTGAGAATATGGTAAGCGGAGTAGCACAAAGACCAGGTGATATAGTTAAATCTTACAGTGGTAAAACTATTGAAGTTTTGAATACAGATGCCGAAGGAAGATTAGTTTTGGCGGATGCATTAACTTTTACTGAAAAAAAATTTAAACCAAAATTTATAGTTGATTTAGCAACTTTGACTGGTGCTATAATTGTATGTTTGGGTTCAGAGTATGCCGGTCTTTTTTCTAATGATGATAAGCTATCTAAACAAATTTTAGAAGCTGGTGAAAAGGTTGAAGAGAAACTTTGGAGAATGCCTCTTCATAAAAACTATGATAAACTTATGAATTCTAAAAATGCTGATGTTCAAAATATAAATTATGTGGGTGGAGCAGGATCAACAACTGCTGCTCAATTTTTACAAAGATTTATCATTAATAAAACACCATGGGCTCATTTAGATATTGCTGGTATGGCTTTTTCAAAATATGGCGGGGCTCTTAATTCAGGAGGAGCTACAGGATTTGGAGTTAGATTATTAAGTCAACTTATAGAGGAAAATTATGAGTAAAACTGAACAGACATTGTCAATAATAAAACCAGATGCAGTTGAAAGAAATCTAGTTGAGGAAATCAAGAATATTTTTTCTAAAAATAATTTAAAAATTAAGGATAGTAAGAAAATTCATATAACAAAAGACGAAGCTGCAGAATTTTATAAAATTCACCAATCGAAGCCTTTTTATAATGAATTATGTTCATACCTTTCTTCAGGCCCTATAGTTGTGATGATTTTAGAGGGAGAGAGTGCGATAATAGCTAATAGAAAACTTATGGGAGCAACTAATCCAAAAGAAGCAGAAGAAAATACTATTAGAAAATTATATGGTCTTTCAATTGATAAAAATTCTGTACATGGTTCTGATTCAATCGATAACGCCAAAAAAGAAATAGATTTTTTTTTTAAAAACTAAACATTTCTAAAAATCTTAATTATTGCCTCAGGAAGAGCCCTATATTCCAATATTTGAGTTTTTTTCTTCAAATTTTTTTCATCATCAGAAGGATTAATAAAAAATTTCTTTTTAATTATAGTGCTACCACTATCTAATTTTTCATTTACATAATGCACTGTACACCCTCCTTCTATTTCATTATTTTTAAGCATCCTTGAGTAAGTATTAAGGCCTTTAAATTTAGGAAGAAGAGATGGATGAATATTTATAATTTTTTTTTGATAATTTTTAATAAGTTTACTCGAGATAATTTTCATATATCCAGCTAGACATATAAACGTTATTTTGTATCTTTTTAAACTTAATAAAACTTTATTTTCATAATTCTTAAATTTAGAATCAACTAATATATAGGGTATTTTATATTTTTTAGCATATGTTATACCGGGTGCCTTCTCATTATTACAGATAACTAAACTGATTTTAATTGGAAAGTTACTATCTCTAGAGTTATAAATAAGATTTTTAAGATTTGAACCTTGACCTGAAATAAAAACACAAGTCTTTTTCTTTACCATCTTAAAGATCCTAATAAATTAACTTTTTTTTTATTCTTTGAAATAAAACCAATTTCGTAAGGTGTAAATTTTTTTCCAAAAACTTTTTTAATTTGTTTAATATTTTTTTTTGAAACAATTATGCAAAATCCAACACCGCAATTAAAAGTTCTCATCATTTCAGAGTCTGATATGTTTTTACTTTTTAACCATTTGAATATTCTTTTTATTTTAATTTTTGAAACATCAATATTCAAAGTCAATTCTGAAGGCACTGACCTAATTAAATTCTCAATTAAACCCCCTCCAGTAATATGAGCCGCTGAGTGAATAAGATTTTGATCTGCCAACTTTAATATTTCTTTAGTATAAATTTTAGTTGGCTTAAGAATTTCTTTTTTTAAATTATTAGGAACTTTGTTCTTTTTTAATATAGTCCTAACTAAAGAATAACCATTTGAATGAATTCCATTTGAAGGGATTGCTAAAACAATATCCTTATTTTTAACTTTTTTTTTATTTAAAATTTTTTTTTT
>CEQL01020761.1_pt1 | contig 27704 bp, 28 predicted proteins | sample 356281 | NCBI WGS metagenome assembly CEQL01 (sample SAMEA2621203, study PRJEB7988) | marine metagenome | biome: marine biome (ENVO:00000447); feature: surface water layer (ENVO:00002042); material: "saline water (ENVO:00002010), including plankton (ENVO:xxxxxxxx)" | depth 5 m
TCCTCCAACATTAAGTTTTAATGTAGCGCTAGTACTATCTAACCATAAATTTACATCACCCTCTCTTGAAATAATAGGCTTAACCTTAACAGTATCCCAACTATTAACATATAACCAAATAGAATAAGTTACAAGAGTAGAATTAGCTTGTGATAAATCATCTCCTGGAATTGTAGGTAATTCTTTATTTAAAGATTTTTCATCAGTTAATTTAGTTTTACCAGTGAAATAATCTTGAAAAATCATATAAAGTATAACTAAAAGTAAAATAGTTCCTAAAACAATTACAGTTGTACTCATTTATATATTTTTATATTATATTATTTACTGGTGGATTTTTAAAAAATAACAAATTATAATAAGTAGATATTTCTCTAGTAGTTAAAACATTACTAAAATAACTTACATTACAAATTGCTCCTTTTAAATCTTTATGATCACCTACTCTAAATTTATCATTAGGATTATAACTAGGGAAATTATTTTCAGTACCAAAATTTATACTATTTACTAAATCACCATTCAAAAATAAATCAACTCCATTTTCAGTATAATTAAAAACTAAATTATTCCATTTTTGTATAGTCATATCAATAAAAATACTTCCATTATCATCACAATTTTCATAAAAATTATTATCAGTAACGCTACATTTTGAAATTGTAATTCTTAATTTACCTTTAGACTCACTATAATCATCATAATTAGGATCATCAATTTTATTTTTATCTTTGTCACTAACTCCTAAATATTCAATTTTAGGCTTAAAATCATCTTTACTACCATAGCTGAAAATATGTTTAGGTATTTCTGATTTAATATTATCATTTAAATAAATCCATAAAGAGATAGAATAATTTTTGAAAAATTCATTTTCATCAGGATCATTGACTTCTCTTTTTAAATATTCATTTCTAGGAATATCATCAATATTGGCAACTTCTTTCCCAGCGGGCTCTTCAAATTTATTTTCAATACCAGTATAAATAGGAGGTTCAATATCTAAAAATAAAGGTTCATTGACAATAGTTGTCCCGTTGGTAATTAACTTTTGTTGAAAAAGTCTAGGTAAATAAATATAAATCAATAATAAAATAATTTGGAAAAATAGAATAATATATGTAACAGAAGGAGTTAAATTAAATTCTTTTTTAATAAATTTAAAGAAATCAGTGATAAGACAAGGAATAAAAAATATAAAGTTAATAAAAAATCCAGTAAAACCTTTCATTCGTCTGAGTTTTTCACCAGCAATACTAGAAACAATAGATAAACCAAATACAACAACAATGACAACAATACCAATAAAGAAATAATTAAAATATCTTTTTACAAAATCATTTTTTTTAGTAAAAGATTGAAATAATTCATAAAATTTTTTAAGACCAACCGTAATAAAAATAAATAATAATAAGATGATAAAAGATTTAAATTTATTTTGATTAGATTTGTAAAATAAAGTAAAATAACCTATAAATAAAAATATAGGCAAAACAATCAAAAATAATTCTTGTAAAGAATCTTGTTCTAATATATCTTTTTCTTTTATCATATAATCGAATGAAATAAATATTGAAATAATTAAAATTAAAAATACAATATAAACTATGAATAGAATTCGATTGCTATCAATTGCATTATTGTCAGTAAAATTTAAAATTTGTTTTTTAAATAAACTAACATTTTGATTTTGATTATTAGTAGACATTAATGGTATATACTTAAATAATATATAAATTATAATAATATTTATATATTAAAGATTTTCAATAGCTGTTTTTTTTCCGTGACAATCACGACATAAAGCTACTAAATTATCGACGTGATTACTTCCTCCATGTTCTAAACGTATTGTATGATCAACTTCAAACCAAGCAGGTAGTGTGCATTTACAATCGCCACAGCACCAATTTTGTCTAGCAGCAACGAATTTTTTTTTGGTTTCACTAACAGAGCGTTTGGTAGATTTAGTGCCAGATTTCATAATTCTGTTTTGATATTTATAATTATCATTTTGAATAGGGTGAACAATAGATTGTGGATGATTAGCATAATTTTGTTTTTGTGTAAGATCTAAAATAGGATTTAAAACGCTACTAGTATTTCTATCAACTGGTAAATATTTTAAATATTCATTAGATGAATTAATAATATCTTTGGCACGATCTGGATTTCTTCTAAGTAACCACAAAATAGATAAGCCAATAAAAGCTACACCAATCATTTGATAATATTTTTTCCATGATAAAGCAGTTTTTAATACTTTTCCTTCAGTGTAAATATTAGCAACAAAGAAAATTGTAATTATAATAACAATAATTTCAAAACGCATTATTTATAAAATATATAGATTAAAAAAAAACAAATAAGTGTAAATATTAAATATAAATGATGTTTTCTAATATGTAAACTTTCACTAATTAGGATAGTTTTAGGAACATATTGTTTTTTGTATAACTCGTCCGCTTTTTCAAAAGAGATTTCATCTTTATTTAACATAAAATTTACTTTATTATGTATAAAATGCATCCATTTTTTAAAGGAATCAATATTGTCTAAATAAGGGGTGACAGGATATTTGTCTAACATATTACTAAAATTATTTGCAATATCTTCATTCGGTATGAATAAAGGTAAATTTTGAATTAAATCATAATATTTTCTTTTAGTAACAGCATTAGGATATTGAGGATAAGTATATGTAATAGTATGTAAAAAGAACCAATAATGAGGTCCCCATATATTAGGATCAAAATGCATATTTAATTTAAAACTATATAAAATTTTTAACATTAAATATAATAATTAAAAGCGCAAATGGAAAATCATAATTATTGTAATAACTGTGGAAAAACAGGACATATGTATAATCAATGTAAAATGCCTATAACAAGTATTGGTGTAATTGTTTACAGAATAAATAATAATAATTTAGAGTATTTAATGATTAGAAGAAAAGAAACTTTAGGTTTTATTGATTTTATAAGAGGTAAATATTCTTTACAAAACAAAGAATATATTTTAAATATGTTTAAACAGATGACTAAAAATGAAAAGGAATTATTATTAATAACTGATTTTGATACATTGTGGAAAAATACTTGGTGTAATTTAGCTAATTCATTGCAATATAAGATTGAACAAAATACATCAAAAGAGAAATTTGTTTCATTAAAAGATGGAATATTAAATAAAGATGAATATTACAATTTGGAATCTATAATAAAGGATTCTAAAAATTTCCAAGAATTTACAGAGCCTGAGTGGGGATTTCCAAAAGGTAGAAGAAATATATATGAGAAAGACTATGATTGTGCAATAAGAGAATTTTGTGAAGAAACAGGATATTTTAAAGACAATATATTTAATATACAGAATGTAATGCCATTTTATGAAATATTTACAGGATCAAATTATAAATCATATAGACATAAATATTTTTTAATGTATATGAAGAAATCAAAGACTAATGATATGAATAATTTTCAAAAATCGGAAGTAAGTAAAATGAGTTGGGTTACATTAGATAAAAGTTTAGATTTAATTCGACCATATAATTTAGAAAAAAAAAACATTATTAAAAATGTAGATAAGTGTTTGAAAAATTTACAAGTATATATTTTATAATAATATTATATTATCATTTTATAATATAATATGTCTAATGAAATTAATAATAAAAAATTAGAACCTTGTCCTCCATTACATAGAAGATATCCAACCACAGGTAAATGTGAACTTTTAAAAGTTTATCAATTAAAAAGAAAAAGTAGTGACAAAAATAGTCCTGATTTTTTTGTTAGATTAATGCCTCAATCATTAAGAGAATTATTATCAGATGAGATATATGAAAAAGATTATGTTAATAATAAAGACAATAGTAAAATAGAAATATATAAGGATAGAAATTTAAAAAACGTTTCAATAAAAAAACCTAAAATAAGAATTGTAGAAAAAGAAGATGAACCAAAAAAAATAATTATAAGAAAAACTAAAAAACCTAAAATCATCATTAAAAATGATGAACCAATTAAAGAAATAAAAACTATTCAACCTTCGGAAACGTTGAGTCAAACTATAGATTACAAAAATCAATTATATCCTCTACTAAGTGATAAAGATTTTAGTTTAAAAATAGCCAAACATAAAGAATTTAATGATACAAAATATGATGGAACCATTAGTAATATAAAAGAAGAATCAAATAAAATGTGTAATGCTGAGTTTGAATTAATGCCTCATCAAAATTTTGTTAAAAATTTTCTATCTTTTAATACACCTTACAATAGTTTATTTTTATATCATGGTTTAGGATCAGGTAAAACGTGTAGTTCGATTGGTGTATCTGAAGAAATGAGAAGTTATATGAAACAAGTTGGTATTAAAAAGAAAATTATAATAATAGCCTCTCCAAATGTTCAAGATAATTTTAAATTACAACTTTTTGATGAAAAGAAACTAACACAAGATAATGGAGTATGGAAAGTAGCAGGTTGTGTATCTTCATCTTTATTAAAAGAAATAAATCCTTCTAATCAAAATTTAACAAAACAAAAAATAATATCTCAAATTAAATTCTTAATAAATCAATATTATCTTTTTATGGGTTATACTCAATTTGCAAATTTTATAGAATTAAAAACAAACATAACAACTAAAAAAACTCTATCAAAAGAAGAAAAACAAAAAGAAAAAATAAAAAAAATTAAATCCTTTTTTGATAATAGACTAATTATTATTGATGAAGTACATAATATTAGAATTACAAATGAAAATAATAACAAAAGAACAGCTGAATTATTAATGGAATTGGTAAAATATACAGATAATATGAGATTACTATTACTCTCCGCTACACCTATGTATAATTCTTATGAAGAGATAATTTGGATAACAAATCTTATGAATTTAAATGATAAAAAAGATAAAATTACATCAAAAGATATATTTAATTCAAAAGGTGAATTTACAAAATCTGGAAAAGATTTATTAATTAAAAAATTAACAGGTTATATCTCTTATGTTAGAGGAGAAAATCCTTATTTATTTCCTATTAGAATTTATGCTGACAATAAATATTATAATAATTTATCAGATATAGATTTACCAACTAATCAATTAAATAATAAAAAAATAAAAGAAGAAAATACTTTTGTTCATTTTCAAGACTTTTTATTTTATAATGATATAGGTAAATATCAGAATAATGTTTATAAATTAATTGTAGACTCTATAAAAGACAGAAAAGAAATTATAGATTTTGATAATATGGATCAATTTGGATATACTATATTACAAAAACCAATTGAAGCATTAAACATAGTTTATCCAAATAGTGATTTTGATATTAGTAAAAAATATACAAAAGATCAAAAAGATAATTTTATTGTAGAGATGATAGGTAAAACAGGACTTAATAAAATAATGAAATATCAAGAGAAAAAAGTAAGACTAGGTAAATTTGAAGTTTTAATGAAATATAATTTTGAATACAAAAATAATAAATTTGGTAGAATTTTTTCAAAAGAAAATTTACATAAATATAGCGCAAAAATGGCAAAAATATGTGATATTATAACAAAATCAAATGGAATTATTCTAATTTACTCTCAATTTATTGATGGTGGTGTTGTTCCTATGGCATTAGCATTAGAAGAAATGGGATTTACTAGATTCAGTAGTGAATCATACTCACCATTATTAAAAACAACAGACACAGATATAGAACCCATTGACTCTATAACTTTTGAAAAAAAATCTGAATATAATGGAACTAATTTCAAACAAGCAAAATATATGATGATAACTGGTGATAAAATATACTCACCAAATAATGTATCAGATATAAAATATTTGAATGAACCAGAAAATAAGAATGGAGAGAATGTAAAAGTAGTAATAATATCAAAAGCTGCAGCTGAAGGAATTGATTTTAAAAATATTAGACAAGTTCATATATTAGAGCCTTGGTATAATTTAAATAGAATTGAACAAATAATAGGAAGAGGTGTTAGAAATCTGAGTCATTGTTTATTACCATTTGAAGAAAGAAATGTAGAAATATTTTTACATTGTACATTATTAGATGGAGATACAGAGTCAACTGATTTATATATTTATAGATTAGCAGAGAAGAAATCAATAAAAATAGGAAAAATAACAAGATTATTAAAAGAAACATCAGTAGATTGCATATTGAATATAGAGCAAAGTAATTTTACTCTTCAAAAGTTGAATGAAATAAGTGAAAATAAAAAAATAATGATTAATTTACCAAATGGTAATGAAAAAGTGGTAGATTACGGAGATAAACCTTATACAAATATATGTGATTTTATGGATAATTGTGAGTACAAATGTAATTCAAATGGTGAAGTAGATGATTTAATAATGACAACATATAATGATTCATTTTTAATAATGAATAATGATAGGATAATAAAAAGAATTAAAGATTTATTCAGAGACATACCTGGATATAGAAAAGGTAAATATTATTTTAAAAAGGATGAATTAATAAACTCTATAAATATAACAAAAAAATATCCAAATGAACAGATATACTCTTCCCTTGATTATTTAACAAAAAATAAAAATGAGTTTTTAATAGATAATTATGGAAGATTAGGTAATTTGATAAATAAAGGAGATTATTATATTTTTCAACCAGTAGAAATAATAGATGAAGAAGCAAGTATATTTGAGAGAGAAAGACCAGTAGATGTAAAAATACCATTTATAAATTTTGAAATATCAGATAATGAAAAAAAAGAAGAAGAAATTTCAAGTAATGAAGATATAGTAATTAAAAGTGAATCAGTATTTGATGATATATTGAATAAATTAAAAATAAATTTTGAAAATTCATTCAAAGAAAATAAAATTACAGTTGGAGAGAAAGATTGGTATTTAAATTTATCTAAAATATTAGATCATTTAAAAAATGAATATGATATAAATAAGTTAACTTTAGAAAAATATGTAGTGTATCATTATTTAGATACTCTATCAAATGATAAAAAAATAGTAATATTAAATAGAATTTATAATGATTGGGAACCAAAATCAAAAGAAGAAGTATATTTAAAAGCATACTTTGATGAAAAAATTATAGATATTAATAATACCAAAGGAATCGTTATATTAGAAAATAATGTTTTATCAAAAGTATATAATCTGGATGAAAATAAAAAATGGAAAAAATCAGAATACTCTGAATCCATTGAAATAATAAGTTCAGAGAAATATAAAAATGAATATATAATAAATTTTAAATTATTAAACGACATTATAGGATTTTTTGCAATAGCAGAAGATGAATGTGTATTTAAAATTAGGGATATAACTACTCCAAGAAATAAAAAAGGAGCAAGATTATCACAACAAGAAACAAAAGATATAGTAATAAAATTAAATCAAATATTTGAAGATGATAAAAGATATTTTGTACAAAATGTAAAAAATACAAAATTAGACAAAGGTAAAATGACAGTAACTTATAGAAATGATAATTCTAGATATAGTAAAAACAATATTGTTGTTCTATTTGAAATAATATTAAGAAATTTTGAAGATATAAAAAAAAATAATAAGATTTGGTTTCTTACAAATGAAAAAATTATTATAAATAAAGTTAATACATATGTAAAAAATTGATTATATATTTTAAAATATAAAAATAATTTAAATATATAGTATAGATGGATAAAGAAATAGTAAATTATGGTGTTTATTCAAAATCTTTATTGAATAAAAAAATATCATTGTGTATAACGGAAATAGGAGGTAATATTTTACAAATATTAGAAATGAAAGTTAAAGAAATGACTGAAAATAAATGTATTTCTGAAGGATTTGTAAAACCAGACTCTATAAGAATAACAAGTCATTCTGCAGGAGTTATTAATTCTCAAGATATAACTTTTAGTGTAACTTTTGAATGTTTAATTTGTCTTCCAGTTGAAGGACAAAAAATAGAGTGTACTACTAAAACAATAACGAAAGCTGGAATTCACGCTCAAGTAATAGATAAAGATAATACAGTTCCATTGCATATTTTTGTAGCAAAAGATCATCATATTATGGATAGTTATTTTACAAGTATAAAAGAAGAAATGAAAATATTAGTAAAAGTAATAGGAATAAGATTTGAATTAAATGATCCAAATATATGTGTAATATCAAAGTTGATAAAGCCAGAAACTGATGAAAAAACAAGTGTTGGAAAGAAAAAGAAAATAAAAATTATTGAAAAGAATTAATATAATTATAATATAATTTAAATAAATACCATAAACATTATTATATTATGGATTCAAAAGAATTAAATGAGATTAAAAAGACGATAGAGGGAATGGATAAATCAAATCAAATAGAAATATTGAAAATATTAAAAAAAAATCCAAATATTAAGTTAAATGAAAATAAAAGTGGTGTATTTGTTAATATAACTTATTTATCAGAAGAGATTGTAAATGATATAAAAAAACATATTTCTTATATAGAAGAACAAGAAAAATGTTTAGAACAAATGGAATATCAAAAAAAAGAAATAGGTGATACATTTTTTGTCGAAAACTAATTAAATATTAATTATATATAATTTATTAATGAGAAATTTTACAATAATTGCTGGAATGAACTTGTTAGGAGGAATAGGTTATAAAGGTAGTATACCTTGGAATGAACCAGTAGATATGAAATTTTTTAAATACATTACACTACATAATGATGATAAAAATAAAGAATCAAAAAATGTTGTAATTATGGGTAGAAAAACTTTTGAGAGTTTAAAATGTAAACCATTAAAAGATAGAATTAATTATGTAGTTACAAGTAAAGAATTTGACAATGTAATTTGTAAAAAATCATTAGATGAATGTTTAAATGATTTAAATGATAATAATAATATAAATGTTATATTTGTAATAGGTGGAGAGCAATTATATAAAGAAGCTATAAAACATTCAAATTGTGAATTAATTATAGTAAATATAATTAAGAATAAGAAAGAATGTGATACATTTTTTCCAGATATAGACAGAGCAAAGTTTGAACTAGGAGGAGTAAATAATTTAAGTCCAAATATTGAGTCTAGATTATATAATAATAAAAAATTGATTAAAATAAACACATAATATTATATATATAAAATGTCGTTTTATCATGACTTATTTATGGATTCTAAAAATTTTAAAATAGATGAAATGAAAAAATTTATATTCGATAATGAATTTTATAAATCAATAAAACCAGAAATAGAGAATGTGGAAACTAAAGAAGAGGAAGAAGAAAATAACATAGATTGTAATATATTTATACCAGATAGACAAGATAATCTATTTTGGTGTATATACATATGTATATATGGAATGAAAGAATATAAATTAATAGAAAGAGGTTTTACAAATATTATAATGGAAGAAAAATTAAAAATTGGTAATTACTTTTATGAAAATTTAAAAAGAATGAAAAATTTGAATAATTTGAAGATTACATATGGAAAAATAAAAGAAATTACATCAGATTATATGACGAATAAAACAACAGATATTGAAATGTTGTATGGAATTTCAATTTATTATAAAAAAAGAATAATATTATTAAATAAAAATAGTTATGTTAATTTAGAACCAGAAGAATATGATAGTACAATAATTTTAATTAAGAAAGAAAGTATGTATGGTATACATATGAATATCTCAATAAATGAAGTTGAAGAAAATTATTTGCAATTAGTAAGCTATGATAAACCAATCAAATCAATATCTAGTTTTACAGTAAATGAATTAAAAATATTAGCAAAAAGGTTTGATTTAGATATAAATAACTCTGATAAAAAAACAATTTATTATAATTTGTCAGAATTATTATTGAAATAAAAATCAGATATAATCATTAATATTAACTTTATCAAATGGACCAATACAAAAATTCTCTAGTAATCCTAATGCATATCCATCTGAATGTCCTTTAATTTTATTAAATTCATCAGTAGCATCTTTAAGATTGAATTTTTTTAATATTCGTAATCCACCTGGATGAGTTTTTGCATATTCTGTAACATCAAAATAATGATCATCAATTATAATAATAATTTTTTCTTGAGAATTCATATAATATAAAAATTGAATAAAATAATATATAAAATTACTATATATTATTATAATGGATAATGAACATGATAAACCAAAAACTGCAAAAGAACGTTTAGATATAATTCTAGACGAATATTTAAAAGCTCCAAAGATAAGAAATGATAGAAAAACAAATGAAATAGAGATGCGGTTTGGAAATATTAAAAAATACAAAAGTATAAATAAAATAGACTATAACAATGTTGCCCAAAGATTATATGATTATGGATTTGTACCAGAGCATTCAGATGGTTTTCATAGTTTACGTATATTTCACGAATTCTTAGATGGTAAGGGTTATAAAATGTCAAATATAAGAACTGAGATAGTAGGAGTGGATTTAATACAGAAGTATTGTGAATCGAATAGTTTACAAAAATTAATAGATTTACCATCAACTACTTTTGACAAATTGAAATTTACACAGAAAACTACACCTAAAGATGAAAATAATGAATGGATAAAAGCTGCTGTTTTTGAAGAATTTAATATGAAAGTATCATATCAATTAGAACAAACATATACAGCATTATCACCGTTAATAAGAGGAATAATAGATAAATGGGAAAGTTCAAAAAAAACTTTTAGATTTTTGAATAGAGTAAGATTTGTTCATAAGGATTTGCCATTGTTCGCAGACTTAAGTATTGTAAAAAAATCAAAGACTACACAAGGAGGTAATGTACCTATGAAAGTTTACACAGTTCAGGAATCAGATGTATTTATTTCTTTAGAAGAATTTGAGATAGAGATGGAAATAGATAATTCAAGAGTGGGAATTGGTACAGATTTCAAAGATCAAAAAAGTTTAATGGAGTTAATAAGAAAATCAATGAGAATGATATTAAGTGGTCTACAGCAGACAAATTATCCAATTTCATATGTAGAACAAGATAATATTTTAACTGAATATATGAAAATGTTACACGGACCTCAATATGAAAAGTCTAGGATATTACCAAAGCATTTTATTGGTCCATCGCCATATACATTACAATTAAGGAATGTAATTGAAAAAAATAATGATTTAAAATGTCCAAATATAAGAACAAATTATACTGTTACAGATAAGGCAGATGGTGATAGATGTTTATTGTATATTAGTGAAGATGGTAAATTATATTTAATAAATACAAATATGCAAGTTATTTTCACAGGGTCAAAGACAGATAGAAAAGATACATTTAATAGTTTATTGGATGGAGAATTAATAAGATATGATAAGAATAAAGAATTTATAAATTTATTTGCTTGTTTTGATATTTATTATATAAATAAACAAAGTGTACGTGAATTTGGTTTTATAATGCCGGTTGGTGTTGAAGAAAAAAAAGAAAATCCAAAATATAGATTAAAATTATTGAATGATATAGTAAAAATATTAAATATTAAAAATATTTTGAAATCAGAAGGTTCTTGTAAGTTTAATATAAAAGTAAAAAAATTTGAGTCATCAAATGAGAATCAAAGTATATTTTTAGCTTGTAACAAGATTTTAACAGATATTGATGATAATATATATGAATATATAACAGATGGATTGATTTTTACTCCATCAGATACAGGTGTTGGTAGTGATATAGTAGGTACAGCTGGACCTTTGAAAAAAATAGGTTGGGATCACGCATTTAAATGGAAACCACCTCATTATAACACAATAGATTTCTTAGTATCAATAAAAAAAGATAAAACAGGAAAAGATGAATTACATAATATATTTCAAGATGGTATTTGTAATACAAAAACTAAGAATTTAGTTCAATATAAAACTTTACAATTACGATGTGGTTTTGATAAAAATAAGGATGGTTATTTAAATCCGTTTAATGATGTTATTAATAATAACTTTCCAATAAATGACAATGATTCAAATGAAAATAATTACAAACCAGTATTATTTCAACCAACAAAACCCTATGATGAAAATGCTTGTTTTGCCAATATATTATTAAATGATAATGGAAGTGATAAAATTCTATTAACAGAAGAGAATGAAATATTTGAGGAGAATATGATTGTAGAATTCAAATATGATATGAATAAATCACCTGGATGGAGATGGATTCCATTAAGAGTTAGATATGATAAAACAACTGAATTAAGAAATGGTGTTAATCAATTTGGTAATGCATATAAAGTTGCTAATGAAATTTGGCAAAATATACATAATCCTATTACATTGGAAATGATAAAATCTGGTGAAAATATTCCAGAGTATTTAGATGATTATAATAATGAAGAAGATACAACAACGGATAATGTTTATTATAACAGAAATCAATATGATGTAAAAAAAAGTAAATCAATGAGAGATTTTCATAATTTATACATTAAAAAGAAATTAATAAATGGAGTTTCAGAGGCAAATGATACATTAATTGATTATGGTGTTGGAAAGGCAGGTGATATTTCTAAATGGTCAGAGGCTAAACTGTCATTTATTTTTGGAATAGATGAAAATAAAGATAATATAAATAATAGGATAGATGGAGCGTGTGCAAGGTATTTGAATGAATTTAAAAATAAGAGAAAAGAGAAAGTACCAAGAATGTTATTTGTAAATGGCAATTGTTCATCAAATATAAGAAATGGTGAAGCATTTGAGACAAAAAAAGAAAAAGAAATAGTAGATGCGGTATTTGGTAATGGACCTAAAGATGAATCAATATTAGGTAAAGGTGTATATGATCAATATGGTAAAGGTAAAGAAGGTTTTAATATAAGTTCTTGTCAATTTGCGATGCATTATTTCTTTGAAAACGAAACAACATTGAATAATTTTGTAAGAAATTTATCTGAATGTACAAAGTTAAATGGACACTTTATTGGTTGTTGTTTTGATGGGGATACTGTATTCAAGAAATTAGCAGATAAGAATAAAGGAGAATCATTAGTAATAATGGAAAATGGTATTAAAAAATTTGAGTTAAAAAAATTATATTCTCAAACAGGTTTTCCAGATGATGAAACAAGTTTAAATTATCCTATATCTGTTTATCAAGATACAATTGGAATGGAATTTGAAGAATATTTGGTAAATTTCAAGTATTTTATTAGAGTAATGGAGAATTATGGTTTTGTCTTAATGGAAAATAAGAATGCAATAAACATTGGTTTTCCTAATAGTACAGGTATGTTTGAAGAATTGTTCAAAAATATGGAAAATGATTTAGAAAGAGATGTTAGAAATAAAAATATATACGGTAAAGCTTGTCATTTAACTAGAGAAGATAAAGAGATATCATTTTTAAATAGATACTTTATATTTGTTAAAGTAAGAAATGTAGATGCAGAAAAAAATATGAAACAAAGATTAAATGTTAACATAGATGAAGTGGATGCAGATGATAATAAAACAAAAAAGACAAAAAAGACGAAAAAAGTTACAGTAATAAAAGAAACAATAGAAGAAGACAGTAGTGACAGTGAAAGTGAGAATAAAAAAGAAGAAAAAGTAATTATAAAAATACCAAAAAAGAAATAATAAAAAAAATATATATAAACCTTTTTTTTATGATAATATATTTATAATAAAAAATATGATATACTTTGTATTACCAAATGCACATTTCCAAACTTTTACATATTTAAATTTAGAATATTCAGAAAAAAAACCAAATATTGCTATATCAAATTCATTATCCTATTATTTGTATGATATTAAATTCAAAATAGATAAATTTGAAAAAGATTGGGATAATTTTAAAAAATATACAAATCCTTATGAATATGTAAACACACCTCCTCCTAATAAGAACAAATGTATATCAAAATATAAACCATTATCAAGGTCATTTTATAAAATGATTGAAATTATAAATGTATTTTCATTGATAAACACAAATGAAAATATAAAAACATTTAGTTTGGCAGAAGGTCCAGGTGGTTTTATTGAAGCATTAGTTTATAAAAGAAAAAATATAAATGATGAATACTATGGAATATCATTGTTAGAAGATTCAAATGATCCGAATATTCCAGCTTGGAAGAAAAGTGATGACTTTTTGAAAAATAATAGTAATGTATTTATTGATAATGGATATGATAATACAGGTGACATATTATCAATAAATAATTTTGAATATATTGTTAAAAAGTACGGATCATCAATGGATTTAGTAACAGCAGATGGTGGTTTTGATTTTTCTCTTGATTTTAATAATCAGGAAACAAATATGAATAGATTATTATTTTCACAAATTGTATATGCAATTTGTTTGCAAAAGAAAAACGGTTGTTTCGTTTTAAAAATATTTGATTCTTTTTTGCAACAAACAATTGATTTGTTGTATTTATTATCTTCATTTTATAAATTAACATATATAACAAAACCACAAACCAGTAGATATGCAAATTCAGAAAAATATATTGTCTGTAAAGGATTTTTATTTGATAATAATATTTATTTTAAAGATATAGTAACAAATATATTTTCTGAAATTATTAGTAATAATAAATTTGTTAATAGATACTTAGATATAAATATATCAAATATATTTATAAATAAATTAGAGGAATACAATTCTATATTTGGGCAGCAACAAATAGAAACAATTAATAATACAATAACTTTAATTGAGAATAAATTGAAAATTGAAAAAATAGAAACTTTAATTAAAAATAATATTCAAAAAAGTATTAATTGGTGTAATAAGAATGATATTCCTTGTAATAATATTTCTAATAGTAATGTGTTTTTAAATGATACTTAAATTATATTTACAAATGTTCTAGCTGGACATTGCAATAATTCACCTGTTCTTGATATTACAGGTGTTTTCTTTATTGGATATCCTATCTTATCTTTTATTGTATATCCATAACTTGAAACTCCATATGCTAATGCATTTGCAGTTGGTTCACCAAATGCACTTCTATAACTTGAACCTACGGTAGTTATAGTATCGTATTTTTTTCTAGTAATCAAATCACCACAAGATACTGCACCTTGAACAGCAAATTTTGAATTATTAGGTTTATAATAAATAGGTAAGAAATTACTACCACCAATCGACAATTCTTTAGTTCCTGTTGCTGTAAATACAGATGGATTATTTACGACATCTATTATTCTTGGATAATATGTCGTATCAAAACCAATTAATTCAGCAAATTCTGCGCTGTTAGTAAAATCAAAAAAGAAATAATGAAAATTTGTATCAGTATTATTTACAAGTCCAGTATTTGGTGGATTATAATTACCACTATCTGTAGTTACAATACTTTGTAGAATATTCTGTGATTCTAATTGTATTTTTCCTGTAGAATCTAATTTAAAACTTATAAGGAATACTTTATTTCCGGGTGGTTGTATACTTTCCCAAAACAATCCATTTTCTACCAAACTTGTATGTAAAATACTATTTAATTTATCTACATCATAAATTCCAGGTTGTAAAGTTACTGTAACATTATCTCCATTAGGATTATATACAAAAGTAGTTGTATTTTGTAATTGAAGACCGGAAGAAGTTTGAACTTCACTTTGACAGTGATTTATTCCACTAGGTTTATATACATTATTAATAGATCCTAACTGTCCAGGGATTGTTGTAGAATCTCCAACTGCTAAATTGAAATATTGATTTTTATTAAAAGATAAGTTTCTGTTATTTAAATATTCTTTAGCTGATGAAAAATAATTATTTTTGCCATTTATATTATATTTTTTTTGTGTCATTCCACTACTTCTCACTCTTCTTAAAGCATTAGATTCTATAGAATATACATCCATACAATGAGTATTATCACTATTTGGATGTTGACAGTTATTATTATCATAATTAATTATTTGAGTATTAACTAAAGCATTTGTATTTGGATTCAAATTATTAAAATTTGATCCTCCTGGCATATTTAAATCTTCTATTTTCATAGATGTCCTTGGATTACAATTAACATTTTGAGAAGCTATTTCTTTTCTATAACCTTTAGAAGGCATAGATTTGAATAAATAATCATCATTACTATTAGTATTTAAATTACCATTATTATATTTAATACCATAACTAATTTGCTGAAATGTTCTACCTTTCCAATTATTGGTTGGTTTATTTTTATTAAAAACAGTAGTCATTTAATATATAATATATTATATATTATATAAATGAAATTAAATTTCGAATTAAAAACTATTGTTTTCTTGTTTTTAATATTAACTTTTAGCTATATTATTGTTACTAATTTCCTATACTCAAAAGAGGGTATGGAAAACAAAGAAACAATGGATCACTCTGATGAAAAGGATGAGGAACATAAAGATGAAGAACATAAAGATGAAGAACATAAAGATGAAGAACACGAAGATGAAAAACCTAAGGAAGGTCTAACTAACTGTAAGAAAAAGTAATTATAAATTCATAAAAACAAGTTAAAAGATTGAATATATGTTATTTTAGAATGAATATCATATATAATATTGATAAATACAATAAGAATAAAATATCATTTTCAGACTCAAAACGTAATATATTAATGGATGGAAAATTTACTAAAATATTATTTTCTGAAAGTTATTTTTCCCTTGTAGGTATTTATTTAAAAATTAATTTTAATAATACGAGATTAAATACAATAAATAATAAACATATATTGAAACTTGATAAAAATTTAAATAATGATAAAATTATTAAAAGTTTAGTTCAAATTGAATTTGATATTTTAAATTATTATAAAGTCTTATTTGATACCAATAAAAAAATTTCTTTTTTACTAAAAAATTACTTATTATCTGGTAATATTAGAATATATATGAATGATAATAATTATGAAGGAATGTTATATATATTAAAAATATCTGGTGTTTGGGAAAGTGAAGATGAAATTGGTATTACATATAAGTTTTTGAAATCTAATAATTATTCATTTTATGAATGATATATCACCTAATTATTCATACACTTATAATTATGTAAAATGCATCATCATTGATTTCATTCCTTTAAAAGGTACATTTCCATTTAATATATTATGATCTTTTCTTGTAGATATATTTTCTTCTCTTCCTGTATTAAACTCTAATATATCTATAAATCCATCTACATTTTTTTCATATTTCAAGTCTTTTATTGTAGATATACCTTCATTTATTTTTTTTTTAAATATTTGGTAATCTGTTTTATTTACTTTTTTAACCAAACCATCTCCTAGGTGTTTTATTTTTTTATCTAATATATGATAAAAATTTTTCCTATTTATTATTATTTTATTTGCTATTACTCTATCATTTAATGCATTATCTTCATATCCCCAGCCCCAGTAATTTGGAAATCCATTTACTTTTTCAAAATCTCCTGCATTAATTGAAACTATTCCTCCTAATGCATAAATAAATCCATAAAAGTGTTTAACTCTTCCTTTTTCTGTATGATAATCAAGTAATCCTTTTTCTGATGGCATAGTATCTATATCATTAAATACAAGAGTAATATTTTTATAATCATTTGGATACATATCTTTAACTACTAAAAATCCAATATTTTTCATTGCTCCTCTATTAAACGAACGATTATCTGTTTGATGAATATAAAGAATTTTATAATTTTTTTCATTTTCTAATATATTTTTCATATGACCTGAAAAAATATTGTAGTGTTCTATTCTATTTCGGTATGGAACAATAAATATTAAATTTGGTATATCCATATAATATATCAAATTATAATTATTTTATTTTATTAACGACTTCATCTCACAACTCTTTCATCTTGTACAAAACTTCTACGTTGTTGTCTACCAATAAAGTTCGTAAATGTTTTTTCTATTTTATTACGTATATAGTTAATTAATTCTTGTATTAGACCATTTCTAAAACCTATAAATCTTATCATATATCTACTCTTTTTTTCTCTTATTAAATCATCTTTCTCGTTTTTTGTTAACTTTCTTAATTCAATACTGTTACTATTAATATATTTTATTTCCATTTCTTCTGCATATTTTATATGATCATCTAATCTTTCTTTTGTTTTTGATTCAATTAAATCAGGATTAGCTTGATTATCAAATAATTCCAATTTAAATATTTCTTTAACTAAATCAAGAAAATTATTGTTTACTTTATCAATATTTGACATATCATCGGTTTTATCATCTGGAAAATACATTTCAAAATTGCAATATTTACTAATTAATATAGGTTTAATATCTAAAATAGGTGTATTTTGATTATGAATCAAATTAAAGATATCAAAAATTAACTTATCAGTAATTGCTTTTGATGTCTCTTCTTTAATTCCAATTCTAATTTGAAATTTTGGCATTCCTTTTAAACCGTTATTTATAAATTTACCTTTTTCAATTTCTAATTCATCATTAGTTTTATCTAATAATGTAATATCAATTCCCGAATTGTTTAGTATAGGTATTTCATATGGTTCTTCATCATCTATTGCACCACGACCAATTATTTTTTTTTTATTTTTTCTTGTTTTTCTTTTCTTTTTTGTCTTTCGTTTACCACCATATAGATAACTTTCTATATTTTGTTTCACTACTTCTTTTGGTAATTTATACAATATTGATTTTGTATCCTCACTACCTTTTTTCAGCAAAATACGTCTTGCATTTTCTTTTGGAAGTTGATGGATATGATTTAGTATAACTCTTTTAAATTCTAACCATCCTTGTCTAGGTACCTCATAAGCATAATCTAAAGGTCTTTTGCCTTCATTGTTTTTAGCATCATAATCACCACCTTTATTTATAATAGTCTTTATTAACTCAATAGTCATATTGTGAGTTTGGTATTCTATTTTATTTATTATTTCACCTTGAATTAAATAATGAAGAGGGGTATTTCCATCTGCATTACTAATATTCACATCAGCGCCTTCATTTATTAAAAAATTTGCTATTTCAATTGATTCCTCATATGCATCAAGACTGTGAGAATTCAAAGATTGGATTACATAATGCAGAGGAGTTTCACCATTATCATCTACAGCATTAACATCTGCTCCATTTTCCAAAAGAAATTCAATTACTTCAAATTTATTTCCAAGATATCCATAATCAAGAATAACTTCATGTAGAGGAGTTGCTCCAGGGGATTCACCATCTTCACTACCTTTTTTCATATTTATATCCACGCGCACGCCACATTGATTATGCAATAAAGCTTTGATTATATCTATATAACCATATCGACAAGCTATATGTAAAGGTTTTTTACCAGTTGATTCTGTAATTTCCACATCAGCACCCTCACATAATAGAAGATCAACCATGTTCTCAATTCTGTGGTGACAGGCATAATGTAGAGCTGTATAACCCTCTTCCATCCAATCAACTTCATCATCATCATCATGTTTTGTATTTATATCAACACCTCTTTCCAAAATAGATAAAACTAATTCGGTTTTATCTTTGATAACAGCATCAAAAAATTTAATTTCATCATTACCACCACCCTTTTTCTTATTTTTATTTTTTCTTGTTTTTCTTTTTCCTCCTACAGTTGTATTTTCTTCTGTTTTCTTTGTTGTGGATTTTTTTTTACATAGATATTTACCTGATTTATCTTTTTCACAAACAAATCCATCTTCATTACCTTGTACTATTTCAGGAAAAGGTTTATCATGATAATAAGCACCTTTACAAGTTTTTTTATCACCATCTTTGAAACAAATATAAGTTAAATTATTAGATGCTTCTGGAGTGTTTTTTCTTCTAATATTCAAATATCCATTAATATAACCTTCAATATAATTTTTGTATTCTTCGATTTGTTCACTGTATTCTTCTTTTTCTTTATCTTTTGGTGAAAAACTCTTTGTTATTTTTTTCTTAACTTCGGTTATAAAATTAACTGGAGAAGATTTTAAATCAAATTTATCTAAAGTAGTATCAATTGACTCTGATATTTTTTTAACTTTTTTATTTTTTATCAACTTATCATAAAATTTTTTATTTTTCTCTTTAAGTTTTTTCTCATCATTATTATCATCATTATTATCATTATCATTATCAGAATCAATACTAACTTCATAATCTGCATAAAAAATTTCTTCTAATTTTTCTTGTTGTTCCTTTTTAAAATCATCTATAGTATTAATTTCAGATTCATTCATTATATAATTAATTGAGATTTTTATGTAATTATTCCAATTTAATAATATATAAACAATATATAATGCTAAAAATTATTGAATTACTACAAAAGTTAATAAGACCTTACTACAAAATTATTGTAATAATTACATTAGTAATTATTTTTGGTTTAGTTGGATATTACGGATATAAAAAATATGGTGTACCACAAATAGAAAATCAAAAATTCAAAGATGTAGCCAATTCAAATAGAAGAAATATTGAGGCAAATTTATATTATTTTAGTGTAGATTGGTGTCCATATTGTAAAAAGGCAGAACAACCTTGGAATGATTTTGTACAACAATATGATAACAAAACAATAGGAAATTATAAATTGAAATGTTTTAAAATAGATTGTACTAATTCAGAAAGTGATGATAAAGAGGGTATAGTTAATGGTAAAACAAGTAGTGATGTACCTTCATTAGAAACAACAAAAGGTTCAATAAAGAATTTAATGAATATACATAAAGTTGAAGGTTATCCTACTGTAACTTTAGAGTCAGAAGGTGAAATAATACAATTTGACTCAAAAATAACTGATAAAACTTTAGAAAAGTTTGTTTATACAATGTTGACCTAATTACATATTTATGTATAATATATATATATATGTCAATTGTAATAGGAGAAGGAGCGGCAGGTTGTGTTCATAAACCTAGTTTAGAATGTAAAAATAAAAAAATGGATTATAAGAATAAAGTATCAAAATTAATGGACATAGATAATGCGAACGATGAATTAGATGAATATAAATTAATTAGTAAATTAGACAAAAATAAAGATTTTTATTTAGGTAAACCTCTAAGTTGTTTGCCAGCCAAGACAAAGAAAAATCTAAAAGCTATAAATTTATGTGAAGATTTTGATAGTCAAGATATAAATGATTATAAATTACTATTATTAAAAGATGGTGGAAGTAATTTAAAAGAATTAGGTAAAAAATATTCAGAATTAAGTATAAATTCAAATAATACAAAAAAAGTAGAATTATTTTTTATAGAAGCACATAGATTATTATTTGCATTAAAAATATTTTTAGATAATAATATTTTACATCATGATCTTAAACCACAAAACATAGTATATAATGAAGATACAAATCGTATAAATATAATTGATTTTGGATTTATGATGGATAAGAAAAAAATATTAAAAGATTTAAAATTATCAAAATACAAACACGCAACATTTCATTGGAATTGGCCTTTTGAATTGGTATTTTTGAATAAAAATAATTATGTGAAAATAGCAAATAAGAATTCAGATGATAAAGCTAAATTCTTTAATGAATTAAAAGATTCAAAATATTTGAATGTTAAAGATAAAATGAAACTATTTTATCAAACTACGTGTAATGATAAAAATTTTATAAAATTAAATTCAGCAAATTTTTTAAGTACTATTATAAATTTGAATAATGACGAATATGAAAATTTCATTATTAAGTGTGTTAATACATTAGATATTTACGGTGTAGGTATAAGTTTAATGTACGTATTACAAAAATCAGAACATTTATTAAAAAAAAATTTATTTATAGATTTAGAAGAGTTATTCAAAGAAATGATTTCTGCAGCTGTATTTACAAGACCCAACATAGATATATTATTGAATAAATATGAAAATACTCTAGAATATCACAGTATGTTAAAAAAATATAAATTATATTTTAAGAATCACAAGATAAGAGAAGTAAAAAATTCTATATTGAATGTATTTGATAAATTTACAAATACAATTAGTAAATCAAAATTAAGTACTGATAAAATAAAAGAAATAGAATCAAATGATAAGGATTCAAATTTTTTAAATAATAAAAGTATTAATAAATCAAAAAAAAAAAGGAATAAAAAATATAAAAAAAATGTTAAGTTAAATGTTACAAAAAAGAGTCCTTATAAATAATTTAAATAATAATATTATAATAATATTATTATAGCAAATGAAAGATTTACCTTTAGAGTTAGTAGACAAGATATTACAATATGATGGAAGAATTAAATATAAAAGAGGAGAATTCATTAACGTAATACATCCTAGTAATTTAAAATTTTATAATAATTTATTAAACCCTATAATTGAAAAGAAAAAAAAAATAAAAACATCAATACATTACAAACAACATAGATATTATTTTAATCCACATCAAGATAATACAGAAATTATAAATGAAAAAATAGAAAAAAAATTTTACTTTGAATTTGATTTTGATAGCTTACCTGGAGTAGGATTATCATATGATTATGGTTGGAATTATAATTATTTTAAGATAAGTTATTTTGATGATAGAGTTTACATAAATGAATATACGCCTATCGAAATACAAAATATTATTGAATAAATTATAATATATGAATAACATCTATTTATTATCATCTTGATTATTGTCAATATTTTGAATAAATTCTTTAAATACTTCTTCTCCTTCTGTTATCATATTACTTCTAGTAGTTTTACAAGATGAAACTTTTATAATATGATCTAAATTAATAGCATCTTGACTAATTTTTACAGTATTTTTTATTTCTGTTTTTTTTTCTTGTAAGATTAAATGCACAACTTTTCTTAATATAATTGATAAAAAATCAAACAAATTAATTTTTTTATCTATATCTTGAGGTGTCTCTGTATTTTGTTTTTTTATTGCGAAAACTTCTTGTTCATTATTATTATTTTTTAAACATATATCAATAGGATAATCATTTAAAATACCACCATCTAAATAAAAAGTATTATCAATTTTTAAAGGAATAAATAATATAGGTATTGCACAAGAAGCATATACGGCATCAACAACTTTCCAATCAGGATGTGTTTTATGTGAGATATCAATTGACTCAAAATTAAATAGTTCTGTAGTTATGATATGAATATCTATGTGATTTATATCATAGAGTTCTTTAATAGTGATATTAATATCAATATCATTACATTTAAAGAGAGGATTTAAAAGATCAATGATGACTTGATTTGAAAACATTCCAAAATTATTGAATATAGAAAAAAGAGATTCAAAATTGAGAGAAAAAACTTTTTCCCAAGGTCTATTTAAGAAGTAATTATCAAGTAGTTCCCAATCAATATTTAAAGAAAGAATAACAGCCATAATACTTCCAGCAGATGATCCATATATAGATTCAATGTTTTTATAATTCCAATATTGATTTTTATTTGATTCTTTCATAGTTCCATAAAATGATAATATAGAGTGTCCACCTCCTGAAATAACAATGTGTTTTATCATAATTAATATAGAATATATTATGTATTTTTTTACATTTTTTTTTATACAAATAATTTAATAATGGCTTCTTCTATTTTTTTATTTGGTGATGACGATGAAGGAAAGAATAAAATTAATATAGATGGACTTTATGAAAAAAAACAAAAGAGAGACTTGAAACAAATATCAATATTTAATAAAATTTTAAATAGAGTACATAAAAGAATTGAATTTACAGCAAAGAGTAAAAATGTAAATGATACACATATATGGTATTTAGTACCAGAATACATTGTTGGAGAGCCAATATATAATAAAGGTGAATGCATTGGATATATAGTAGCAGAATTAGAATCAAATGGTTTTCACGTAAAATATATATATCCAAATACTTTATTTATATCTTGGCATAACCATGTTCCTTCTTATGTAAGAAACGAGATAAAAAAAAAGACAGGATTAATATTAGATGAAAAAGGAAATATTTTAGATAAAGAGGAGACCATAAAAAATGAACAAACAAATAAATTATTAGATGATAAAAATAATGAAAAATCTAATAAACAATATGTATCAACCAAAGAATATAAACCAACTGGTAATTTATTATATGATCAAGACCTTTTAGATAAATTAAATAAAAGATTAGGATAAAATTAATATTAATTGAATTAAAACAATCTAATTATAATATAAATGAAAACAAGAAAAAATAATAAAAATAAAAGTAATAAAAAATATACAAGAAAACAATATAATAGTAAAGATGGTATGATGACTGCGATATGGGGTCCAAGTTTATGGCACGCTTTACATTCAATAAGTTTTAATTATCCTGTAAAACCTACAATAAAAGATAAAATAAATTATAGAAATTTTGTTCTTCAATTGAAATATGTTTTACCTTGTGGAAAGTGTAGAGATAATTTCAGGAATAATTTAAAAAAACTGCCATTAAAGATGAAAAATATGAAATCAAGAGCAACATTTTCAAGATATATTTATAATTTACACGAAGTAATAAATGAAATGTTAAATAAAAAATCAAATTTAACATATAATGAAGTAAGAGACAGATACGAATTTTTTAGAGCAAGATGTAAAGATAACAAAAGTTTAAAAAATAACATACTTATGATGAAAGAAATAGGTTGTACTGAACCATTTAAGGGAAAAAAATCAAAATGTATATTAAGATTAGTACCAGAAGACAAAAAATGTGATAGTTTTGAGGTTGATATAAAAAAATTAAATTGATTATTTATATATATAATTTATATATAAAAATGTCAATATACGATAATTCAGATAATGAAATTTTGAATGATTTAGAAGTAAAACAAGAAAAAACTACAGAATTTTGGGGTAATGATCCAAACATATTATTGAAAGGTGATTATTTATATCAATTGTTTCCAACTGAAGATATGACATATAATGAAAAATTAAATTCAGTTACAAGATTAGTAGTTTTATTAACTATAATAAGTGTATTAATATCCAAGAGTATAAGAATTTTCTTTATAGGTGTTTTCTCAGTTATTTTGATTTATGTAATTCACTTTTATAATAATAAAATGATTAAAGAAAATTTTGATGCAGCTATTGTTGAAGAATTAATTGAAGAAAATGATTTGAATAATAATGTAGATGAAGTATTTGAACAGCCTAATTCAAAAAATCCATTTAATAATGTTCTTGTACCAGATATTGAATTAAATCCAGATAAAAAACCTGCTCCTCCTGCATTTAATAATGAAGTAAATGAAAAAATTATTAATGAATCAAAAAAAATGATACAGGAATTAAATCCAGATCAACCTGATATATCAGAAAAACTATTCAAAGATTTAGGAGAACAATATACATTTGAACAAAGTTTAAGACAATTTAACTCTAATCCTAATACTCGTGTTGTTAATGATCAAACTGGTTTTGCTGAATTTTGTTACGGTAATATGGTATCCTGTAAAGAAGGTAATTTATTTGCTTGTGCAAGAAATAAAACAAATTATAATTTATATTAAATATAATATATAATTAATCTTATATATATTATATAATGACAACATTAGAAAGTTTTACATTTCATAATACTGGAAGAATCGGAGCTGATAAAACTGACAATTCTCAACGTAACATTTCCAACACAAAATTTGCAAATTATAATTTAGCAAATCATTTCAATGAAAATACATCTAATACTCACGTTAAATTTGCTACTGATAATTTAGGTGTAAATTTTAAAAATTCTTTAGGCGGTTTACCTAGCAATCTTGTTGATACTGATTCATTATTATCTATTAAGTCAGAAAAGGTCAACAAATTTGAACAATTGCAATTACATCAAAGACCATTTGCTACTGTTCCTTATTTAGGAAAAGGTAATGGTAATGTTGATATTGAATCTCAATTGATACAAGGTGAAATTGTTCAAGATAAAAAGAGTTTGTCTACTATTATGGATAAAACATTTATTGATTACAGTGAATATCCTTTAGATGAAAATGTTAAAAGTAGAATTTCTAACCCTGCTAATTCTATTGAAGAATTAGCATTTGATGGTTGGACCCGCGGAGGTGTCCCTACTAGAGAAATACTTAATAAGAAATAATTAAAATAATTTAGAAAAACTCTATTAATATTCTATTATGTATAATATTAATTACAATGTTTCTTTTGATAATAACAAAGAATATCGTAAATGTTTAAGAGAAGTATTTAATATGAATATGGATAATATTGATATTTCATTAAATGAAATTGAAGATCTAGATGATGAGACTGAAGATGAATTATTATATGATCACACTGCAATTACTGAAGGATTAGATTATGTTTTTAATTTAACAAAAAATAATCAACATTTTATGGACTTATATATAAGTGGTGCTAGTTGTTTTTTTACAGAGGATCCAAATATAGGTATATCTGTAATGTTTTCATATGATTATTTCCATCAATTTCATTTATGTTTAGTTGATTTTATTAATAATAGATTTGATATTAATTCAATACATTTCAAAATTCTTAAGAATAAATTTTTATAATATATATTATATAATGGCTTCTACAAGAAATAGAAATACTCCCGGCAATTATAAATTAGAAAAAGATATGAATATTAATCAATGTAAATTTAATACCTATGAACCTTATGGTACACCTAAAATTTCTTATCATCCAGGCGATGGTTTAATGCCTGCCAAAACTTCTAGAGATATTTTAGCTAGTAATGCCTGTGATGTTGAATCAAATTTATTTGGTATTGGATCTACAAATTTAGAAAATCCTATGCCTAATTTTAATCCACAACTTAAAGAAATTAAAAGTTTATCTGTTATTGATAAACCTACAGTTTTTGTTGTTGAACCAAGACCTATCGACGATAAACAAAGACCTTATATTCTTAACTAAATTTAACCATTATTTTTACATTTTCCTTTTTTATACATTTTGTTGCAGAAATTGATAGTTCCTCTCGCTTCTTTCTAGTCTTCCCGAGATCCTGACTCTCCAAGTTTAAATGCATTCTTTTCTTTGATGTACTATTTCTTGCATTTTGATCTGCATCAATATGATCATAATTTTGCTCAATAAAGTCTATTATATTATTCTCTAATGACCATTTAAAAAAATTCAATTGACCTATAGTTGTTTCTACGAAATTTCTTTCATCATAAGGAAAATTTATTCTTTCCCATCTACAAAATGGATCAAATCTTTTCTTACTATATGCTTTTAATTTCAATTTATAATCATTGTATACTTTGAATCTCTCTGACTCTCCATCTAAACGTTTTATTTCATAAACTGTAAAGTATTTTTTTGCATAATTTGTTACAAACCAATCTACTATTCTTAATGATATCTTTGACTCTCCATTTATGATACTTATCATTTTTTTTAAATACTCTTTATTTTCATAGAAATTTTTCAAATTTTGTAATAATACTTCATTTTGTGTTGTTAAACCTCTACTAGTTGACATATAATTTTGTATAGTCTTGAATTTTTATATTCATATTTATTTAATTTATAATTAAATAAATACTCTCAAAAAAAAGTACCTTTTGTTTTCTCTTTTTAAATATAGAGTAAACCTTTAATTGTATTACATTTTTTCAGTATTTTTCCTATTTTTTATTATATAATTAACCCCCGTACTCTCCAACACCCAAGAAATATTCTTATCCCATACAATTTTTTATTTTAGAAATAGAATCCTGAAAACATTTTATAGTTTTTTT
>CEQL01029774.1_pt1 | contig 27295 bp, 23 predicted proteins | sample 356281 | NCBI WGS metagenome assembly CEQL01 (sample SAMEA2621203, study PRJEB7988) | marine metagenome | biome: marine biome (ENVO:00000447); feature: surface water layer (ENVO:00002042); material: "saline water (ENVO:00002010), including plankton (ENVO:xxxxxxxx)" | depth 5 m
TGGATGGAAGGCATTTATTCCATTTCTTAACTTCTTTGTTTTTACAAAAGTTGTAGAAAAGCCAGTATGGTGGATTGCTATCTACTTAATAATACCAATTGGATATTTACTTTCAGCCATACAGATTGGAAAATTATTTGGAAAAAGTATTATGTATATAGTTGGTCTAATTCTTTTGCCAGTATTCTTTTTCCCTTTATTAGCTTTTGGTAAATCTGAATATAAAAATAGCTAACACTAGTAATTATTAATCAATTTCCAACTACTAGCTTCTATTAAAACTCGGTAATTTATTGTTTAATAAAAAAAATAATAAAATAGTCAGTCTTGTGATCAAAAGATTGATATGGTTTAACCAACATGTTTAAAAATATAATTAATCAAATAAAAGAAAAACAACCATCTCTCTTGGTAGTAGGTGACTTAATGCTTGATAAGTATATCTTTGGGGATGTTGAGCGTATTTCACCAGAAGCTCCTGTGCCTATTGTAACACTAAAAAATGAGGAGCAAATGCTTGGTGGTTGTGGAAACGTAATTAGAAATCTAAACAATCTTGGAGTCGGTATATCTTTAATTAGTGCTGTGGGTAAAGATTCTGTAGGTGATTCCTTGAAAGGTAAATTATCTGGAATGGGTATTCCCATCTCAAATATTTTAAGTATAGAAGATACTCGGACAACAGAAAAGATGCGAATAGTTGCAAATAAGCAACAAATTGCTCGAGTAGATTGGGATATGGATAGCTCTAAAATAAATCACGATAACCTAATTAATAAAAATATCCAAAAAAGTATTAACTCTGTTGATGGTATAATTGTAAGTGATTACGCAAAGGGCGTTTGTTCAAATTCACTTATTAAAAAGATAATTCAGCTTGCAAAAAATGTTAGCGTACCAATATTCATTGATCCTAAAGGAAAAAATTGGGAAAAGTATAAAAACGCCAACCTCATCACACCTAATACAAAAGAAGCTGAATTGATCATTGGCAAAAGATTAAAAAATGATCAAGATTTTGAACATGCAGGGTCAATGATCTGTTCCTCATTTAATATTGATGCATGTCTAATTACACGCGGAAATGAAGGAATGACTCTAGTTAGCAAGAAAGAGACTTTACATATAAAGTCAAGAGCTAAAGAAATATTTGATGTAAGTGGCGCAGGTGATACTGTCATTTCTGCTATGGCCATTGGCTTAGTTCTTAATTTAAACTATGATCAAGCTATTGAATTTTCAAATGAGGCAGCAGGAGTAGTTGTTGGTCATATTGGGACATCAGCAATAACAATTCCAGAATTATTAAATCTAAAATAAATGTGCATCTCATCATCGATTAAAAGTAACTAAATAAAATTGTATAAAATAAATGAGAGGTAAATAGTTTTGGATCAAAATAAAGTATGGGTCTTATCCGATAGGCAATTGTGTGATTGTGAAATGATACTTGATAAAAGTTTTAAACCGTTAGATGGATTTATGGATGAAAATAATTATCATTCTGTTTTGAATGATATGCGGCTTTCTAATGGCATGCTATTTCCAATACCAATCACTCTTGATATAAATGAGGAATTCTTGGAGAAGGTAAATGTAGGTGAGGAAATAACTCTCTCTGAAAAAGAAGGTTTCAAGATTGCATACATGACTATTGAAAGTATTTGGAAACCCGATTTAAATAAAGAGGCAATTCTTGTTTATGGATCGAATGATCAATCTCACCCTGCTGTTGATTATTTATTAAGAAAAAGTAACAAAGTTTATATTGGTGGGAGAATCAAAAAAATTTCTACTCCAAATCATTATGATTTTCGGAAGTACAGACTTAGTCCTAGCAAAACCAAGTTGAAATTCAAAAATAAAGGCTGGGATAAGGTTGTTGCGTTTCAAACAAGAAATCCTCTACACCGTGCTCATGTTGAAATGACAATAAGATCTATGAAGGAGCTGAATGCCAACCTCTTATTGCATCCTGCTGTGGGTATGACCAAGCCAGGAGACGTCGATCACTATACACGTGTGAGGTGTTATGAACATATAATTGATAAGTATCCAGAAAATACTGTTATGCTTGCCCTTTTGCCTCTAGCAATGAGGATGGCAGGACCAAGAGAAGCACTGCTTCATGCAATTATAAGGAAAAATTATGGTTGCACACATTTAATTGTAGGTCGAGATCATGCAGGACCGGGTAAAAATAGTAAAGGAGATCCTTTTTACGGGCCCTTTGAAGCACAAGAATTACTAGGTAAATATGAAAAAGAAATTGGCATTGAAATGGTTCCATTTGAATTTATGGTATATTCAATAACAGATTCTAAATATAAGACCTTAGCAGAAATTCAAGAGGGTGAAGATTACAAAACAATATCAGGGACAGATTTGAGAAACTTGCTTAATAAAGGAAGTAAAATACCTGAATGGTTTACATATAACGAGGTGGCAAAAGAATTAAAAAAATCTGTACCCCCCCTTGACGAAAGAGGTTTTACTATTTTTTTTACTGGACTTTCAGGTTCGGGGAAATCAACAATTGCAAATGGATTACAAATAAAATTTCTTGAAATGGGGACCCGTCCGGTCACACTTCTTGATGGAGATATTATAAGAACTCATTTATCAAGTGAGCTAGGCTTTTCAAAAAAACATAGATCATTAAACGTTCAAAGAATTGGGTTTGTTGCTAGTGAAATAACTAAAAATGGTGGTATCGCAATTTGCGCACCAATTGCACCATATAGTAATGATAGAAAAATTAATAAGGAACTAATATCCAGAGTTGGAGGTTATATTGAAGTATATGTTAGCACTTCTCTTGAAAGATGTGAAGAAAGAGACTCAAAAGGTCTCTATAAATTAGCGAGGGAGGGTAAACTTAAAGAGTTTACAGGGATATCTGATCCATATGAAAAGCCAAAAAACCCAGATATTGTGATCAACTCTGATGGAAGTAAATCACCTGAGGAGCTAGTTGATTATATTTTTAAAACTTTAATAGACATGGGATATTTAAAAGATTAAACCACTTTATAGAAAATGGACTTTATTGATTTAAAAGCACAGCAATCTAAAATTAGACTTAAAATAGATAAAAGAATTAAATCTGTTTTAGATCATGGAAAATATATAATGGGACCTGAAGTATACGAACTTGAGCAAAAGCTATCTGAATATGTAGGTATGGAGTATTGTATCTCTTGTTCATCTGGTACCGACGCCTTGTTAATCCCGCTGATGGCAAATGGAATTGGGCCTGGAGATGCAGTAATTACAACCCCATTTACATATATTGCTACTGCTGAGGTAATAGCTTTACTTGGAGCTGAGCCTGTTTTTGTTGATATTTACGAAAGTACTTACAACATAAATCCAAATGGTATTGAAGGTGCTATTATGGAGGCAAAAAAGAGAGGGCTTAACAGCAAAGCAATAATACCTGTGGATTTATTTGGATTGCCTGCAAGGTATCGTATGATTGTTGAAATAGCAAAAGCACACAACCTAATAATTATCGAGGATGCAGCACAAGGTTTTGGGGGTAAGATTAGAGGTCAAAAAGCTGGTTCTTTCGGACATATAGCTTCCACAAGCTTTTTCCCAGCAAAGCCCCTTGGATGTTACGGAGATGGAGGTGCTATTTTTACAAATGATAAAGAGCTAGCACATAAAATGAAATCAATTAGGATACATGGAAGTGGATCTGATAAATATGAAAATGTTAGATTGGGGATTAATGGGCGGATTGATACGATTCAAGCTGCTATTTTACTAGAAAAATTGTTAATATTTGATCAAGAGTTAAAGTTGCGAAACCAAATTGCAGATTATTATTCAGAAAATATATCATCTAGTTTTAAAAAACCTTATACTCCAAAAAATTACTTATCATCTTGGGCACAATATTCATTACTTGCAAATACAGAAAATGAAAGGAATCATATTATGTCTATTTTGGAGGATGCTAATATACCAAGTAATATTTACTATAAATTGCCACTCCACTTGCAAGATGTTTTTAAAAATTTAGGATATAGAAGTGGAACATTCCCTGTCTCTGAAAAAGTGTCTAATCAAATATTTTCAATACCAATGCACCCTTACTTAGATAAAGCCAAGCAAGATATAATCATTGAGGTTTTAAACAAACAAAAAATTTAGAATTTGTATGAAAAAATATTTAATAACAGGTGGATGTGGTTTTATTGGCTCAAATTTTATAAGGTTTTTAGTAAACAATGGACTTTCAAAACACATAGTCAACTTAGATAAAATGACATACGCTGGTAATAGCGAGAATCTTTCCTCTTTAAAAGAAATAAAAAATTATAAGCATATAAAGGGTGATATTTGTAATAAAGAAATTGTTCAACATATTCTGAAAAAATATCAACCAGATATTATTGTAAACTTTGCAGCTGAGAGTCACGTCGATCGCTCAATTGAAGGTCCATCTGAATTCATACAGACAAATGTTGTAGGGACTCTCAATCTATTGCATCAATCTGCCCAATGGTTAAAAAGTATGAGCGATAGTAAAAAGGAAAACTTTAAATTTATTCACATTTCAACAGATGAAGTTTATGGCAGCCTTGGTAAAACAGGTAAGTTCCTTGAAAGTTCCCCTTATGATCCAAGTTCTCCATATTCCGCTTCAAAAGCAAGCTCTGATCACCTCGTAAGGTCTTGGTATAAGACTTATGATCTCCCTGTTTTAATTACCAATTGCTCAAATAATTACGGCCCGTATCAATTTCCTGAGAAGCTAATACCATTAATGATCATTAATGCTCTATTAGGTAAAAGTTTACCTGTTTATGGTAATGGATTAAATATTAGAGATTGGTTGTATGTTGATGATCATTGCCGTGCCATCCATACTGTGATCGAAAAAGGTGAGCTGGGTGAAACATATAACATTGGTGGAGGCAATGAAATCACAAATATTGAGATTGTAAAAACTATATGTGAAATTTTAGATAATGAAAAACCATTAGGTAGCGGAAATTTTTATAGTAAACAAATTAGATTCGTTTCTGATCGACCCGGGCATGATTTCCGATATGCTATTGACTCAACAAAAATTAAAAAAGAGTTAAATTGGAAGCCAAAAGAAAGTTTTGAAACCGGTATCCAAAAAACAGTCACTTGGTTCCTTGAAAATCAAAATTGGTGGGAAAAGATTCAAAAACTAAACTATAAACAGCAAAGATTAGGGATACTTAAATAATGAAAGGTATTTTGTTGGCAGGAGGTAATGGTACAAGGCTTCATCCTATTACAAAGGTTGCAAATAAACAACTTTTACCAATTTATGATAAGCCAATGGTATACTATCCATTGTCAACCCTTATGTTGGCAGGTATTCGAGATATTTTAATCATATCCACACCAGATGATATTTCGAAATACAAAAACTTATTAGGAGATGGAACTTCAATTGGTTTACAATTATCTTACCAAATACAGCCTTCCCCAGATGGTTTGGCTCAAGCATTTTTATTAGGGGAATCATTTATTGGGGAAGATGATGTTTGCTTAATTTTAGGAGACAATGTCTTTTATGGAGGTGGATTGCCAAAAAAATTGAAAGACAGTGTTCAAGATGTAATCATTAACAAGAATGCAGTTATATTTGGATATTATGTGAATGATCCTGAAAGATATGGCGTTATTGAATTTGATGAGAACTGGCAAGCTATTTCCATAGAAGAAAAACCGAAAAAACCAAAGAGCAATTATGCTGTTTCAGGATTATACTTTTATCCAAATGATGTAATTGAAATTGCTAAAAATCAAAAACCTTCGGATCGAGGAGAGCTAGAAATTACAGATGTTAACAAATCGTATCTTTTAAAAAAAAGGCTTTATGTAGAGCGCATGGGCCGTGGCTTTACTTGGCTTGATACTGGTACTCAAGATTCATTAATTGAGGCATCTCTTTTTGTTCAAACTTTGGAAAAAAGGCAAGGCATGAAAATATCGTGCATTGAAGAAATTGCATTTAGAATGGGTTATATTGATAGATCGCAATTAAATACTTTAGCCAAAGATTTATGTAATAGTACCTATGGGGAATATCTATCCAAAATAGTTAAAGATCATTCATAATGTTAGATGCCCGTAATAAAAGGATTTGTGTTGTCGGAGCAGGATACTGGGGAAAGAATCATATTAGAGTATTAAATCAATTAAGGGTTCTTAGAGGTATTGTTGAGGTTGAAAAAACCCCCCGCAATATAATTCTTGATACTTATAAAGATATAAATGGACACTCCAAAATTGAAGATGCAATCGCAGAAGATTATGATGGTTTTGTAGTAGCTACGCCTGCGAAAACACATTTTGAAATTGCAAAAACTATAATTAATGCTGGTAAGCATATTCTTATTGAAAAGCCTATGACACTGTCCGTAAAAGAAGCTGAAGAATTAGTGAACTTAGCCGCAAAAAATAAAATAAATGCTATGGTCGGTCACGTACTTCTGTTTCATCCTGCAGTAAAAAAAATAAAGACAATGATAAAAGATGGAAAGATTGGGAATTTGCAATATTTATATAGTAATAGATTGAATCTTGGTAAAGTTAGAACGGAAGAAAATGTATTTTGGAGTCTAGCCCCGCATGATATTGCGATTTTCCAATATCTTACAGATTCTACTCCAATAAAAATAAATTCAACTGGGAGCACATTCCTTCAGAAAGGAATAGCAGATTCAACAATGACTCAATTAGAATATAAAAATGGTGCTAGAGGCCATGTCTTTGTAAGTTGGCTCCATCCATTTAAAGAGCATCGTTTAGTTGTGATTGGTTCAGAAGCTATGATTTCATTTGAAGACTCTTTAGAGGATAAGCCATTAAAACTTTATTCGAAGAAAATTAATCTAGAATCTGGGGTCCCAGAAAAAATAGATGGGCCTGTAAAGTTAATTTCATATGAGAAGAAAATGCCTTTAGATATAGAACTTGAATATTTTGTTAATCATTTATCTGGTGAAGAGCCAAAAATTTCAAACATAAAACACGGTTATGAGGTTATGAAAACGCTTGTTGAAGCTAGTAAACAGATTTTAATATGAACAATAAATCTAAAAATTACTTTTGTCATGAATCATCCTTTATAGATGAAGGCGTAACAATTGGAGATGGTACTAAAATATGGCATTTTTCACATATACAGTCAGGTGCAACCATAGGGGAAAAATGCTCCTTGGGTCAGAACGTAAACATTGGCAATAATGTTAAAATCGGTAATAATGTAAAAATACAAAATAATGTTTCAGTATATGAAGGTGTCGAGCTTGAGGATTTTGTATTTTGCGGCCCATCAATAGTTTTTACTAATATAAAAATACCAAGATCTGAATTTCCGCAGAGAGGCAAGCAGTATTATGAAAAGACAATTGTAAAAAAATCTGCGAGTATTGGAGCAAATTCGACTATAGTATGTGGTGTAACAATCGGAGAGTATGCATTGATTGGTTCTGGCACTGTGGTTACAAAAAATATTCCACCTTTCACATTAGTTGTAGGAAATCCTGGAAAAATTATTGGGAAGGTTAATAAAAAAGGCATTCGGTTATGATATGTATATCAATAATTGAGACCTTTGAAAGTGTCAAATAACTAAAATAAAGTATGAGAATACTTGTTACTGGTGGTGCCGGATATATCGGTTCGCATATTGTTTTAGAGGCCCTGAAGCAAGGACACAGTGTTACAGTTTTTGATAATCTATCAACAGGGAGTGTTGACAACATTAATGAAAAAACAAAATTTGTTCAAGGCTCTACGTTGTCTACATCTGATTTAAAAAAATTGTTTGAAGAAAATACTTTTGATGCTGTAATTCATATGGCTGCGAGTAAAGCTGCTGGTGAGTCAATGAAGAATCCCTCTAATTATGCAACTAATAATATTTTAGGTGGAATTAACTTAATCAATGTTTGTTCTAACTATGGTATTAAGATTTTTATTTTTAGTTCTTCAGCTGCTGTTTATGGTCTGCCAGAATATATACCTATCGATGAATCGCATTCATTAAATCCTTCAAATTATTATGGCTACACAAAATTAGCATTAGAACAAAATCTTAAATGGTTCAGCGAGTTAAGGGATATGAATTATGCCTCCTTAAGATACTTCAATGCTGCTGGATACGATTTAAAGAAAAGAGTTACTGGGATGGAGAGCAACCCACAAAATTTGATTCCACTGGTAATGGAAGTTGCAATTGGGACTAAGTCAAAGATTGATATATATGGGAATGATTATTCTACTATTGATGGAACAGGTGTACGAGACTATGTTCATGTAAATGACTTAGCAATAGCTCACATTAAAGCAATAAGTTATTTGAAGAAAGAAAGAAAAAATATTACTTTAAATCTTGGAACTGGAGTTGGTTTTTCTGTCCTAGAAGTCGTTAATAAAGTAAGAGAGGTAAGCGGGAAAAACATAAGTTTTGAGATTGTTAATAGGAGAGAAGGTGACCCAGATACTGTTATTGCAAAAGCAGATTTAGCAAAAAAATTGATAAATTGGGAATCTAAGTTTTCAGATTTGGATTCAATTATAGCCTCTACGTGGGATTTATATAAAGATAAGACGTCTTTTTGATCATCTTTAATATTAATCATACTAAAATGTGCTCTTTTTCTATGGAAAATAAATATTACTTCATTTTAAAATGAAATTCAATGATCCAAATATCGCTGTCATTGGTCTAGGCTATGTTGGTTTCCCACTGGCTGTAGCTTTTAGCCAAAAATATAACGTTATTGGCTTTGATATTAATATTGATAGAGTCAATGAACTTAAAAACGGTATTGATAAAACTAATGAGGTTAAGCAAAAAGTTCTCGGTAATATAAAAAATATAACTTTCACATCAGATGAGTCATTATTAAAAGATAAAAACATTTATATTATAACAGTTCCTACTCCTGTAGATAAGAGCAATAATCCCGATTTAAGACCTCTTATTTCTGCAACGAAAACAGTTTCAAGATATCTAAATAAAAATGATATAGTAGTTTATGAATCAACAGTGTATCCTGGCTGTACTGAACAAGTGTGTGTCCCAATTCTTGAAAATCATTCTGGGCTAATATACAATTCAGAATTTTTTTGTGGATATAGTCCTGAAAGAATCAATCCTGGTGATCAAGAGCATACATTAATTAATATATGTAAAATTACTTCAGGCTCAACTCCCGAGATCGCTGACTACATTGATGCTTTATATAAAAGCATTATTAAAGGAGGCACATACAAAGTCTCGAGTATGGTCATTGCAGAAGCTGCTAAAGTTATAGAGAATACTCAAAGAGATGTTAATATAGCTTTAGTAAATGAATTAGCACTTATTTTTGATAAGCTCAAGATAAGCACCAATGAGGTTTTAGAAGCAGCATCAACAAAATGGAACTTTTTCCCATTTAAACCTGGACTAGTTGGCGGACATTGCATTGGAGTTGATCCTTACTACCTTACTCATAAAGCAATGGAGGTTGGACATCATCCACAGATAATATTAGCAGGAAGGAAAATCAATGATAACATGGGTGATTTTATAGCTGAAAAAACAATTTCGGAGCTTGCAAAACAGGACATAAGCCCATTAGGAGCAAAAGTTACTATCCTGGGACTATCATTTAAAGAAAATTGTCCTGATTTTAGGAACAGTAAAGTTATTACAATTATCAAACGCTTAAGACATTACAACTGTAAAATTTCTATTTCTGATCCGCATGTTAATCCTGAAGATGTTGAAGTTAAACACAACATTAGGTTAGAAAATCTTAAAAGTATAAAAAAACAAGATGCTGTTATCATCGCAGTAGCCCATAATCAATATAAAAAAATTGGAATGAACGATTGGGAAAAGATATTAAGAAGAGATGGTGTCATCATTGATGTCAAGTCTGTTTTTAAGAAAAATTACTTTTCTGAAAAAAGATTTAAATATTGGTCGCTTTAGGAAGCATAATGGAAAAAATAATTGTTACAGGTAGCTCAGGATTTATTGGAATGCACTTATGTAAGAGCCTTTTAGAGGATGGTTACAAAATTTGCGGGATAGATAACATGAACAATTATTACGATTTAAAGTTGAAAAAATCTCGTTTAGAATTACTATCGAGTTATAAGAACTTTACTTTTAAAAAAATAGATATTTCTAACACAGAGGCTATTGAATCAACATTTAAAGAAGTAAAACCTAATAAGGTCGTTAACTTGGCGGCTCAGGCAGGTGTAAGATATAGTATAGAAAATCCTCAAGAATACATTAAGTCAAATGTACTTGGATTTACCAACATAATTGAATCCTGTAAAAATAATAAAGTGAGTGGATTGATTTATGCTTCAAGTTCCTCTATTTATGGGGGTAATGGAAAAATACCATTTTCTATAGATGATAGAGTTGACAAGCCAATTTCAATGTATGCTGTATCTAAGAAATCAAATGAGCTTACTGCATATACATATAATCATTTGTTTGGTTTAAATACAACTGGTCTAAGGTTTTTTACTGTATATGGTCCTTGGGGAAGGCCGGATATGGCCATGTATATTTTTGCTAATAAGCTAATGCAGGGTGAAGAAATTTCAGTTTTCAATAATGGGGAAATGTATCGAGATTTTTCATATATCGATGATATTGTAAATGGGATAAGAAGCAGCATCGAACATAATTATCCATATGAGTTGTTTAACCTAGGGAATAATCGTTGCGAAAACCTTTTAGATATGATTGGCTTTATAGAAGAAGGCCTTGGTAAAAAAGCAGAAATAAAATACACAGGTATGCAACTTGGAGATATAAAAAAAACTTATGCGAATATAGACCATGCAAAGAAAAAGTTAAACTATGATCCTAAAGTTTCTATAAAAGAAGGTATTCCTAAGTTTCTTGATTGGTATAAATCTTACCATAATCTAAAGTAAAGAATTATATATTTATTTTGTAAAACCTATCTTGAATATTCCAAAAAATATAAGGGTAGTTGTTCAAATCCTCCTCATAAAAATCTAAATGGTAGTTAAAATAATATTAAAATATTTTAAATATATCCCGGTAGTTTTTTGGGTAGTTGAATAAAAATAATACATTTATTATATTTAGGTAAAATAGCGATAAAAAATAGAATACAAATGAGTAGCATTTACAAAAAAGGGAGGGATGGTTATTATTACTATCAAACTTATATTTATAATTCAAAAAGTAGAAAGAAGGATAAGCGCGTATTTCATGCATTAGGTACAAAAGACTTTGAAGTTGCAAAGGATAAACAAAAAAAACTGGATCTAAAATATGATAAACAAAGAAATAATAACCTCCATAAAATCAAAAAAAATCAATTTCCCAAAATAAAAGCTGGAGCTTTTGTTATTTTTATGGTTTTTATTACTGTTTATCTATCAAAATACTATGATCAAAGTGAAATTACTAAAAAGACAAACACCATTCATGATTTTAGGGGTTATGAGCAAAATGAAAATAAAGATAATAATATTAACATAATTGATTCTCAAAACGTAATTAGTAATCTTCTACCTCCTAATAAAAGTATTACCGAAAAAGGGAAAGAGCTTCTGGTAGCTCAAGGGCAAGAAGTTGCTATTCCTTCTTTTACAATTGAGCGAATTGAAAGGCTGTCTGGTTCATTTCAGCAAGGAAAATTATATGTTTCCGTTGACTCAGAATCGAGTAAAACGAGTCAGAATTTACTTTGCAAAGAGCTCAAGCAGCGTTTTAGTGAATTCTCAAATATTGTTATTTGTCTTTATGCAGATAATGAAAAAGGCAAAAATCTTGCTATGGGCAATGATAAAAATGTTAGCATCGAACAACAAAAGCTTTTCTGGCTTGCTATGTATACATATAATCCTGTAGAAGGTGAATATTTTGATGATAATCCAAGTAGCTATCTTGGAGTCAATTAGAAGGATTTTACTATGAAAAAAATAACTCTACTAATAATTACATATACGTGTATTGTTTTTGGACAAACGAGCGAGCAAATAAAAAAAGCTAAAGAACTAGTTCGAAAATCTGGTATGTCTGAAAGTGAGGCAAGAAATGCTGCCAAATCACAAGGTTATTCTGATCAACAGATTGATGCCGTAATTCAAAAAGAAAAACTACCTAAGATAGGAGCCGATAATCCTTCAAATCAATCGATAGAAAATAGTATACCAATCGAGCCTGAGCAATCCAATGAATTAATTCTTGAAGGTGAAATGGAAGTCATTAATGAAGAAGAACTGAACATTGAATCTTCAACGCAGCCTGCTCGAAAAGTTTTACCCTATTATGGTTATGATATATTTAAACGTGATCCTGCAATTTTTCAAGCAACTTCTGTTGGAATAGTAGATCCAGATTACTTAATTGGCCCTGGCGATGAGATCATTGTTATGTTATGGGGAGAGACCCAGTTTCGACAAGTATTTCCCGTAGATCGAGAAGGTTTTGTTTTTATACCGGAAATCGGGCAAGTCTTTGTAAATGGTTTAAATCTAAACCTACTTGAATCAAAGTTGTTCAGAGTCTTTTCTCAATCTTATGCGAGTTTGAATCCTCAAGGAAGTGATCCCACTACCTTTTTAGATGTTAGTCTTGGTAATTTGAGACCTTTGAGGATACAGGTTCTTGGTGAAGTTCGTCAGCCAGGTGCATACACAGTTAGCCCTTCAGCTACGTTATTTTCAGCATTATACTATTTTAATGGACCCACAACATCGGGGTCCCTTAGAGATGTTAGGTTAATCCGTAACGGAAAAGAAATAGCATCAATTGATTTTTATGATTACCTATTATCAGGTAAAAAGCCAAAGGATCAAAAATTACAGCTAGATGATGTTATATTTATTCCACGCAGACTAAAATCAGTTACTATAGAAGGTGAAATAAATCGTAGTGGTATTTATGAGCTTAAGCCAGAGGAAGGTCTATCTGATCTGATCAATCTGGCTGGGAGCTTGAAGATTACGGCATATTTAGGTCGTTCTCAAATTGATCGGATAGTACCTTTTTATGATAGGGCAGAAAAGAATATGGATCGTATGATAATTGATGTGAATTTGGAGGAAGTTTTAAAATCTGAGGAACAATTTCCAATTCAAGATGGTGATAGAATACAAATCTTTTCAGTTTTAGATCTTCGCCAAAATGTAGTTGAATTAAGAGGATCTGTTACGCGCCAAGGAAACTATGATCTAGGTAAATCTCTGAAATTAAGTGAATTAATTGAAAGGGCTGATGGTCTTCTTGGAGATGCCTATCTAAATCGGGTTGATATTATCCGCGTTAAACCAGATTTTTCTGAAGAATTGATAAAATTAAACCTCCAGCTTGCTATGAATAAGGATTCTAAAAACGATATTCAACTGCAGAGCATGGATAGAGTTAAGGTATATGGAATGACTGAAATGGTTTCACAGTCATATGTTTATATTGAAGGTCACGTAAAAAAACCAGGTCGTTTCCCACTCCAAGATAATATGAGACTTTACGATTTGATATTTAAATCTGGAGGATTTGTGGATGAATCATTTAAGAAAATGGCGTACCTAAATAGAGCAGATTTATTGAGGATGGATGACGATAGGATCAATAGATCGATTATTCCCTTTAATTTACAAAACCTGCTAGAAAATCCTGAATCAAATGATAATCTTATGCTTGTGGATAATGATTTGATTAGGATATATAAAAAAACTATTTTTAAATCCACACAAAAAGTTGAAATAAATGGCTCCATTCTTAAACCTGGGGTTTATAATCTAAAATCTGAAATGAATCTTAACGATCTAATCCTTGAAGCTGGGGGAATGAAAAACAAACAATTAAATCATAAAATAGAAATAGCTAGACTAGATCCAAATAATAATGATTTAAATCATTATGCAAAAGTCATTACTCTTACTGTCAATGGTGGGAATAGCAAAACCTTTGAAAGTAATAATGGGCAAGCAGATGAATACTTATCAGATTCTGGTACCATCAAATTGCAACCCAATGATTTAATCTCTGTTCGTCCAGATCCCTTCTCTGCAAGTCAAAAACTTGTTAGCATTTCAGGTGAAGTTTTATACCCTGGGGACTATACAATTTTAAACTCCAATGAGAAAATTACAGATATAATCGAAAGGGCTGGGGGCCTTAGGCCTAATGCCTATTTAAACTCTTCGCAATACATTAGAAACGGAGAAAGGATAAATATTGCATTTAAAAAAATTATGAAGAACCCAAAATCTAAAATTAATTTTAAAGTTCAGAATGGAGATGAAATTATAATCAATAAAGAACCCAACTTTGTAAGGATTTTAGGAGAAGTTAATTCATCTGGACTTCATAAATATATAGCTGGTAAACGATTAAAATATTACTTAAAAATTGCAGGCGGGTTTTCACCAGATGCTGATAAAAATAATATATGGATCGTATACCCGAACGGAGATTCAAAAAAGTATAATAGGTGGTCAATCTTTGGTCCAAATATTATCGATGGTTCCATAATTCATGTTGGTAGAAAACTAGATGAGGAACCTTTTGATCATACGGAATATGCAAAAGAATTGACATCGATTATTGCAAACTTGGCCCAAGCAATTTCGATAGTAGTATTAGCATCTAGATAACAAGGAAAAATTTGTAAATTTGATCGTATCTAGTTTTTTCTAAAATACTTTGTTTAAAGAATTCTTGCAGAATCCTCGACAATAGTTAATAAGGTCATATAATATAACAAAATGTATAAAAAAGCATTAATAGCAGGTGTTACAGGGCAAGATGGTTCATATTTAGCAGATTTGTTGCTTCAAAAAGGATATCAAGTCCACGGTATTGTTAGAAGAAGTAGTTCTTTTAACACAGGAAGAATTGATCACATAATTAACAATGATAAACACAATGATAAATTTTTCTTTCATCATGGAGATATTACAGATACCAGTAATCTTAATCGTATTTTAGAAAAAGTAAGGCCTGATGAAATATATAATCTTGCAGCACAAAGTCATGTAAAGGTATCATTTGAAATTCCAGACTACACTGCGCAGGTAGATGCATTAGGTACTCTTCGGTTTCTTGAAGCTATAAGAGAAACACAAATAAACACTAAATTTTATCAGGCCTCTACTAGTGAGCTTTTTGGTAAAGTCCAAGAAATTCCACAAAAAGAGACCACCCAGTTTTATCCTCGCTCTCCATACGGAGTTGCAAAGTTATACGCCTATTGGATTATAATTAATTACAGAGAATCATATAATCTATTTGCCTGTAATGGAATTTTATTTAATCATGAATCACCCAGAAGAGGTGAAACATTCGTTACAAGGAAAATCACCAGGGCAGTTGCCAGAATAAAAGAAGGGCTTCAAGAAAAATTGCAATTAGGAAATCTTAATGCAAAAAGAGACTGGGGGTACGCTCCTGAATATTGTGAGGGTATGTGGCGAATTTTGCAACAGGAGAAACCAGATGATTTTGTTCTTGCAACTGGAGAACAGCATTCTGTAAGAGAGTTTACTGAACTAGCTTTTAAAGAATTAGATATTGAAATTGATTGGGTAGGAAAAAATGAAAAAGAGCATGGCATAAATAGAAAAACAGGGGATACAATTATAGAAATTAATCCTAAATATTATCGTCCAGCAGAAGTTGATACCCTCCTAGGTGACCCATCTAAAGCCAAGGAAAAAATAGGATGGATGGCCAAAACTCCATTTAAAAAACTAGTGAGCATTATGGTGCAATCTGATTGGCAGAAAGTGAAAAAGAGAGGTTTTTAGCTGAAACTTTCTTCAAAAGTATATATCGCTGGGCATAACGGGATGGTTGGTTCAGCTATACATCGTTTATTGGAATCATCAGGTTATAAAAAGATTATAACCAGAACATCTAAAGAACTAGACCTTCGAGATCAAAAACAAGTTTCAAAACTTTTTGAAAAAGAAAAGCCTGATTATGTCTTTTTAGCAGCTGCAAAAGTTGGTGGGATTTTTGCTAATGATACCTACAGAGCAGATTTCATTTACGAAAATATTCAAATCCAAAATAATATAATTCACAATTCTTATATCTATGATGTTAAAAAACTTTTATTTTTAGGTAGTTCATGTATTTACCCACGTAATTGCTCCCAACCAATGAAGGAAGAACATTTATTGACAGGTCCACTAGAACAGACAAATGAACCCTACGCTATCGCGAAAATTGCAGGTATAAAAATGTGTGAAAGCTATAATAGACAATATGAAACTAATTATATTTCATTAATGCCAACGAATCTTTATGGTCCTAAAGATAATTATGATTTGGAAACATCTCATGTTTTGCCGGCTTTAATTAGGAAAATACACTTGGGTAGATGCCTAGAGAAGAATGATTGGGAAACAATAAAATCTGATTTAAATAAAAATCCAATTAAGGGGTATAATGGTAGTGCCTCAAAGAGTCAAATTGCGCTATTATTAAAGGATTTTGGTTTTTCTTTTGAAATTGATCAATCCTCATTTGATATTGATTCAAAATCTGTTAATATTACACTTTGGGGTACAGGTGAGCCATTGAGAGAGTTTTTACATGTGGATGACTTGGCTGCAGCATGTGTACTAATGATGGAAAAACTTGATGCTAAAGATCTAATTAGCGAAAAAATATCTCATCTGAATGTTGGTTCGAATCAAGAAATCAAGATTAAAAATTTGGCCCAATTAATTAAGGAAGCAATAGGTTATAAAGGTATTCTAACGTTTGCGGATATAAAATCGGATGGCACACCGAGGAAACTTTTAGATTCCAAAAGAATAAATGCTCTTGGATGGGACCAAAAGATTCCGTTATCTAGGGGTATAGTTTCTACGTACTCAGAATTCAAAAACTAATTTTGTATAAAAAGATATAGATAATTAGATGACTAGTAAGCCCAAAATAAAATCTGATATTCCCTCTTATGAACTCTTACAAGAGGATTCAATGTCTCTAGGGGATATATTGCTTAATCTTGCTGAACATATTAAGCTAATTTTTATTGTCCCTACGATTTTTTGTAGCTTAACGATTATTTATGTCCAATTTTTTGCAACCCCCGAATACACATCAACCTCAAAAATTATGTCTTCCTCTGGAGGAAGTACGAATGCCCAAGCATCAGGCCTAGCTGCTCAATTTGGTATCAATATCCCCAGCTTGCAATCAGAGCCTTTGTGGGTATATCCTGAAATTATTCAAAGTAGAACCTTGGCAAGAAAGATATTAAAAAAAAGATTTGATACAAATGAATTTGGTCAACAAAAAACATTATTGCAGATTTTGACATATGGGAATGAAGACCCTTCTTACGGAATTGACACATTAATAATAAAAGCTATTGAAAACTATCTTGGAATGATGGAAGTTTTTGAAGATTCAAAAACAGGAATATTTACTTTGAGTATTAATGCTTCAGAACCGACTTTAGCTTCAGATCTGAATATGGCAATAATTCAAGAATTGGATACACACCAAAGGAACTATAATAAGGATAAAACTACCGATACAAAGACTTTCATTGAAGAAAGGATAGTAACAACTGAAAGAGATTTAATGTCTGCTGAAGAAAATTTAAAAGTTTTCAGAGATAGGAATAGGCGAATTGAAAATTCACCTTCTCTACAACTAGAAGAGCAACGTTTAAGAAGAGAGGTAGCGGTTTTGACTGGTGTTTTTACAACCTTAAAACAGCAACTTGAAACCACAAAAATTCAGGAATTTAAAGATTCAGATTATGTCATAATTGTTGATCCTCCAGAAGTTTCTTTGTATCCCTCCAAGCCTAAAAAGCGAAGAAGTGTTATTTTAGCAGGCTTGATAGGAATTACCTTTGGTGTTCTATTGGCTCTTTTTAAGGAATCATTAAGCAATAAGAATAAAGAAGAAAAAATCAAAATGTCAAAAGCCAAGTTCCTATTTGTTCAAAATATTTCTGATTTAATTCCTAAAAGATTTAAATAATTTTTATTCAATAGGCACATGAAAAAAGTACTCATAACAGGCGCAACAGGTTTTATTGGTTCTCATTTAACAGAATATCTTGTTGAAAAAGGATATAATATTATTGCATATGATCGCTACAATTCAAATAATCACTGGGGCTGGCTTGAGAATTCAAAATATAAAAGTGATTTTCATATGATTCTTGGTGATGTAAGGGATTATGATTCTATCTCAAAAGCAATGGTTGGTTGCGATACTGTGTTTCATTTAGCCGCACTCATTGGCATACCCTATTCATACTTATCACCTTTAGCATATATAAGAACAAATATTGAGGGTACATATAATGTGTTAGAATCAGCAAAAGATCTAGAGCTTGATCAAATTTTAATAACATCTACTAGTGAAACATATGGCTCTGCTCAATACATTCCCATTGATGAGAAGCACCCTCTTGTTGGACAATCGCCTTACTCCGCTTCAAAAATTGCTGCAGATCAATTGGCAGTTAGTTATTTCAAATCTTTTGATTTACCTGTTAAGCTTATTCGTCCTTTCAATACCTATGGTCCGAGGCAGTCAGCAAGAGCAATAATCCCGACAATCATTTCCCAATTAATTAGTGGTAAAACTGAGATTGAATTGGGTAGTCTTCATCCAACTAGAGACTTGACATATGTTGAAGATACTTGCTCTGGATTTTTAGAAGTATATAAATCTGATTCGTTATTTGGGGAAGCAACAAATATTGGAATGAAAACAGAAATATCTATTGGCGATTTGGCTGAGCTTATAGGAGATGTAATGAATATTAAGCTAGTAATCAAATCGAGTAAAAATAGAATTCGACCTGAAAACAGTGAAGTAGAAAGATTGTTTTGCGATAATTCTAAGCTGTTGAATTTTACATCATGGAAACCAAAATTCACACTTGAGAATGGAATCAAAGAAGTTATTAGGTGGATGGAGGATCCTAAAAACAACCATCATTTTAAACCAGATTTATATAATGTATAAAATTCCACTGTCTGTTCCGTCAATAAATGGCAATGAACTAAAATATGTAAAAGAATGTCTTGATAAAGAATGGGTGTCCTCCGCTGGAACATATGTTGACCTATTTGAAAAAAAAATTGCTCAATACACTAATTCAAAATATGCAATAGCTTGTGTTAATGGCACTGCTGCTTTACAAGTAAGTATAAGATTATCAGGTGTGAAGCCTGGGGAAGAAGTTATAATACCCTCTTTGACTTTCATTGCTCCAGTTAATGCAATTGTATATAATGGCGCTATTCCAATATTTATGGATTCTGATGATTTCTACAATATAGATGTTGCGAAAACAATTCAATTCATAGAAAACGAAACCACCTTTAAAGATGGTTTATCATATAACAAAAGAACTGGCAATGTTGTTTCAGCGATTATTCCAGTACATATTTGGGGGAATGCATGTTGGCTAGATGATCTTGCATTTCTATGCAGAGAAAGAAATATTTCAATTATTGAAGATGCTAGTGAAAGCTTAGGTACATCATACACCAAGGGGAAATACCAAGGGATGCATACTGGGACAGTCGGAGCTTTAGGGTGTTTATCTTTCAATGGAAATAAAATAATAACAACTGGAGGAGGAGGTATGATCCTCACTAATGAAAAATCATTAGCAGAGAAAGCAAAATACCTCACTACGCAAGCGAAGGATGACCCTGTGAGATACATCCATAATGATATTGGCTACAATTTTAGGCTTACGAATATTCAAGCTGCATTAGGAGTTGCTCAATTAGAGCAGTTACCTGGGTTTATAAAAAGAAAAAAAGAAATTCATAACTATTACAAAAGTACTATTGATAATATAGATGGTTTAGCGATATCTAAAGGGCCTGATTTTTCAAGTAATAATTATTGGATAAACATTTTGCAGATTGACAGCAGTGCCTATAATCATAATATAGAAAATCTCATGCAAAGATTTGACCAAAAGGGTATTCAAACTAGACCTGTATGGAAACTTAACCATCTTCAGAAACCGTATAAAAAATTTCAGAATTATAAAATTATTAACTCATGTAAATTAGTTGAAAACAGTTTATGCTTGCCTTCCTCATTCAATCTTTCAGATGATGATTTAAACAAAGTTTTTAAAGTGTTAAATGGATAAAATTATTTTAATTGGTTCAGGTGGCCATGCTAGTTCTTGTATTGATGTGATTGAGTCTATTGGGCAATTTGAAATCATAGGATTAATTGAAAAAAGTAACAGGAATGTTAATGTAAATCTTGGCTATCCTGTAATTGGAACAGACCAAGATCTAGAAAAGTATAGTAATAAGTGCCCTAATGCTTTAATTACTGTTGGACAAATAAAATCATCGCAAAAGAGATTAAAATTGTATGAAAAATTAAAAAATTTAGGATTCAATCTTCCCGTAATTATCTCGCCCAATGCTCATGTTTCTAAGCATTCTCAGATTGGTGAAGGGTCAATAATTATGCATGGAGTATTAATTAATGCAAATGCTAAAATTGGGGCGAACTGTATTATTAATAGTAAATCTCTTATTGAGCATGATGCGGTGATCGGAGACAACTGTCATATTGCAACAGGTGCAATAATTAATGGTGGTGTATGTGTAGGTGATAGTTCATTTGTAGGCAGCGGGTCTGTTACTAAGCATTCTCTTGTCATTGGGAGTAATTGCATTATTGGCTCAGGAATCTCTTTGAAAAGTGATGTTAGTTCTGGTAAAACTATTGTTTAGAATTTCTAAACTAAAATGATTTCATAGAAAATAAAATTCTATTATGGTAAGTTCGATTTACAAAAAGTAATAGATTAATAAATAAAGATTCAAATACATTTATACATCCATATTAAAATAGCTCTTTTACAGTCATTAAAGATTGTAGTTAGTAGAGATTTTAATTCATCAGATAGCATTTTGGTAATTGGATAGGCATTTATAATGGTAACATAGTATCATTTGCATTTGATAAAGACTACATGTATTTGTAAGTATTATGATAAAAATCTCAGAGTTATTAAATCAATAAATGGGAAACGCACATTGATCGAAATGAAATCTTTAATAATGTTAGATGGCAAAATTATTGAACTCGATCAAACAGATTCTAGATATGTAACTTATAGCAACTTTCGTGATAAGTAATAAACTATATACAATTTTAAGGTAATTCTTTGTTATTTAAATGCAAACAAACATCATTTTTAACTTTGGTAGATTTTCTAAAGGTTAAAAAAAGTTAAAATTGTCAAAAGTTGTAATCATTGCGGAAGTAGGTGTAAACCATAATGGCTCCATCCAAAAAGCAAAAGAGCTAATTAATGTAGCTGCCAAAGCTGGCGCGGACTTTGTCAAGTTTCAGACCTTCAATGCCGAAACACTTGTTACCTCATATGCAGTTAAGGCAAAATATCAAAAAAAGTTAAATAAACCGCATGAAAGTCAATTCGATATGCTAAAAAAATTGGAAATTGATAAAAAAGCACATCAAGGTTTAATTAAATATTGTAAAATGAAAAAGATTCAATTTTTATCAACAGCTTTTGATAATGATAGTATTAACCTATTAGAAGAATTAAATCTTCCTTTATATAAAATTCCATCGGGAGAAATTACAAATTTACCATATTTGCGCCGGATTGGATCAATGGGGAAGCCAATTATATTGTCGACTGGAATGTCTACCATGTTAGAGATAAAAGACGCATTAGGAATACTTATTTCAGCAGGTGCAAAAAAAAGGGAAATAACAGTATTACACTGTAATACTGAATACCCTACTCCTATGAAGGATGTTAATCTAAAAGCCATGCTCACAATGGGTAATGAATTGGGTGTGAACATTGGTTATTCAGATCATACACTTGGCATTGAAGTTCCTATTGCTGCAGTGGCGATGGGTGCAAAAGTAATAGAAAAACATTTCACTCTTGATCGCAATCTTGAAGGTCCTGACCATGCAGCAAGTTTAGAACCAAATGAACTAGAAGCAATGATCTTTGCCATCAGAAACATTGAAAAAGCAATTGGTGATGGAGTAAAAAAGCCAAGCCATAGTGAAATTAAAAACATTCCCATAGCTAGGAAGTCAATTGTAGCAAAAAAAATCATTAAAAAAGGGGAGCTATTTACAAAAGATAATCTAGCTATTAAACGTCCTGGGGATGGTATTTCGCCAGTTAATTGGGATAAAGTTTTGGGTATGAAATCAGACAAAGACTATTCATTTGATGAAAAAATATCAATAATTTTATAAATGTCACAATTTAAGACACCAAACCCTAAGCATTAACTATTCTAGTTAGGGAAAAGTCTTCATATGAAAAAAAGTTATTTTGATAATGAAAATAGACTAATGCCACACGGCATTATGTTCCATCATTTTCATCATGAAAATGAGAGGCCTTATGCTCAAGGTTCAATTACTTCACCAGAGTTTGAAAAAATTATCAATTACATTGGATTAGAAAATATTTTACCAGCAAAAATTTGGTTTGAAAAAGCAATGAATAACACATTGTCTAAAAAACAGGTTTGTTTGACATTTGATGATTCGCTTAAATGTCAAATAGATATAGCCTATCCTATTTTAAAAAAGTTAAAAATTGGCGCCTTTTGGTTTGTTTTTTCTTCGGTATTTAAAGGAGAAGCAAGTCAATTAGAAGTGTATAGATATTTTTACAACATGTACTTTCCAAACTTTAATGCGTTTTATCTAGTTTTTAAAAAATACTTTATCCAATCTGAAATTGGTTATTTGTATGATGAAAACTATGATCTGTTTATAAAATCAAAATACCTAGTAGAATTTGAATTTTATCATGAAGAAGAGCGTGAGTTTAGATTCTTTAGAGATAGAGTATTAAATCGGAAAGATTTCGAGAATATTATGGATAAAATCATAATAGATTATGAAGTTGATGTAAGTAGCATATCCAAAAATCTTTGGATGGACAATAAAGATCTAACAACTTTAAATTCTAACGATCAAGTTATTGGTTTACACTCGTATAATCATCCGACAAATATGGGACAATTGGAAGTTGAGAGGCAGCAAAAAGAGTATCGCGATAATAAAGAACATATTTTATCTGTTATTGATAAAGCTCCGTTAACAGTTTCACATCCTTGTGGTTCATACAATAAATCCACGCTTAAGGTTTTGGATAAATTGGGAGTTAAAATTGGTTTTAGGTCTAATTTTCAAAAATTAAATCATAATACTATGGAATTTCCCAGAGTAGACCACAGCAACATAATTAGGGAAATAAATTAAAAAAAGGGGATATGTATAATAATGAAAGTAAATAGTTATAATGAGTGGGATAAACTTCGAGAGGTTATAGTGGGTACGGCAGATGGCACGGTAGCAACTTTATCTTGGATGAAACCTGATCCAATACCTCCTAAAGTCCTTGAAGAGGCTACTCAACTTTCTCAAAAAGCTAGTCCAAAGTGGTTTTACGATGAAGTATCTGAAGATCTTCAGGGATTGGCTGATGTTCTAACAGACTTTGGAGCTAAGGTGCTAAGGCCAAAGCCATTTGATTATTCACAAATGTTCTCTACTCCATTTTGGACCACTAATAGTAATAATGTATATAATACAAGAGATTTAAATCTGGTGGTGGGGAACTCCGTAATTGAAAGTCCTTCATATCTCGCTAGCAGATATTACGAAACCGGAGCCATGTATGACATTTGGTATGAATATTTTGATAAGGGATTTAAATGGATCGCAGCACCCAAGCCTTTACTTAATTATGAGGCTAAAACCCCATATTTTAGAGATGAGAGTGAGCGTGAATTAACTGATGAAGATAGAAAACATATTGAACTCACTGGTGGTCGTCTAGAGAAGCTTCATAAGCTGAGTGAAAAAGAAATCTTGTTTGAAGCAGCTAATACACTTCGAATGGGTAAGGATCTCCTTTATCTTGTTTCATCTTCTGGTAATTTTAAAGGTGCTAAATGGCTTCAAAGTGTTCTTGGTGAAGATTATAGAGTACACACAACCACTGATATCTATCGTTCGAGTCATATTGATTCAACGGCTATGTGCTTAAGGCCTGGTCTTGTGTTGTTAAATAGTACCAGAGTTAATGAAAAAAATTGTCCAGAAATTTTTAATAATTGGGATAAACTATATTTTGACGATGTTGCACCAACCTCTGAGGCTGAATTAAAATTTCAGAAGGAATTTAGGGACCCAATTGGTAATCAGATAGAGGAATTAGGTTTTCAAACGAATCTCCATGATATGAGTTCTCCTTGGGTAGGGATGAATTTTCTTTCTGTGGACCAAGAAACGGTTGTTGTCGATGAAAGACAAACCAATCTTATTAAACTTTTAGAAAAAAATAAATTCACAGTAATACCTATTCGAATGAGGCATATATATACTCAAGGTGGAGGCATTCATTGTGCTACTTTGGATACTGTTAGAGAAGGTGAATTAGAGGATTACTTCAATTAAGACGAATATTTATAATTTAAAAAAGGAAATTTATGAAAGATTTAAAGACCGTCGAGCAATCGACTTTAAAAACATTTAAAACTCATAGGCCTAGTGAATATTTCAAAGAAAAAGAAAATGATAAATCATTTAATGTTCATGATAAAAAAGTTGAGCACCTTTATAGATTTGGACTTGCGTTTCCTCCAGAATATTTCAGAGGCAGGACGCTTATTGATTTAGGTGCAGGGACAGGGCATCATACTGTTTCATTAGCCAGATGGGGAGCAAAATGTACCTTGGTTGAAATGAATGATGACGCACTTGATGTAGCTAGGAATGTATTTTCAAAATTTTCAGAAGTTGAAGATCACCATTTCATTAATTCATCCTTGTATGATATTGACAAAGTAAAATATCGTGAAAAATTTGACATAGCACATTCACGTGGCGTTCTTACACACGTTGCCGATAAGCGTGGGGCCTTTGAAATACTTGCGTCACTTGCCAAACCTGGTGGATATGTGATTTATGGTGATAGAAATACATGTGGTGGCATACAGGAAATGCTACAAAGGCTGGCGGTATATAGTTATGCTGGGAATGACGAACTACAAATCGTTAATGTTAGTGAAAAACTCTTTTCGGATGATATTGATAGGAGTGTATTGTCAGTGCCTAGATCAAGAGAAGCCGTAATATATGATAGGTGGGTAATTAGGCAGCAAGATGATCCAAGCATATCTGACGTTATTGATTTTTTTGAGGAGAATAATCTTTTATACGTCAATTCATGGCCTAGAATTGACTTTTTAGGTCGAGGCGTCTCTACATTTACAGATCCAAATAACAATCATGCCCTTAAACAAGGAGCTTTTCTTGTTGAAAATCTTTGGATGATTTTAAATGATGGTGAGAGTGAAAATATTAAATCTCTTGAGGGTGTTGGTATTGGTGAATATAAAAACTTATTGGTAACTGTAGCTAATATGCTTAGAAATTTAAATGCTGATACAGAAATAGATCTTGGCTCAATGCAACAAGATTTCAGAACGATGAAAAAGTTATCTAAAGAAGCATTTGGTGAGCCTCTATTAATTTCAAGGCTGGATAAGTTTTTTAATGAAGTAGAATCATTTATTGAATCAATAAATAATAAAAAAAGCCTATCTGAAATTCGTCAAGAACTAGACGCTTATGAAATATTATTCAAAGGCTTTTCAGGAGTGAGGCACGTCGACTATATTGCTTATAAGAAAGTTTTGTAGATTAAATTAATAAATGCTACAATTTTTTTCTCGAATTTTAGACAATTCTCACTGAACGGAGCATGATAAAAAAGATATGCATTGTAACTGGCTCAAGAGCAGAATACGACCTTCTCTTTTGGATAATATCAAAGGTAAATAATGATTCTGATCTAGAATTACAGCTTCTGGTAACAGGAACGCATTTATCTCCTGATTTTGGATATACTGTTAGCGAAATCGAAAATGATGGTTTTGCTATTAGTAAAAAAATAGAAATGATTTTATCTGCTGATACATCAAGCGGTGTAGCAAAATCGACGGGATTAGGAATGATCGGTTTTGCAGATGCATTTTCAGAGCTCAACCCTGATATAATTATTTTGCTTGGAGATAGGTACGAAATATTGGCTGCTGCATTCTCTGCAGTTTTAGCAAAAATTCCGATAGCTCATATTCATGGAGGGGAAGTCACAACCGGAGCGTTTGATGAGGCGATTCGTCATTCAATTACAAAAATGTCACTTTTCCACTTTGTAGCAGCTGAAGAATATAAAAAAAGGGTAATACAATTAGGAGAGTATCCTGATAGGGTCTTTTTGGTAGGTGGTTTAGGTGTGGATGGTATTATGCAGGCTGATCTACTATCAAAAAAAGACTTGGAAGAAGAGTTAGGGTTTTTCATTTATCCAAAAACATTTTTGGTTACTTTTCACCCAGTAACATTAGATAATCAGAGCCCAAAAGATCAGTTAAATGAACTCCTTTCAGCACTTGAATCATTAAATGATGCATACTTTATTTTTTCATCACCAAATTCAGATACAGGACACAGTTTTATTTTCAAAGGCATAAAAGAATTTGTTTCAAAGAACTCTAGTAATTCAGTATTATTAAATTCTATGGGAAGAAAAAAGTATCTTTCATGTTTACAATACGTTGATGCCGTCGTAGGCAATTCATCTAGTGGATTGTTGGAATGCCCAACTTTTAAAATAGGTACAATTAATATTGGAGATAGACAGGATGGAAGATTAAAAGCAGACAGTGTTATCGACTGCAAACCAATAAAAAAGTCAATTCTGAAAGCATTTGATATTTTGTACAATCCAGATTTCCAAAAAACTTTAAAAAATGTTAAAAATCCCTATGGTGATGGCGGTGCTTCAAATAGAATAATAAAGATTATTAAACATCAAAAGCTTCCAAAAGAAATAAAAAAGCAGTTTTATGATTTATGAAAAGTCTATTTATTAATTTTAATGATTCAATAAAAGAAGCCCTAAAAAGGCTGAATAAAAGCGGCAAGGGAAGTTTAATTGTTGTTGATGAAAATGACAATTTTCTTGGTACGTTAAGTGATGGCGATGTTCGTAAATCTATTTTAAATGGAGAAAAAATAAAAAGTTCAATAAAAGATATTTTTAATAATAATTCTACTTTTTTAAAAGAGGGATCTTACTCAAGTCAAAAAGTAAAAGACATTTTCCTTAGGAACAAATTTGATTTGATACCAGTAATTGATAAAAACAAGAAAGTTGTTGACGTTCTGACTTGGGTTAGGACATTTGAA
>CEQL01149283.1_pt1 | contig 27181 bp, 26 predicted proteins | sample 356281 | NCBI WGS metagenome assembly CEQL01 (sample SAMEA2621203, study PRJEB7988) | marine metagenome | biome: marine biome (ENVO:00000447); feature: surface water layer (ENVO:00002042); material: "saline water (ENVO:00002010), including plankton (ENVO:xxxxxxxx)" | depth 5 m
TAGATACCCACCAACTATTGGTTCATCCTTAAAAAAACTAACCACCCTTTTTCCATACGACCCCCCCCATCCAAAAATATTAGTTCCTGAGAATCTTTCAATATATATATCAATGGCAAAAACAATAAATAAAATTGTCCAAATATTAAGTACCTTTATATTTTTTTCAGAAATATAAAAAAAATAATTTATTGCTATAAAAAAAAATATTAATCTTATAAACCCAAAATTTCTTTTGAATCCAATTTCATGATCTAAAGATATTAATGAGTTTATTATTAAATAAATATAAATTGCGAATAATAATTGTACAGTTTTATCTTTGTATAAAAATTTGTAATGAGCACTTTTGACAAAGATTAAAAAATATAAAAGAATAATTAATATCATATTTGTTAAAGATAAAGATGGACCTATGACTATTGATAAAGGCATTATTAATAATAAAAGAAAAAAGATTTTGTTATAATTAATCGACATAAACTATAATTTGCGCCTTATTTTTTAGAATTTATAATGTTATAAATATCATCATTATCATAAAAATGAAAAGTAAAATTATATTGTTTATGCCTTGTGTAGATTTAGGCGGTGTAGAAAAAAATTTTTTTCTAATTTCAAATTTTTTAGCTGAAAATAAAAATAATATTGTTGTAATTAGTGTCTCGAAAAATATCAAAAGTCGTCTTCATAAAAATATAAAATTTGTGAGCTTAAATTTAAATATATGGAGCAAATTAAGCCGAAGGCTAAAATTTATATTAGGAATTTTTTTATTAATTAGAGAAATATTTAAAGATAAAAATTCATTAGTTGTAAGTTTTCAAGCAAATATTTATTGTGGTCTTTTATCAAAGCTATTTGGTTTTAATTTAATTATTAGGTCTAATTCTTCACCAGCAGGTTGGTCAAAAAATTTTATTAAAAAATGTTTTTATAAAATTGGATTACATGCAGCTAAGAAAGTAATTGTAAATAGTAAAGATTTTAAAAAAATTATTAAAAAAGAATTTAATATAAATGCTACAACAATTTATAATCCATTAAATAAAAACGAAATAATAAAGTTATCAAAAAAAAAAATAAAATTTAGTTTTTTTAAAAGAAATTATCTTAATCTAATTAACGTTGGTAGACTTGAAGATCAAAAAGATCATTTGACACTTTTAAAGGCAATTAAAATAGTAAACGAAAGAATTAAAGTAAAATTACTGATTATTGGTAATGGTAAAAATCAAGACGAATTAAATAAATACATAAATGAAAATAATTTGAATAGCGCTGTAAAAATTTTAAATGATATTCATAATCCTTTTCCATATTTGTGTCGATCTGATCTGTTTATTTTATCCTCTTTATTCGAAGGATTACCTAATGTTTTGCTTGAAGCTATTACACTAAAAAAATTTGTTATATCTACCAATTGTTCAACTGGACCTTCAGAAATTTTGCTTAATGGCAAAGGAGGGATACTAGTACCAATAAAAAATTATAAGAAGATGGCAGAAAATATTATTTATTGTCACAGAAATAAAAAAATATTAAAAAAAAAAACTATTTATGCTAATAAAAAATTGGATAGATTTGATTTAAAAAATAATCTAAATAATTATTTGAAAATTTTCGAAAAATACTAATTTTTTTCGATTATATTCTTAAGTCGCAAGAAATGCCTAAACATTGTAAATTTTATTGAATTTTTTTTAGCGAAGACTTTTTTTTCAAAAATTTTTTTTTTTTCAAGCTTTTTAAACTCTTTTAATTTTCTAAATAATCCATCTTTTTCATTATTCTCAAAAAGTAGCCCACCCTTACCGTTTGATAGAAATTCTCTAGGTCCGTTTTTACAATTACTTGAAATAATCATAGTGTTACATAATGCTGATTCAATTATTACAAAACCAGGATCTTCCCATAAAGATGACAGTATAAAAGCTTTGGACTTTAGCATGTACTTGTAAATATTATTTTTATATCCAAGTAATTGAATATTTTTAGTAAGATTAACTTTTTTTATTTCGCCCAATAGTTTAGTTTTCAACTCACCCTCACCTAATATCAGTAGTTTTTCTTCAGGATAAATATTACAAAATTTTTTAAATTCTTTAATTAAATAAATGAAATTTTTTTGTTTTGTAAGGCGTCCAGCAGCAACAAAGAAAGATTTGTTTTCTTGGCTTATTAATTTATCTTTTCTTTTTTTTTCAATAAATTCTTTTATGTTGATCACTGGATCATGCAATTGAATTACCTTGTTTTTATCAAATACTCTACACCCTATTAAATTTTTTTTAAGATCTTTTGTTGGACAAGTAATCATAAATATTTTTTTTTCTGATAACATCCATAATTTTTTTCTAAAAAAACTTAGTTTTGGGGAGCCAGAAATTCTTAAAATAGTCTTAGTTCTTAAATTTAAAAGATTTATTAAAATCAGCGGTAAAGATGTTATCATGTGAATAATAAAATAGTCAGGTTTTTTATTTTTTATAAAAAAGATAAGTGGAATAATTGAAATTAAAAAAATTATTAAGCTAGAAATTCTATATTTTATATAACCATTTTTAGGTAAATAATTGTAATAGTTAAAACTTAAGTTTTCTATAGAAACATGATTTTCTAAAAGATAATTTTTATATCTATTCCATTCACCGCAAACATTTATAATTTTAACATCATAATTATTAGAATACTTTGCTAAGGATAAAGCAGAATTTAATGTTGCTTTTACAGTAGCTATGTTAGTTAAACATGGTGACCAATAATAAATCGATTTTTTCATTTATTAAATTAATCCATCAAGTAATAATTTAGCTCTTTTTTCATAAGTGTATTTTTTTGACAATAAAATAGCGTTTCTTTTCAAAATATTAATTTCTTTTAAATTGTTTTTTATATTGTTAATGACTTTTAACCATTTAAGTAGATTAAGTCTCATAACAACACAATGTTTGCCATTTTCGATTATTTCATTAAATACTTTTAAATCGCTAATAATTAAAAATTTTCCAGCTGCTAAATAATCAAACAATTTTAATGGCGAAGTATATCTTGCAATATTGCCAATTCCACCTAAAGACTTAAGTTTTCTTTTATTAGAAGGCATAAGCAAAATATCCATTTTTTCTAAATGATATTTAAGTTTTCTATATGACACAAATTCATTTAAAAATAAATTTTTGTAATTATTGTTTTTTTTGATTTCATTAATATCTTCTTTTTTCCCGCCATAAATATAATAATCATTTATTTTATCATTTTTTGCTAATTCTATTATAAATTTCGAACCTTTGCTTTTTTCTAAACTTCCAAAATAGCCAATTCTATATTTTTTTTTTTTCTTTAAAGCTTTAAATTTAAAATTAAGGGATGATGCACTTGGTATAATTTTAATTTTATTTTTATTAACACTAAGTTCTTGCGTCAAAAATTTTTTTACTGAATTAGTTATTGCAACAACTCTCATAATATTTTTTGAATTTAATATGTCAAAATTTTTATATAAAAAACGTATAAATCTTCCTTCATTTGACAAATCATGATGGATTTCGATTATAGTTTTTTTTTTAAAAATATTAAGTATTATTAAAGTGAAAAGATTTCTAGTAACAAATAAATCAGTTTTCAAAGATATTGCTTTAATTACTGAGAAAATTGAAAATAAATAATAATTCAATCCTTTAGGATATTCTGTGAAATACTTTAATTTAATTCTTTTAGGGGTCAATTTCAGATCATAAAAATTTTTCATACTAGTTTTTAAACCTGTATCCGGAGTAATAATAAAAACTTTATTATTTTTACCAATCAATCCTTCGCAAGTTTTGATGACTTGAATGCTGCCAGCATTATGCGAGGGTACAGCAGAATTAAATAAATAGCTTAATCGCATTTAGATTTAAATTTTAATTTTTTTATACAAATTTTTGTTAATTCTAATTATCTTTTAAAAAATAGTCTTTATACCACATTATTGTTTTTCTAATTGATTCTTCAATTGAACTAAATTTTTTAAATTTTGTAATATTTAAAATTTTTTTATTATCTCCGTGAGTTTTGACTATATCTGCCATCTGTAAAGTTGTTTTTTTGATTTTAGGTGTTATTTTGTTCATTCTCATTACGTTAATTATTTTTTTTAATGGAATTGGTCTATTTGAACAAATATTTAAAATATCAAAGTCTTTAACTTTATTATTCTTTTTTAGTAACATGAATAAAATTTTTACAACATCGCCTACGTATGTGAAATCTCTGATATGATTTCCAAAATTATTTAAAACAAATTTTTTGTTAGAAAAAAATGCCGAGATGTATTTTATCATCATCATATCAGGCCTTCCCCATTCACCATAAACTGTGAAAAATCTTAAACCGACTGATTTTAAACCATAATATCTATTATAGAACTCGCTAAGTTCCTCATTGCTTTTTTTCGATAATCCGTAGATATTTTTTGGGTTCGAGGGATATTTTTCTTTAAGTGGGAATTTTCGGTTTTCTCCATAAATTGAACTAGATGATGCATAAAATAATCTTTTTATTTTAAAAAAATTTGAATTATCTAAAATATTAAAAAAACCAAGATAATTACTATCCATATATTTTCTTGGGTTTTTTATTGAATAACGTACACCTGCTTGAGCTGCAAAATGGAATACATAATCAAATTTTTCTCTTTTAAAGATTTTACTTAAAATTTTTTTGTTACATATATCAATTTTTTTAAAATTGTAATTTTTGAATTTAAGCAAAATTTTGTTTCTGTTTTTCTTTAAATTAACATCATAATAGTCGTTAAAGTTATCAATACCAATTATTTTATAACGAGTGTGTGTAAGTAAAAATTTTGCAAAATTAAACCCGATGAATCCAGCTGAACCTGTTATTAATATTTTCATAAATTTAATCTACTAAATATAATATTTTTTTATTTTTTAATTTTTTTATCAATTTTTTAATTTCATTATGTTCTATTGATATAACATAAATATTAAATTTATTGATATTAATAGGCTTATTAATAATTTTGTTTTTTTTTGCTATTATATTATTTAAGGTTGGGTCATATCCATAAACATTTGGAATACTATTTTTAATCTTTTTATAAATTTTAAGTGATAATGAGTTTCTTAAATCAGATACATTTTTTTTATAAGTGAGGCCACAAAACAAAATTTTTTTTCTTTTAAGTTTAATCTTTTTCAATTTCTTAATTAACTCATTTTTTAAATAAACAGATATATTGTCATTAATTGATCTACCTGCCAAAATAACATTAGTTTTGAATTTTTTTAATTCACTTACATATGATAAATAATAAGGATCAACAGGTAAACAATGCCCCCCAACTAGGCCAGGTTTATATTTTATAAAATTCCATTTAGTGGATGCAAGTTTAATTACATTATTAAAATTTATATTTAATTTTTTGCAAACAATATATACTTCGTTTATTAGACCAATATTTACGTCTCTTTGAATATTTTCAATTACCTTGGCAGTCTCAGCTTCTTTTATATTTTTAGTAAAAATTATTTCTTTTGATACCTTTGTATAAATATTGTTGATGTCTTTCAGTCTAAATTTATGAGGATAAGCAATTATTTTTTTTATTTTTTTTAATGAGTGTTTTTTATCACCTGGATTTACTCTTTCAGGACTATACCCAATAAAAAAATCTTTGCCCTCAGTAAGCAAAGAATTTTTTTGTATAATTTTCTTGCAAACATTTTCTGTAACACTTGGGTAAACTGTTGACTCAAAAAAAATTAGATCTCCTTTATTAATAACTTTACTTAAAAATTTTGAAACGTTAATCAAATGAGTAAGGTTGGGTTTTTTATTTCTAAAAATAGGAGTGGGTACTGCAACTATATAAAAATTAGATTTCTTAATATCATTAATATTATTTGTAAAATGTATATTTTTATTTTGTAAATTTTTTTTTCTATATTCTTTAAAAATATCAACAGATTTTTTTAAATTTAAAATTCGTTTTTTATCTATGTCGTAACCAATAACTTTGAAATTTTTAGATAAATTTACAAGCAGCGGTAGACCTACATATCCTAATCCTATAATACAAGGTTTCAACATTATTTAATCCTATAGTCTAAATTTTCTAAAAAATAATTGTAGATTAATTAAGGACCAAATTAAGGCTGGATTATAGTATTCATTTTGATGCCTAAGCAGCATTTTATGAATATTTTCAAAATTAAAATATTTATTAGAATTAGAGTAATAATCTTTACTTAATATTTCTTTTGCAAAATTGTTAAGTGGCCCTTTTAACCATTTTGCATATGGCGATTGTAGCCCCCATTTGCCTTTTACTAATGAGTGTATTTCTTTATTAAATATTTTCTTTAGTAAACTTTTGCTTTTTAATAAATTTCCGAATTTTTTATTTTCACTCATCATTAAAAACTTATCAATTAAATTCATATCAAGCATAGGCACACGTACTTCTTTTCCTTGGCTCATAAAAATTTTATCATTTCTTAACAAAAAATCATTTGGGATGACAGTATCTAAGTCCAAAAAACATACGTGATTAAGTCTATTTTTTAAATCATAATTATTGCAATGATTAAAAGTTAAATCATTCTTGCTGAATATTTTTATATTTTTATAATATTTTGTTAGATCTTTATAAATATTCTGTTCACTAAAACTTAAGTAAATTTCCTTAGGATCGTTAAAAAAAAACCTTCTAAAGTTTTTTGGACCAAAATTTATTTCAAAATTTTTAAACAAATTTAGTTTTTGAATTAAATTTATCATATGAATACTTCTATAACTATCGTAACCAGTAAAAATCTCATCTCCTCCATCCCCTGTAATTAATATTTTTTCATTGATAGAATTTGACATTTTATAATTAAGAATAGAACACTGGTTTGCTAATGGTTCTTCTAATATTTCTACAACTTTCTCTGCGTTTTCTATAAAATCTACGTGACTAATTTCTATAGGAAAAAACGGAGTTTTATAAAAATTTGCATTTTTTTTTGCTGTATTGAAGTCTCCATTAAATTTTTCATAGTCCTTGAAATAAAATGAATAAATATTGAAATTATTGTTAAAACTTTCTCTCATAACAGAATAAATTAAATTTGAATCTACGCCCCCGGATAAAGATAGTGCAATAGGAACATCTGAAATTAGTTGAGATTTTATAGTTTGTTTAATTATTTTTTTAATATTTTCATTTGAATAATTTTGTTTTTCAAAATTAAATTTTAAAAAATTAGAAGTTGAAAAATTATTATTATTGTGATCAAAAATTAATAACTCGCCGGGTGATAATTTAAAAATACCTTTAAAAACAGTTTCCTTTAGATCATTTCTGCCAAAATTTGAATAATGTAAAAAAACATTTTCATTTAAAATTTTTGAATCAGTGCATTCTAATAATGATTTAACACTGGAGGAAAAATGAAATTTTTTTTCCTGTTTATTAAAATAATAATATAAAGGTTTAACACCTACTTTATCCCTGACGAGATAAAGTTTTCTGTCTAACTTGTTCCATATAGCGATTGCGAAAATACCTGACAATTTTTTAAAAGCATCGATATTGTATTTATCAAAAAGATATAAGATTACCTCAGTATCACAATTTGTTTTAAACTTGTATCCATAATTAATTAATTCTTTTTTTAGTTCTTGAAAGTTATAAATTTCTCCGTTGTAAGTAATTATTAAATTTCTAAAAGTCATTGGCTGATTCGCTGAAGAGCTAAGATCTAATATTGATAATCTGTCGTGTAAAATTGTAAAATAATCGTCAATATAAATACCATCTGCATCGGGACCTCTTGATTTAGTAAATTTTCTCATCTTTGTGGCTAGAGAGTCATTTCTAAAATTAAATCCGTTAATTCCACACATGTTTTATTTTTTAAAATATTTATATAATTCCATTAATAATTGTGTCTAATACTAAAAATATATATTATTAATTTGAATAAAATTAAACATTAAAGAATATGAATATATATATTGATGTCGAAATTAGATCACGCGAGCTCGATGCTAAGCTTTTATTAGGAGTTCTTGCGGCATCAAGGGGTCATAAGGTTTTAGTTTCACATTTAAGTGAAATTTTATTAGGTTTTAAAACTGGGATCTTGGCTCCTGGAATATTTCATACAACAAATTTAGCACCAACTGCTCAAAAAATTTCAAGACATGAAAGTATATTAAAAAAAGGTTCGATTATAACAAGTATGGATGAGGAGGGTGGTTTACCAGATCGAGGTTATGATAAATTTGCTAAGGTTAGATATTCAGATCGAACTATTGAACAATCTGCAGCAGTTTTTGGATGGGGATCTGAAGATACAGAAAGTTTAAAGAAAATATATAAAAAGTATTCTAGTAAAATACATTCAACAGGTTCACCTAGAGCAGATTTATGGAAAACAAATTTTATTAATTATTGGGGTTTTCCAAAAAATATGCCGAAAAGACCTTATTTATTAGTCTCATCTAATATGTATTCAATTAGTAATGTAACTCCATTTTATAAATATTATAAATATTTAAAAGACTCAGGGTATTCTAAACTTGACCCAGATTTTTTTTTAAATCAGTTCAAAATGGCGGCAGAAGATAGTCATAAAACTGGTGCTTTTATAAATGCAATTAACTACCTAGCTAATAACAATAATGGTTTTGATATTGTTTTACGACCTCATCCAGTAGAAAATGTTGAAGCTTGGAAAGTATTTTTAGAAGGTATTGATAATGTTTATGTCATTCATAAGCAATCAATAACCCCATGGGTAAATAATGCTTTTGCCATCATGCACAATGGCTGCACAACTGCAATAGAGGCGACCATTTCGGGAAAACCAGTTATTACATTTATTCCTTTTGAACAACAGTTTGGGAGAGAAATACCAAATGAACTTGGCTACCGTGCTGAAACATTAGAAGAGCTCTCAAAAACAGCCAATAGTTTATTTAATAATAACATTTCAAAAAACCCAGAGTTAAAACCAGCAATTCCAGATATAATTTCCAAAAAGTTTTATTTTGATAAAAATGAGCTAGCAGCTGAAAAAATTTTAAAAGTTTGGGAGGGTTTAGATAATAATAAGCTCTCTAACAATATTAGTTGGTTTAATTTTAATTTATTACTTAAATTTAGTAATCTTAGAAAAGCAACCGGAAAAATTAAAAGAAAAATATTTCCTTCAAAATTTGAAAAGTATGAAGGAAACCATAAGTTTCCAAAATTAGAAAAGCATGATATTTATGATCGTGTAAATAAAATGTGTAAAGTTCTTTCAATAAAAAATAAAATTAAATGTGATCTAATCTCTCATCGCACTATTTTAATTAAAAGGATTTAAATCTAATAATGTTCAAATATTATGATATACGCTGAAAATATTATACATATACTAAAAAAAAAACAAATTAATTTTTTTACTGGGGTGCCAGATAGCGTTTTAAAAAATTTTATTTCTAAATTAAACAATTATAACCATATATCAGTTAATAATGAAGGTACGGCTATATCTCTTGCTGCTGGATATTATTTAGCTACTAGAAAAGTACCCTGTGTTTATATGCAAAATTCCGGGCTTGGAAATGCAATCAATCCACTAATATCTCTAATTCATAAGAAAGTTTATTCCATTCCAACAATATTGATCATTGGTTGGAGAGGAGGAGCAAATATAAAAGATGAGCCACAGCATCAAGCCATGGGTAAAATAACAATAGATATTTTAAAATTATTAGGAATTAAATGCTGCGTAATACAAAGTGATAAAGATTTAAATAAATTTGAAAAACTAATTGAGCTTTCAAAAAGAAAAAATATAAGTGTTGCGTGTTTAATTAAAAAATCAGTAATTATTAGCAAGAAAAACACGATTAAAAAAAGAGAGAGAAATAATTATAAAATTTTTAGATATAAATTTATTAAAGAATTAATTAACTCTATTAAAATCAAAACAAATATTATTTCTTCAACTGGTTTTATTTCGAGGGAACTAGATGATATTTTAATTAAAAAAAAAAATTCAAAAATTAAATCATTTTATATGGTTGGTGGAATGGGTCATACAGCTTCTTTAGCCCTGGGTGCTTCTTTAAAATCTAGCAAACAAATTATTTGTTTAGATGGAGATGGCTCATTATTGATGCATACTGGATCCTTGGGAATAGTCACAAAATTTGCGAAGAAAAATTTTAAATACATTCTTTTTAGAAATGATTCACATGAGTCTGTTGGGAACCAAACTACTAATTCTAAACATATAAATTATAAAATGTTAAGTAGGAGTTTTGGATTTCGCTCATATTTTTTAATAACTAGTGAAACAAAATTAAATAATATATTAAATAAGATTATAAAAAAAACAGGTCCTATTTTTTTGGAAGTTAGAATAAAAAGTGCATCGATTAACAACTTGGGTAGACCTAAAAATCTTCAAATTCTCAAAAAGAAATTTATGTTAAGCTAATTGAAAAAATTTTTGTTTCTTACCTTTATTAAATGATTGTTGATAAATTTATAAAAAAAGGTAATTAATAGTTATTTATAAAATTCAATTATGCAATTTGTTTAAAAGTCTATTGCTGATTAAATAAACTTGCTTTGGTATAAATTAAATGAAAAAAAAAATAATGGTAGATATGTCGTCAACACTAATTCATCATGGTCACATAAGATTAATTAAAAAAGCAAGAAGACACGGTGATTTAATTATTGCACTTACTACAGATCAACAGATAAAAAAATTTAAAGGTTATTTACCAGAATTAAACTATAAATTTAGAAAAGAAATTTTATCAGAATTAAAAGGTGTTAAAAAAATTGTAAAATCTAATTGGCTTTTAACGCAAAAATTTTTAGATAAACATGACATAGATATTTTGATAAGCGGAAGTGATTATAAGAGAAGAAAATTTAAAACTAAAACAGTGAACTTTTTAAGAACAAAATCTATCAGTAGCACCATATTAAGAAAAAGGGCAGCAAAAATTCTAAAAAAAAAATATGAAAAATAAAACTGTTTATATTGCTTTATCAGTTGACGTGCTACATCACGGACATATAAATCTTATTAATCATGCAAAAAAATATGGTAAAGTCATCGCAGGCTTATTAACAGATAGTGCAATATCAAGCCAAAAAAGAATTCCATTATTAGATTATAATCAAAGAAAAAAAATATTAGAAAACATAAGTGGTATATCAAAAGTTGTTCCACAAACTGAATGGGAATACTCAAAAAATATTTTAAAACTAAAGCCTGATTATATGGTTCATGGCGATGATTGGATTAATGGGAGAGATAAATACTTAAGAAACGGGACTATCAAAGCCTTGAAGAAAGTTGGAGGTAAATTAATTGAGATTCCCCACACGAAAAATATTTCTAGCCACTCTTTAAAAGAAAGAATGCACTTCGAGTCAACAATATCTACAAGTCGACAAGCAATTTTAAAAAGATTACTAAATGCAAAAAAAATGTGTAGGTTTTTAGAAGCTCATAGTCCATTATCAGCAATAATTGCCGAACAAGTTTATTATAAATGTAAGAGTGGAAAAAAAATAGAATTTGACGGTTTTTGGTCTAGCTCTTTAACAGATTCAACTTTAAAAGGTAAACCAGATATCGAGGTTTTAGATATAAACCAAAGGCTTAATAATATTAATGATATTTTTGATGTTACAACAAAACCATTAATAATAGATATAGATACTGGTGGAAAAATTGAACATTTAGAAATAAATCTTAGAACCATAGAGCGATCAGGAGCTTCAGCAGTAATAATGGAAGATAAAAAAGGATTAAAGAAAAACTCTTTGTTTGGTAACTCAGTAAAACAAGAGCAAGAAAGTATAAAAGAATTCACAAAAAAACTATTGGCTGCTAAAAAAGTGACAACAGATAAATTGATGATTATTGCAAGAATTGAAAGTTTAATACTAGGCAAACCATTAAAAGATGCAGTTTTACGAGCAGAAAAATATGTTGCTGCTGGTGCAGATGGAATTATGATACATAGTAAGAACAAGAATCCAGGTGAAATTTTCAGGTTTGCAAAAAAATTTAGAAAAAAATTTAAAGATATTCCTTTGATATCAGTCCCCTCTAGTTACAATTCTGTAAAAGATAAACAACTTGAAGATGTCGGATTTAATATAGTAATATATGCTAATCATATGTTAAGGGCTTCTTATCCTGCGATGAAAAAAGTTGCTTTGGAAATTCTTAAAAATGGTAGGACCTATGAATCTGAAAAATCTATAATGAGTATAGGTAAAATATTAAGTTTAATCCCAGGAACTAAATAGGCTATATAATGACAACTATAAAAAATATTGTTGATCACAAAAATTTCAAGAAAAAATTATTTACTCCAGGTCCAGCTAGTCTACTGTACGAGAATATTACTTCTATTGAACCTTGTTTTGGAAGAGGGGATGATCAATATCAAAAGATAGAAAATAATGTAATGAATAGATTAAAAAAACTTTCTGGTCATAAAAATATTGCCAGAATGCAAGGATCTGCGAGTTTCGCTTTAGAAGTTATGATCAATAATTTTATTTATGGAAAAGTTTTGATTATTAAAACTGGAATTTATTCAGATAGGCTGTTTTCAATGTCTTTAGCAAGTAAATCAAATTTTAAAAAGATAAAAAAAATTGATTATATTAATTACAAAAAAATAAATGAAATATTCAAAAATTATGATTGGGTAATGGGTTGCCCAGTAGAAACTAGTATCGGTTTAAAAATACCAATCTCAAACCTAGATAAACTTAAAAAAAGATGCAAAGCTAAATTAGCTTTAGATGCAACTGCATCGATTGGTTTAGAAAAAGATCACAATTTTTCTGATGTTCTTGCTTATAGTTCTTGTAAAGGGTTATTTGGATTAACAGGTGCTGCATTTGTTGCTTTTAATTCATCACCAAGTAATGTGGTAAATCAATTCAATTTAGATATTAATAATCATTTAGAAAAAAAAATGACAGGCCCATATCATGCAATTTGTTCTTTAAATGATGTTTTAAAGAATTATAATGATTTTAAATATGCTGTTATTGTAAATAAAAAGATGTTTTTAAAAAAGATGCGTAAGTATTTGACATATAATATCAACGAACAACCTAATCTATGTACTTTAATTAACAGGAAGATAATTAAGAAGGACAAGAAAACAATTTTATATCAAAGCAGAGCTGATATAACTGGATCTGTTGTTTGCCATTTAGGTGAGGTTCATCTAAAAAGAAAGGCCAAAGGCAAAATTATAAATTCGCTTATAATTAATAACCCTTAAACAGCTATGAAAACAATATCTAAAAATGAAGTTTTACAATTTGATCAAAAAGGTTACTTAATAAAAAAAAAATTTTTCAAAAAATTTTTCGTTGACAAAGTTTTAAATGAAATAAATTCTTTGAAACATATAAATAAATCAATAAAAGTTGACAAATACTATTCTAATAAAGTTGGAACCAAAAAATCAATGTTAGTAAGAATCGAAAATTTTTATAAAAAAAGCAGATATTTAACTAGTTTAATTGAAGACAAATCAATTAATAAAATTTTAAAAAAACTTTTTAAAAGTAAACCCACTTTATTTAAAGAAAAGATAAATTTTAAACCACCTGGATGCGGGCCTGATAAACTGCACCAAGATTCTCAGGCGGGTTGGAATAAATATACAACTGACTATATAAATGTACTTTTATCTGTTCAAAAAAGTACAAATAATAATGGTTGTCTTCATATTGATATTTCTGGAAATAACTGCTCGAAAATAGTTAGCAAAAAAATGAAGCCTCTAAAAATAACAGAGCTCAAAAAACCAAAATTTAAGAAATTATTATTAGCTGCAGGAGATTTAGTATTTTTTAACAGTTATACCCCACATTTTTCTTTTTCAAATAAATCAAATATTGGAAGGTCTCAAGTTTATTTAACGTATAATAAAGAAAAGGACGGTAAATTTAGATCTAAATATATAGAGGATAAAAAAAAAACCTTTCCACCAAATAACGAGAGGATAGCTAATAGGAAATATTCTTACAAGGTTTGAGTTTTTCAAGAATGCCTAAAAATATATTAAATAAAATATATAAATCATATAAATTAGTAAAAGTTAAAAAACCTTCTTCAAAAACAAAGATAGAGAATACATTTGGTTTACTAGAGAGATTTTTAAATTTAATAACCCCACCAATCGCTTATTACTTAAATCGATTAAATATTTCAGCAGACCTAATAACACTAATAAGTTTTGGTTTTATAGGTTTGGGAGCATTTTTTTTTTTAAGTGGCAATAGTATCTTAGGGTCAATAAACTGGTTTATTTTCGGTTTGTTAGACTCGTTGGATGGAGATCTTGCAAGATTAAGGAAGAAGACTTTGTATGGCACAACGCTTGACAGTTTTGGAGCAGATATTTTTTACTTTACCTTTCCATTTGTAATTGGGTTTTATCTATTTATTTACACAAATCATAATTATATTTTTTACTCAAATTTCGATATATTAATTATATCTTTTATTACTTCTTTCTCTTTAACTGGATACAGAATAATCGGATCTAAAAGGTATATACTTTTCTTAAAAGAAAAAAAATTAAAAAAAATAAAACCGGGTGAACAATTTTTGTCTATTAAGAAGGTATATAATAAAATTGACAACGAAATTATAAGAATAAATCTTTTTGGTGAACCAGGAATAATTTTAAACTTTTTGCTAATTGCTTTGTTTCAAAAAAATTCATTTTTTTATTATTACTTAATTTTAATATCTTTTTATTCCTCAATTAGGTTGTTTGTGTCGATAATTGCAACCTATATTTCTTTTAGAAAAATGAATAGCTTATAATAAATTTTTTATATTAGAAACTAAAGAAAATTAAATGTTTTTACTGAAGAAAGAATTTATTAGCTTTATTACTTGATATTGTTTCTTTATTGATAAATTAAAAAAAATGGGAATACTAATTGCTTGAGAATAGTATTTTTCTGAGTTAGGAAAATTTTCTTTTTTAAAATTAAAATTTTTTTTATAATAAGGTTGTTTATATATTGGTATATAGTGTATTTGAACGTAAATTTTATTTTTTCTTAAATAATTAAACATCTTTTTATGAAATCTTTTTGCCAATTTAATTATAAATAAGTGCCTTGATGAGTAACAATTTTTTTGAATTTTTTGAAAACTTATATAATTCTTATTAAGTTTATTTTCATAAATTTGTGCTATTTGATTTCTTTTTTTTAAAAATAATTTTAAATGGGATAATTGACTATTACCTAATGCAGCACTAATATCAGACATTCTATAATTAAACCCTAATTGTTGTTGTTCGTAATACCATGGTTGAACATTTTTTTTTAAACCAAAAAATTTTTTGTCTTTTACAATTCCGTGCTCTCTTAACATTTTGATTTTTTGATAAATTTTTTTATCTTTGCAAACTACAGCTCCCCCCTCACCACTGGTTATAGGTTTTACTGGGTGAAAACTAAATATAGTTGCATCACTAAATGTATTATCTCCTATATTTTTATCCAAATATTTTGAACCAAGGGCATGTGAAGCATCTTCAACAATTTTAAATCGGTATTTTTTTGATAATTGTGATAATTTTTTTAAATCACATGGATTACCGGCAAAATGAACAGGTATTACTATTTTTGGAAGCTTATTTCTTTTTTTTGCACTTTTGAGTTTTTTTTCCAGAGAATTTATATCAATATTAAAAGTATTTTTGTCTATATCAACTAAATCTACTTTTGCTCCACAGTACAACCCACAATTTGCTGATGCTACAAAAGTAATCGGCACAGTCCAGAGATAATCATTGGGCTTTAAGTCTAGCGCTAAACAAGTCAAATGTAGTGCTGAAGTTGCGCTATTTACTACCAAAGCGTACTTTGATTTACAAAAGTTTGAGAGTTCTTTTTCAAACTTTGGAACTTCTTGACCTTGCGTCAAGTAATCTGATTTTAAAACTTTAGTAACTTTTTTGATATCCTTTGAGAAGAGAAATTGTCTGCTATAAGGTATCATTGCATCTTCTTTAAAAACTTTTTCAATTCAGAAATACTTAAAAAGTTTGAATTAGTTCCGCTATTATAACTAAAATCTTTTGGAAGTTTTTTTCCCTTCATTTTTTTTTGATATTCGTTTAGTGAAAGTTCTTTAGTAGTCGGAAGTATTACGTAATATTTGCCGAGATCTAGGGCATTAATACTTTCGCTTGAAGTAATTAATTCCTCATGGATCTTCTCGCCAGGCCTAATGCCTATAATTTTAATCTTACAATTTGATGAAATGGCATTAGCTAAATCTAAAATTCTATAGCTAGGTATTTTAGGTACAAAAATTTCACCTCCCATAGAATATTTTAGAGTCCAAAAAACCAACTCTGTTGCCTCTTGTAATGTAATATTAAATCTGGTCATATTTGTATCTGTCACGGTAAATATTTTATTATTTTTTTGTTTCAAAAATAACGGTATAACAGACCCCCTACTATTCATAACATTTCCATATCTCGCAACCGAAAATATGGTTTTATCTGAACCAATATAATTTTTTGCGGATGTAAAAAGTTTATCTGCACATAATTTGCTCGCTCCATAAAGATTTATTGGAGAAACTGCTTTGTCAGTTGATAAGGCAACAACTTTGCTTACTTTATTTTCAATCGCAGCATTAATAATATTTTGCGCACCTAAAACGTTAGTTTTAATACATTCGAAAGGATTATATTCAGTAGCCGGGACCTGTTTTAAAGCTGCAGCGTGTATTATTATGTCGACATTTTTAGTTGCATGATAAACTCTGCTATAATCTCTTACATCTCCAATAAAGTATCTTAAAAATCGGTATTTTTTAGTTGGAAAATTTTTTTGCATCTCAGATTGTTTTAATTCATCTCTGCTAAAAATTATAAGCCTTTTAATACTTTTATATTTCTTTAGTGCCTCAGATACAAATTTTTGACCAAAGCTTCCTGTTCCACCAGTAATCAGTATAGATTTTTTATTTAACATTTTAAAATCGTTATGGACTAGAATTTATCTCATATCAACTAGTTTATTACTCCTCTTGTAAATTATTATTTTTAATAAAATAACTTTTGTTGGACAAACTTTTAATTTTTTGATCATGTGTAATTATTATAAAAGTTTTGGTGTCTTTTAGATTTTCAATTATTTTAAAAAATAACTCAGTATTTTCTTCATCTAAAGCGCTTGTAGGCTCGTCTAAAATTATTATTTCAGGATTTCCATAAAAAGTTCTAGCTAATACAATCTTTTGTTTTTGTCCACCAGACAAGTTTATTCCATTTTCACCCACCATAAAATTTTTATCATTTAATCTATCATTTAAGAAATCATCAAATTTTAAAAATTTTGCTATTTCGAATATGGAATTTTTATCTATTTCGTCCTTTTTTTTTCCCAATGCAATGTTATTCTCAATATTGTCGTCTATTAGATTTATTTCTTGAGGCATATACCCTATCAAACGAGATAAATTAAAATCCGAAATGGAAATTTTTTTATTATCAATCGAATATTCTCCAGATTTTAAAGGCAATAACCCTAGTAATATATTTATAAGGGTTGATTTTCCCGCGCCATTGCCACCAGAAATTACAGTGATTTTATTTTTTTTTATTTCTAAATTTATTTTTTCAAAAACTTTATTGTTCTCAAAAGCAAAACTTGCATTGTTTAATTTAATTGTTTCTCTAAAGTCATTATTTTTTAAAAAAATTTTATTTTGAGAATTTTTTTTGTTAAATCCAAACTTTTGTATATCGTTGTATATATTATCTAAAGATTTACCGTAATAATTATAATTGTTTAATAAGACTAAAAATTTATTTACAGATGGCAATATTCTTACAAAAAATATGCTTAAAAAAATTAAATATGTGAACAAATCATTAATATTATAGTTATTTATAGATGCAAAAAATATTAATGCCAAAAATACAATTAACATTAGAATTTCTAAAATAAACCTAATTGAATTTAATATTACTGAATTAAAAACACTTGATTTTACAGTTTTATAATCAGCTTTTTCATATCTCTTTAAAATAAACTCCTCTAAATTTTTAATACTAACGATTTTGATTAGTTTCAAACTTTCAATAATAATTTTAATTTTTTTTTTGTCATTCTCTAACCTAATATCTCCAAACATTTTTAACTTAGCTTTAAAAGTTTTTGTATAAAAAATACTGAATAAGGAAATTGTTATAAATATAAGTATACTGGCTTTAAAATTTGTGAAAGCTAACACTGCAACGAGTCCAAAAAAAGTAAGTAAATCTAAAGTTGTTAGTATGGTTGGAAACAAAATATGTTTTGTTACAGTAGTTACCTCTGCAAAGTTATCTCTAATTATCTTAGAACTATCATTTTTTAAATGATATGAATAAGGATTAATTAATATTTGATTTAAATATATAGAACTGAAAAAAATTCTTACAGAGTTTGTGAATTTTGCATTAAACCATGTTAAAAAAATAAGATATAAATTCTTTAGAATGAACAGCATTGATATAAAAATAGTCAAATACAACAGTAATTCTAACTTGTTTTCAAAACTTGAAACAAATTTTCTTATGAAATCATAATTTGATAAATAACTATTTTGGTCATTAATAGTTAAATCAATTAAAGGTAAAATCGAGCTAAAAGAAAAAATTTCTACTATAGATCCTAAAAAAACAAAAAAAATTAATATTAAAAAATTTTTTTTTGTACGATTATCTAATAATGAAACAAATCTTAATATTTTTTTAATCATTTTTATTTTCTAGTTCCTTTTTAAGTTCCTCATATTCAATAATTTTTTTTTTCATAAAATTTAATGTTAGTTTTGCTTTTTTTGCAATTCCTTTAGGTGTAAGTAGATAAAAATATTTTATTTTGTTTTTATTATTTTTAAAATTTTTTATTTTTATTAATCCCTTTGTTTTTAAAGCGTTAATACAGTAATTTAATTTTCCTAAGCTAAAACCTAATTCATTAGCAAGTTTTCGTTGTGAAATATTTGGCTTTTTTTTGATTTCAATTAACAATTTTAGATAATCTTGGTTGTATTTCATATTTACAGATTAACAGATACAATGTGTTCATTTTATGAACACTTGTGGAGTCAAATTTTAGTGTAAAAACTTCTCTTTATTTAAAATTTATTTTAGTGGTTTTATAATTTTTCAAAAAATTTCACATATTTCTCTGGAACCGAAATTGAAGTGTCTTTGGCATAAACAATATCCTCCAAAATTTTTTCCCTAGAAGCTTTGTTTTTTTCCATATCATTTGAAATATTAGAGTCTAAGAAAAAACATAAATCATCACGACACCTTAAGATCTGACAAGCGTTATAATAATCAAATATATTTATGTTAGTATCTAAATAATCTAAACAAACAGTCAATTTTTTTTTAGTAAGTGCTTCTAATATTATACTAGTTCCTCCATAAAAAAATATAACATCAGCCATGTTAATCAAATAACTAGAACTAGATTCATAATCAATATAAATATTTGGAGCATCAATTTTTGATTTAAATATCATTCCACGAGTGTGTGGTTTAATGTAAAATTCAATATTTGGGAACGATGCAAATATCTTTAAGGTTCTATAAACCTCATCTATAAAAACATTATGTTCGAATTTTTTCATAAAAAAAACAATTTTAAGTTTATCGTTTTTATTATTCAATAATTTTGGTGTGTAATTTTCAACATGATCCAACCACTCTTTACAGTAACGTATCGAACCCATTGTTCTTATTCTTGATTTATCAAATGAAGAGTTATCATATGGTTTGCAATATTTCTTATTAAATTCTAATTCAGCGTGGTCAGCAAAAATTAAATAATGATAATATTGAAGGTATTTTGATAATTGATCTTTCGTGTCAATTCTTAACGACTCAAAGTTATATACTTTTTTCAACTGGTATTTATACATCATTCTATTTACATTTGTCATGGGCCCATGCGGGCATGAAACGAAAATACTTTCTAAATCTTTTAATTTGTTTTTAACCTTCTCTATTATAGGATCAATTGTTCTATCAAAAGTAACAACTATACGACTAGGTTCCTTAGCTTTAATAAGCCTTAGCCACTCATCAAGCAGATTATCTGACACATTATTATTAGATTTAAATATTTTTTTTATTTTTAATAGTCTAGAAAATTTATTTAAGATCCTAATGATAAATTCATTAATTTTAGGAAATATTTTTTTGGGAACATAAAAAACATGTATTCTATGCCCTAAATTTTTTTGTAAATATTTAAATAATTCAGTATATCTAAGATCTAGTACATAAAAACAAATATATATTTTTGCAGTACTACTTTTTGCAAGATAATATATAATTGGAGCAATATTATCCCAGTCATTGTATCCACGAATAAAAAAAACATATTTTTTCACCATATTTACCAATTTTTGTATTGCTTTTTCAAAGGGTGGTATTTTTTTAAATTGGATTCTTTTGGTAGTGTATTTATCCACATGAAGTATTTTTCAATAGATTTATCTAATTTCATAAATTTTAGTTTTTTATATTTTTTTTTAAGATAAATTTTTGATGCATGTAATCCAAATGAATCCCCTGGTGTATCTTTTTTTATCAACAACTTGTAGTTAGTTTTTTTATTAACCTTTAGCATTATTTCAATAAGTTTTTTTACTGTCACCTTTTTTGCTGATGTAAGATTTATAATTTCAAAATTATTTAAGTATTTATTGTTTAATGAATTAAATAGAATATTTATACAATCATCTATGTAAACAAAATTTCTAAACCTATTGGGAGAGCCTTTGATTATAATTGGCTTATTTTGCCATAAATAATAAGAATATATTCCTACCATCCCTTTTTGTGTATTTTTTAAATCCTCACCCGGACCAAAAGTATTGAAGAGACGAAATATATATGTCTTTGTTGAGGTATTTTTTAATGTTTGTCTCAAAAACATTTCTCCCGCAACTTTAGATATACCATAAAAAGAATCTGGATTTATTTTAGAATTTTCTTTAATTATATTTTTACTATTTCCATAAACAGCAACAGTACTTGTATAAATAAATTTTTTACATCTTATTTCCTTAGCTAATTGAGCTAACTTTAAAGTTCCATAACCATTAGTTAAATAGTCATTTTTTGGATCATCATAGGAGCCTTCTCCGCCTGATTGAGCCGCCAAATGAAAAATTATCTCTGGTCTCCATTTTCTTACTCTTTTTAAGATTTTGTTGTCTAAGATATCACCTTTGTAAAATGTTGCTAAAGGATTAATAAAAGGTATTCCTCCTTTTGTATTCAAATTGTCGACTATTAAAACTTTATATTTTTGTTTTTTTAAAATTCTATTAACTAAATGAGCTCCAATAAATCCTGCGCCACCTGTGACTAGTATTTTTTTCATGAAAGATCTTTTTTAAACATATATTCGGCAAACTTAAATTCCAAGGGTGTATTAATATCAAAACCTTCTATGTTGTTAAGTTTTATGAAATATGGCTTATTACCAACCAAAGATTTTTTTTTATACATTAATTTTGTTGTTAAAATACTTATTGCGAAATTTAGTTTAATTATATCTGGTAAATCCTGAGAATTTGGCGCTTTAGAAAAATTAAAATTTATTGGTTTATTTTTATTTATTAAAAATTCTTTTACCTCACTAACAGAATTAAAGCTATCATACTTATGTTTTAATTTTTTGAAAGTTTTTAAAAAATTTTGGTAAGTACTTTTTTTTACAAGGGGATTGGTGCAATGAGTGAACATTATATATTTGCTATTGGTGTTCTTCGCAACATTAGCCCAAAATTCACTATTAGGACATTTTGAACTTGCAAAATACGGTTCCCTTTTAAAAAAATTCACTTTAAGATTTTTTGCAATTTTAATAGCTTTATCAGAGTCCGTGTTAATTATAATATTATCAATCTCCTTAATTTTTTTAAGAACTTCTATTTTATGTATTAATAAATTTTTTCCAGCAAATCTTTTAAAATTTTTATTTTTGACTCTTTGTGAGTTTTTTCTAACTGTTATTACTGCAGATATTTGTTTAATCATTCATTTCAAATAGCATAAATTGAAATAGTAGCAAAATTGTATTTTGTTGGTGTTATAGATGTAATTGGTTTAGAGCCTTTATTTTCTTTATAAGCATAGAATATCTCATTGATTATTTTGTTACGATTATCTTTCTGATCATATCCATCAAATCCTGCTAAAAGTATTCTTGATGCTTTGCCGCTTGTAGCGATCGATAATGCATAAGCAACATTATATAATCTAGGTATAATTGCAGAGTCTTTTTTAAAATCATATTGATTATTTTTTAATCCAATACCAAAATTAAGTAATTTAATCTTTCTAAATTTTTTCTCTAAATTATTTGATAATAATGATCTTGGCAATATTAGTGGTGATTTAATTTTAGAATACAGATTAGCATCAGCAATAATTCTTAATGGATTGCAAGCTAAGTAAAAATCTACAAGTTTTTTATTAATACTCACAAATGTGTTAAGCGCTATCACTTTTGGTTTTTTTTGAATTATATATTTTTCTATTTCTTTTTGATATTCTTTTACTGTTGGTCCAGATGAAATTAATAATACTTCCTTATTTTTAAGCTTTTTTTCTGGCATCCAGTCTCCTTTGACAAGATTAATAGGTTTTTGAAATTCTGATCTTACGAAATTAATGTCAAATTTATTACCACCCTTTTGTTTTAGATGATTTATTGCCTCTATAATTTCTAGTTCACCTAATTGAATAGACATCATTTCCTGAATATATGTCGGATGAATACTGTTAACACCAGACATAAAATAATATGAATTAGTTCCCCATTTATAGATGTTTTTCAAATTTGTAAAATACTCATTTACCAACTCAACTAAGGGTAAAACTTCAAATACATTTTTTTTAAAATGCGAGTTTAATTCTTGAACTAAGAATTCTGTTTTTGCATTTCCTGGGCCTCTACCCATCCCAAGTATTGTAGAGTCTAACCAATTGGCACCACTGTTTAATGCAGTAATTGTATTTGAAAGTGCCATTTCTAAATTATCATGAGCATGAATACCAAGCGGCCCTTTCCAGCTTTCTTTAAACAAATTTACAATATTTATTACATTATTATTTCTTAATTTTCCCAAACTATCTGCAAAATAAACAATATCTGGTTTAATTTTTTTACATTTGGAAGCAACATACAAAATATTATTCTTACTCAATTCTGAGACTTGCATTAGATTTATACCGACTAAATAACCTTTTTTTTGTAGGAGATTGCAAATTATCGTGGTTTTATCAAACTCATTATAATGGCAAGCAAGTCTAATAAATTTTAATTTACTTCCTTTTTTATCTTTAAATAAAATGTTTACTGCTTCTTTCAAACCTTTTGGATGCGAGATAATCTCAAATGCATTAACCATAACTCCTAAATTTATGTTTTTTGGTATTGCTAGATTGTCAATGTAATTATCAGTAGTGTACCAATTGGGGCCTTTATAAGTATTTTTTTTAAAAGATCTAAAACCTATTTCAGAAAATTTAATTTTAGATTTTGAAATTGCTTTTAAATACTTGTTTACTAATTCATTGGAAAAATCCCAATTATTATAATATCCACCATCTCTTAGTGTACAATCTAATAAATTAATGTTATTTAAAATTTTTTTCATTAATTTTTGTATCTATTTTCGTTTCTTCTAGGAAAAAAAGCATCGAATCCAATAGCACCATTTGAAATTCCCCCATGAAAAAGGCTTTTACCTATTGAAACTCCTTCATCCACTTTTAGTAATTTTTTTTTTTTATCCACGTAAAACTCCATCTGACCACTTAATAACCATGTAATTTGTTCATTTTTGTGGCCGTTGTCATGAAATTTAAATCCTTTTTTAAGATCAAACATTACTACATTTAGCACTTTTCCATAATAAACTCGTGAAATGCATTCTCCACCCCATAAATTTTTTGGCTTTATATCTTTTTTAAAATTAAATAATTTAGGCTTTCCTGAAGTTTGATCTTTTTTTATACAATAAACAAAAAAAATTTCGCTATTTTCTAATGCTGTAATTTTTATTTCTCTATTATTAGAAAATAAATTCAGCACATCTAACTTGGACATTTTAAAATTTTTTTTATCAATATGGATTTTAATTTTTCCCTTTCTTAATATTATAATTTTTTCATTTTGATGTAGTTTTTTATCTATCTTTAGTAAATCTTTATAATTTTTTACTCCGTTTTTGTGAATCTTTAATTTAATAACAGAAGAATTATTCCAGCCTTTAAAAATACTAACTTTTTTTTTTTTAAATCTAAAAAAATCACTACTGTGCATTTTATTTTCCAATTTTTTATTCAGATAGAAAAACTTTTTTCCTTGATTTAGATAGTAATGCAGCCTTGTTTTTCCAAAATAAATTTGCGTTATATCCCTTTTCCCTGTTTTTTGTTATTGATCCTTTTTTTGGAATTTTGAAATCATAAGCTATATAAAAGTACTTTCTATCTTTTTTACTCATGTATTTACTTACAGAGTGATATGCCCATGGGACATTTAAAATAAAGATACAAAAATTATTTTTTACTTTATATTTTTTTTTTGTTTTTAAATTATTTTTGTTTGGAAAAATATCATAGTATTTTTTTTTTTTTTTAATCTCATTTATTAATATGTCTCCACCTTTTGAATGGTCGGAGTATGGATAAAGTATACCATGAATTAAGTGATCTCTTCTATCAATGTGTGAACTTTTTAAATAACCTTTTTTCATTACGGAATACGAAAAATGATAATTTAATTTTACTTTTTTTGCATTAACTGTTGTAAATGAGTTGATTTCATTTTCAAATTTTTTTACTAAAGTTTTTTCCAAATTCTTAAAAAGCAAATTTAGACTTTTAAAACTTTTTTTTTTATTTAAATTTTTAAATTGATTAGAGTTAGGAAATATGGATTTTTTAGTTTTTGATGAACTTTGATAAAGTAATCCATCACCATGTAATTCGTCATAATTTGGTAAAATATTATTTAAATTTTTTAGAAATTTTTTAGGTAAAAAATTATTTATTGATAGGTATGGATAGGGTTTTTTATGAAGAGTACTATTTTGAATTTTATTTTTTATACTTGATAGCATTGAAGTCAAAACCTTTTTATAAATTTAGACAATGATAAACTTATATTAATAAAAAATTTAAATTGCATTGATAGAGTTGTCATTATTTTTATTTTCAAATTTTTTTATATTACTGCTAAATATTTTATAAGCTCGATATATTTAAACTCAGTAAATTTAAATTCAATATAATTTTTTAATTTTTGTATCAAATTAATAATATGATTTTATTGGCTTAATTTTTTTAATAAATTGCTTATTTTTTTATCATCATAATTTATTTTTTTCATTATTTTTGAAGCGCTTTTAGGATCTATTTTAAAGGCTAGTCTAAGCAAGTTCATCCAATTTATATTATTTTTTGATCTAATTTTTTCAATTTGATTGATTATTTTATTGTAATTTTTTTTCATATATAAAGTAATATCACTTGAATAATTAAATAAAATTATAATTAATGAGAAAAATTGAGAATATTTTTAATTTTAGTCACAAAAAACCGCCGTTAATTGTTGCAGAAATATCGGGCAATCATAATGGTAGTAGATCAAGATTTAATAAATTAGTGGAGCAGGCTTGCAAAAGTGGGGCTGATTTAATCAAAATACAAACTTACGAACCAGATGATATTACCATAAAAAGTAAAAATAAGCATTTTAAAATTAAAACTGGTGTTTGGAAAGGTAAATACTTACACTCATTATACAAAAAAGCTTGTACGCCATACAGATGGCATAATTCAGCATTCAAGATTGCGAAGAAATATAAAAAAATTATTTTTAGTAGCCCATTTAGTATAGGTGCAGTTGATTTTTTGGAGAAATTCAATGTTCCGATGTATAAGATAGCATCATTTGAAATTACAGATTACAATTTAATTAATTATATAGCCTCAAAAAAAAAACCAATAATAATTTCTACAGGCATGGCAACATTGAAAGAAATTCAAAACGCAATTAAAATAATTGAAAAACATCATAAAAAAATAATAATCTTGCATTGTGTTTCTAATTATCCAACGAACATTGAAGATGCTAATTTAACAAGAATTAATTTTTTAAAAAAAAAATTTATTAATTACAAAATCGGACTGTCTGATCATACAAATAATATATATACATCTATTGCATCTATTCCACTTGGTGTATGTATTATTGAGAAACACTTTAATATAGACAAAAATAAAACACCAGATTCATCTTTTTCAATTAACCCTGATATGCTAAAAAATTTAAAAGAAATTAGTACAAAAATTTTTTTAAGCTGTACAAAAAAACCAAAAATAAAAAATTTGAAACAAAATAAAAAATTTAGAAGATCTATTTTTGCAAAAACAGATATAAGTAAAAATGAAAAAATATCTTTTAAAAATACTATTTCACTAAGACCTTTAATTGGAGTCGGTGCTGAAAAAATATACGAGATAATAGGAAAAAGAACTATAAAAAATTTATCAAAAAACTCACCAATTTATTTTAATGATTTAAAAAAATGAAATTATTAAAAATAAAATCAAATGATAAAAGAACATCAAAATTTATTTATAAACTTAGGAATAAATATTACGTAAGAAATAGCTCTATAAACAAAAAAATTATTGAGCCTAAAGAACACGAAAAATGGATTAATAATTTTTTCAAAAAAAATAATATATTTTATATTATTCTTATAAAAAAAATAATGGCTGGATATATCAGATTAGAAAGACTAAAAAGTTTTTACTGTGTTTCATGGGCAATACTTAAAAAATATCAAGATAACGGTTACACGACTAAAGGTCTTAGAATTGTAACAAAGTCTAAATCTCGTAAATATAAAGCCTTAATAAAGAAGAATAATTTTGCATCTATTCACATTGCAGAAAAAGCAAATTTTTCGAAAAAATATATTAAAAAAAATATATTATATTACATTAAATAAAAAATTTTTTTCAGTGCATAAATCAAGCCAATTGAGCTATT
>CEQL01081488.1_pt1 | contig 27134 bp, 22 predicted proteins | sample 356281 | NCBI WGS metagenome assembly CEQL01 (sample SAMEA2621203, study PRJEB7988) | marine metagenome | biome: marine biome (ENVO:00000447); feature: surface water layer (ENVO:00002042); material: "saline water (ENVO:00002010), including plankton (ENVO:xxxxxxxx)" | depth 5 m
ATAATTAAATCATGTGATATGTGTCGATATTCTAATTTTGGAAAAAGCCTTATTCTTTCCTCTTTATAATTTAGTAGAATTCCTTGAACTGTGTGATCACCCCATCTATTAATCAACTGTTCATCGCTTAACGATATTTTTTGTAGTATTGAATAAATATCGTTTTGTTTCCAGAAGTTTACTTTAGTTGCAAATAGGTTTGTATAGGGGTTTCGATGATTGTAAATTTTCTTAATATCTAGTTCAGTATTCTTCATTAAGAATTGTGGAAGCGTAGAGTTAGTTAACTCGTGTGTATCTTTTGTAAAACGACCTGTAAGATAATTAATATTTTTTAAGTTCATAAATTCAAAAATACTCGGATTAAACTTTTTTAATTCAATATCTTCATCGACTCTTAGAATATAATCGTATTCAGAAACTTCATTCCAGATATGGAACATATTGAATCTACACATATTTCTATAACTGAGATCAAATTTGCTTTCTCCATTTAGCTTTAAATTCTTACCCTCAAAATATTTAGATACATTAATAAACTTTAATGGTTCTGGGCTTTCTTTAGTTAAATAGGACTGATCTTTCTCAGAAATATTACCTTCATGAAACAAAATTATATCAGCTGGATAGTCTCTTTTTTTATTAATGTGTTCATAAATTGATTTATTTCTTTGCAATAATTCATCATACAAATTTTTTTGTTCAGGATAACCTCTTGTTAAAGCAACAATTGCATTTTTCATAATAAATAAATTTTAACCATACAAAATTTTTTAATTTGAAAGTATAGGATTAAAGAATTTACTATAAAGATGTGGAAAATCAAAAAAAAATTAGATTTAGAACTAAAGTTAAACACCTTTATTTTAAAATTAAAAGAGATTTTCTTAATCAAAGACTAAATTTCTTGAATAGAAGAAAATATTTTAAGTTAAAAAATTCATCATCAATAGATTTCGAAACTCTAGAAATATATTATATTGCCAATAATATTCGTATTATTGAAGGTAATTCAACCCAGTCATCATTGCAGAAAGAATATTTAAAAAAATATAAATCACAATTTAAAAATATTTTGGAAATAGGATTTAATGCGGGTCACTCGTCTGAACTATTTTTAGATACTAATCCAAATTCTGTAGTTACAAGTATCGATCTTGGATATTGGTACTATTGTAAATTTGGTATTAAGTATTTAGAAAAAAAATTTCCTGACAGGTTTCAAATAATTTTAAAAGATTCTTTAGAAGCCTTAAATAATTTTAAAATAATATCTCAAGGCACAATTTTTGACTTTATATATATTGATGGCAACCATTCTTATGAATATGCATATAATGATATTTTAAATTGCAAAAAATTTTCAAATGAATCTACAATTATTGTCGTTGATGATGTAGTTGAAGATGACAATTTTAGAACTAATAGCAACACAGGCCCAACAAAAGCCTGGAAAACGCTAGTCTCACAAGGAAAATTAATTGAATTAGATTGCGCTCATTTTGAAGACATCAATCGCGGAGTAGCCGTTGGAAAGTTTATAATTTAAATTTCTAAGATATTGTTAAAAATTCGAAAAATTCTTTTGCATTATTTTTAGAATCATACTTTGTTGCTTTATTAAAAGCATTCAATCTTATTTTGTTTAAAATTTTTTCATCTAAATTGTTTATGTGAATTATCTTTTCGGCTAAAGAATCAGAGTTGAGATTTTTGATAATAAATCCATCTTTTGAATCTTCAATTATTTCCTGTGCATTTGTATATTTAGATGCAACAACAATTGCTTTACAGTAAAGACCCTCAAGAATTACTACCGGTAAACCTTCTATGTCCCCATCCCTACTTTCAATGGAAGGTACAACTAAAAGATCAGTACTATGTAATAACTCATACTTTTTTATTTCATCGACAAAACCGATAATTTCAACTGTTAAATCTAAATTATATTTTTCAATCAGTTGTTTATAAATCTCTTTTTGATCACCTTCACCAGCTAAAGTCAACTTTATTTTTTGTTCTGGTAATTTTTGCTTAACATTGTAAATTGATTCAATCAATATCTTGACTCCCTTTTTCTCAGAAAATCTTCCAACGAATAATATATTTAATGTTTCTTTCTCTGGATTTCTTGTAATTTTACGATTAATATTTTCTGTGTTTATACCCATTGGAATTACAAATGTTTTTATATTTTCAAATTCCTCTTCTGAAAAATATCTTGCTATTAAATCAATTATTTTTCTTGAAGGTGCACTGATCGCAAGAGCCTCTTTACAAACTTTTCGAATAATATTTTTTCCTATAAGAGGAATTCTTCTTTCAACAATTCTTACATCTGATGAGTGAGATGTGAATACAAAGGGTATATTACAAAGTTTTGAAACTAAATATGCGTTTACTGCTTGTGGAAAAAACCAGTGTGCATAAATTAATTCAATATTTTCTCTTTTTACAAGTCTAAACAATGAAATCATTTGGGAAGCAAATAAAAATGGAATTAAAAAATAATTTAAAATATTGTTTTTTAATTGGTTCATAATTCCTTCATTTGTTAATGTTTGAAAAAATTTTGGGAAGAAATATTGAAATCTAATCTGAGTGTAAAGTTTATTTGCTTCAATTTCTAATTTTTTATTGTTATCAGGACATAAGACATAAATTTCAAAATTTGGATAATTTTTTTTAAGATTAATAACTTGAGTTTCTATGAACTTAGGAACTTTGTCATCTTTATTCTTTGGAAAAGTAGAAGTAATAATTGCTATTTTCATTTTTAATTTAACTTAATTTTATAATTAGATATTTCTAATAGTAAGAATTATATAATTGATTACTGTGAATTTTGTTAGTTTTTTAAGAAGGTTTTTAAAAAAATATTTTCCGTGGCTATATAACAATTCATCTTTTCTCCGAAATTTTATTTATAAATCTTTATTTACAAAAACTATATCTATAAATGTAATAAACGAATTTCAAGAATTTGCTCCAAATGTTTCTGGGGAGGAACAGATGAAGATTGAAAACACAATTTATAATATACAAAATTTTTCAAAATCAATGTCTAGAATTCAAAATGTTAACTTTACACCTAAGAACATTTATGATGCCTTTCCAAATACTCAAAGAAAACTTGGAAAGATTTTTGATAAGTATGGCTCTGACAAAAAAACACATGGATATGACTTAATTTATGAAAAAATATTTGAAGAGCTAAAAGAAGTCAACCTCTTAGTAGAAATTGGCATAGGTTCTAATAACGAACAAGTGTTATCAAATATGTCAAAATATGGAAAACCTGGAAGTTCGTTGAGGGCTTTCAGAGATTACTTACAAGAAACAAACATTGTTGGACTTGAGTTTGATTCAAACGTTTTATTTGAAGAAAATAAAATAAAGACTCATTATTTTGATCAAAATGAAATTAGTTCATTAGATAATTTACCAAAAGATTATTTTGACAATGTTGACGTTTTGATCGATGATGGACTTCATTCAATCGTTGCAAACATCAACTCAATATATTTTGCAAAAAAGATGTTAAAAAAAGGTGGATATCTTGTCATTGAAGATATAAACAAATATGCGGAAAATCTTTATCAACTAATTTTATTTGTTGCAAGCAAGACTTTTGAAATAGATCTTTACACAAATAATTCATGTTTTGTTGCTGTACTTAAAAAGATTTAAATTGAACCTTTTAAATGAAAAAATATTAATTAAAAAATTCTCTTATATCAAACAACTTGATTTATTGAGAGCTGTAGCAGTACTAGGTGTAATTTTTTATCACTACACTGACGGACATTTTACAGGTGGCTGGCTTGGTGTAGATGTATTCTTTGTATTATCAGGTTTTTTAATTTCCAATACAATCATTTCATCACTAACAAAGAAAAACTTTAAATTTAAATCATTTTATACACGACGCATAAGAAGAATACTTCCATCTCTATTAAGTACAATTTTATTTACAGTTCCTTTTAGTTTTCAACTATTTGCTCCAAAAGCCTTAATAGAGTATCTAAGAAGTACTGCAAGTAGTCTTTTCTTTATTTCAAATTTTTATTTACTTGATTTAGATTTTTACAACACCTCTTCGGCAAAATTAATGCCAATGATTCACACCTGGAGTTTGTCAATCGAAGAGCAATTTTACATCGTTTTCCCAGTCCTTATGTTCCTAATTTACAAAAACGAAAAAATAAATAAATTCTTAATTATCGTTATCTTCTTTATTGTTTCAATCTTTATTGCAGCATCTTTATCAAGTGAAGTTGCATTTTATCTTCCACAATTTCGTATGTGGGAATTTTTACTTGGCGTAATTTTGATGTTTTTGTACCAGTCCAAAAAAATTAAAGGTTCATATTCACTTGGATTATTTATCATTTTATTTTCATATATTTATTTTGATGATTTAGAAATAAATAATCTTTTACCCAGAGTCGTATGTCTAATTGGTGTTTCTGTGTATTTGTTAGGAACTCAAAGTAATATTAAAGAATTTAAATTTGAAAAAATGTTTATTACTATTGGAAAAATATCTTATAGTTTATATTTATTTCATCAACCAATATTTTCATTCTATAAAATTTATCTATATAAAAATGATATTTACGAAAGTAACCTTTCAAAAATTTATCTAGTTACTATTCTTTTTTTCATCTCATACTTAAATTACCACTTCATAGAAAAAAAATTTTTATCTAGTAAAAGGGTAATTAATATTAAGTTTTTTCTAATTGTATATTTTTTAACAGCTGTAATATTTTTTGGATTTTCATCAAGAAACGAAAACTTATTAAAATTTAATCCTTATAGCAATAGATTAGTTATATATTCTTTAAAGTCACAAAATATAATACAGCAAAATAATAGAAGCTGTGAAAATAGAAGAATTTCTGAGATTTGTTTCTTTGATACAGAATCCACAGAAAGAAGAGTATATAGCTTAGGAGATTCTTCTTTTAGAACTATTAGTTCATTCATAGAAAAAGAAAGAGAAGACTTACAATTTGACTATTTTCACTTTGGAGGCAATGGATGTCTTCCACTATTATACGAAAAAGTAGCAGATATTTCTTGTCCAGAAAATGACGTCTCTGAAATAAGTAAGTTTATTGAATCTATTAATAACTCGATAGTAATTTATGGGGGTAGAATACCTTTGTATCTTTCTGAAGAGGGTTTCTTTAATGGTATCGAAAGAGAAGATACAAATATTCAGACGCTAGTAAATGTTGAGTATGAAGTAAGAAAAGTTTTAGAATATTTAATTAGAAATAATAATCAAATTATCTTAATTTATCCTATTCCTACTCAAGGTTGGAACGTACCAAATTTATTTTTTTATGAAAAATTTAATTGGGGAGATACAGTTGGTTATTCATATGATTTGTGGAAAGAAAGATCGAGTAAGAGCAAAGGCTTGCTTGACTCAATCCAATCTAGCCAAATAAGTAGAGTTTATCCAGAAAATATCTTTTGCCGGGAAATTGTAGATAATTTATGCGTTGGTGCTTATCGAGATAAAATTTTTTATTCAGACGATGATCACCTTTCAGAAGAAGGAGCAAAACTAGTAAGTGGTTTAGTCATTGATGAAATACAAAATATTCTTGACTCAAAAAAAGATTATTAATTTATTTGATTTCTAAAATGGTAATTAATTAATAATGAAAATAAATGAAATTGTAATTATTGGAGCAGGACCAGCAGGACTAACAGCTGCCTGGGAAGCTGAAAAACATGGAGTCAAAACTCTTATACTTGAAGGCGACAAAGAAGTAGGCGGAATTAGTCGAACTGTTGAACGAAATGGCTGGAGGTTTGATATAGGAGGACATCGGTTTTTCACAAAAGTTGATGAAGTATATAAAGTTTGGGATGAAATTTTAGAAAAAGATGATTTTTTACTCAGACCTAGAATGAGTCGTATCTACTACAAAAAAAAATACTTTGATTATCCATTAAAAGCTTCTAATGCATTGTTCAACCTCGGAATATTTGAAGCATTCAGATGTGTTTTATCTTATGTATATGTAAAAATAAATCCTCCAAAAAAACAAGATAATTTTGAAGACTGGGTTGCTGCCAGGTTTGGATGGAGACTATATAATATTTTTTTTAAGACCTACACAGAAAAAGTGTGGGGTATTGAAGCAAATAAAATTGGAGCAGACTGGGCTGCTCAAAGAATTAAAAATTTATCATTGTTTAAAGCCATTTTAAATTCGTTGAACATAAATCGATCTGGCGAAATTATAACTACATTAATTGATGAATTTAAATATCCTAAATATGGTCCTGGAATGATGTGGGAAACAGCTTATAAGAAATTAATTGAAAAAAACCATGAAATTAAGCTTAAAACAAAAGTTTCAAAAATAACTAAAAAAACAGATCACTATATCATTGAGACAAGTTCGGGTGAAGAATATTATGCAAAACACATCTTAAGTAGCATGCCTCTCGCACATTTACCTACAACTCTGCATCCATCACCAGATAAAAAAGTTATCTCTTCTGGTACAGACTTAGGATTTAGAGACTTTCTATCAGTCGCATTAGTAATTGATACAGAAAACACATTTCCAGACAATTGGATCTATATTCACGAACCAGACGTAAAAGTAGGAAGAGTTCAAAATTATGGTAGTTGGTCTCCTTATCTCGTTAAAGAAGGAAAAACTTGTCTTGGTCTAGAATATTTCGTGAACATAGGAGACGATTTGTGGACTATGGATGATGAAAAACTGATCGAACTTGCAATAAAAGAACTAGAAACCCTATCTTTAATTGAAAAAAACTCTGTTGAAGAGGGATATGTTGTGAGAATGCCTAAAGCTTATCCAGTTTATGATTTAAATTATTCGGAAAATATTCAAAACATTGCTAATTGGTTATCAGAAGAACATAAAAATATTTTCCCTATTGGAAGAAATGGAATGCATAGATACAATAATCAAGATCACTCTATGATGACTGCAATTAAAAGTATCAGAAATATATTAAAGAATGAAAATAATGATATCTGGACAATTAATGTCGAGGAAGATTATCATGAGGAAGCCTCAACAAATAGATTAGTACCAATTCCTAAGACTTAGCTAATTGAATTTGAGATTTCCAAAAGTTTAAATCCACAAAAATTTCATAATTTTTATTTAAGTTTTTTTTATTTATTTTATGTAAATCGTTAATAGTTAAATTAATCAAATCATTCCAACTATCCAGGATGATTAATGGAATACCCATGTTATAAAAATTTTGATTAACTATGTTGTTAATAACTATTGGAGTAGTTTTAAAAATTAAACTTTCCCAAATTCTATGAGATTCATAATTATTGCCCTCTGGACATAAATTGAATGAATAATTTGACAGTTCTTTTAAATATGTGTTACTTTCTGCAAAATTATTTATATCGATGATATCTTTCTTTTGTTTTGCAATATTCATTAAGGGGGCACGTTCTACTAAATTTGTATTTGGATTGAAAGAACATAGTATACGATCATTTTTCTTTGTTGGTACAGTCAATATTCTTTTATAGTTCTTTACTAATCCATTTTTTAACCATCTTCTATTTTCTAATCCATATGGAAGAGCTGATAAGTTATTTGAAGCTAAAACGTTTAATTTTGTAGCAAACCAGTGTTTTATTTTATTGTCAAGGTAAACAAGATCTTCTTTCTCAATTGATATATCCGAGTTATGAGTGATTAATATATATTTTGATCTTATTGAGGGATGGTAATACTTAAAATAAATATTTTTAAGATCTGTTTTTAAAAAGATAATATCATTTTCTTTTACATCTAAAGGATTAAATGAGCTCGTCTCGTCAAATATATGGTCACAGTAATTTCTAATTGAGTCACCAGTTAAGAATGGAGAACTTGAGGGCCTAAATATACCAGGGTATCTATCTATTGATAGTGTTCTTAATTTATTCTTAATTAAACTTTTTACCATCAGATATGTATAGTAATAAAAAATATGATTGACATAAAATTTTTGTAAATTAATAAAGTTACTTTATAAATTAATTCAAAAATAAGAATGTAATGAAATTTATAATACATATTATATGTCAAAATTTAAAAACATATTAAGAGACATTATTTTCGTTTCAAGAATATCAAAAACCAAAAATAAAAAGCTTTTAATTATAACGTCAGTAATTCTCACACAGGTTGCTGCTTATACAGATATTGGAATAATTGTAATTTTTTCCGCCATAATTGTTGACCAATATACAGGTATAGAATTTCTAAACAACATAATTAGTATTTTTGTTAACAATGTTTATTTTTTACCACTTTTAGTAGTACTTCGTTTCTTCTTTCAATATGCACAGAAGATGATTTTAAAAAATATCGAAATAAATGTTAACAAAAATTTAAAGATTCACATATTGGCCGAACTATTAGAACAAAAAAATTACTCAACAGCCGACTCATACTTTTATTTGAATGTTTTGACAACACATATCTCATTTTTTTATTCAAGTTTTGCTAATTTTTTAAACAGTTTTTTACAAATAATTGTTTATTTGACATATCTGATTATTGCAGATTCAAGATCAGTATCGGTTTTATTTATTGGCGTTATATTGTTGTATTACCCAGCAAAGACCCTCTTGATGAAAGCTAGGAACGCAATGCATGAAGTATACGAATCAGGACAAACTTCAAGTAAAGAAATTCAAAGAGTGGTTGATAATTTATTCCTAATTAAGATTCTAAAAAAAGAAGATAGTGAGCTAAATAATTTTAGTTCAACTTTAGACAAATTTTTTAATAATGATTTTAAAAATTTCAGGTACAGTATTTTAAACTCCTTTCTTCCAGGCTTTTTTACACTATTTTCTCTATCAGTCGTTGCAAGTTTTAGTAAATACGTTAAGTTACTAACAATTGATTTTATAGGCGTTGCACTTAGGCTGTTTCAATCAGTGAGCACTGTTTCTACATCATTGAATCAAATAATCAATTCACATGTACATATTGAAAAGTTTTATGAAATGGAAATGAATAAAAATAAAATTTATAAAGATAATTATAAAATTAACAACAATACAAAGAATATTAAATTTAGTAACGTAGAATTTTCTTACTTTAACTCTGATGACACAATTTTTAAAGATGTAAATTTAGAAATTCCAAAAAATTCTCATACATTAGTGATGGGTCCAAACGGCTCAGGAAAAAGTACATTGCTTGGTTTGATATCTGGAATCTATTTTCCTCTGAACGGAGAAGTAAATGTTTTTTCAGATAAGTTTGGTTTTATAGGACCTAACCCACTAATATTTGATGGGTCTTTAATTTCAAACATACAATATGGAAACGAAAAAAAACTTGATCAAGATTTGGTAATTAAATATTTAAAAGAGCTAGAAACCTTTAAGGAAGAAAGTAGCTACGATTTAAATAAAAAAATAACAAATAGATCACTCTCTTCAGGTCAGATGCAAAAAATAGCTTTTATAAGAGCTCTATTATCTGATATTGAGATCCTTTTACTAGATGAATCAACTGCAAATTTAGACGATAAATCAAGTAAAAAAATATTTGAAATTTTAAATCAAAGCAATTTTACGATAATTAATTGTACTCATGACAAAACTAAATTCCCAAACGCAGATGGCTTGCTACAAATTGAAGTAGTTGATGAAATTAGAAATATTACATATAAAAAAATGACTAAATAAAATGAAAAAATTGTTGGTAATTCATAATAATTATAGACAGCAGGGTGGAGAAGATATTGCCGTATTAAATGAACTGGAATTATTAGATAATAATTTTCAAGTTAAAACTTTATTTTATGAAAACAAGATAAAAAGTATTTTTGATATACTTGCTTTTTTTACACTTTCAAATAAATCCGTAAATAAAGATTTAATTAATGAGATAAATAAATTTCAACCTGATTTAGCGTATATTCACAATACATGGTTCAAAGTATCGTTGGGTATTTTTAAAATTTTAAAAAAAAGGAAAATTCGTACTTTAATTAAAATTCATAATTTTAGATATCATTGTACACAAAGCATAAATCCAAAAATACATTTAGATAATAAAGCTTTTTGCCAGGCTTGTGGCTTTGAGGGCTCGAGAAATGCTTATTTTAATATGTATTATTCTAATTCTTTTTTTAAATCACTTTACGGAATATATTTTGGAAAAAAATATTTAAAAGTTATCCAAGATGATTATTTTTCACTCGCTGTTCTAACAGATTTTCATAAAAAATTTCTAGAAACAAAATATACAAGACAAAATAATGTATATGTAATCCCTAATTATTTAAAAGAAAATAAAAATGAGCATTTAGAAGAAAATGACTACTTTATTTATGCTGGTAGGTTATCAGTAGAAAAAGGAATTTATGAGTTAATAGAAAGTTATCTTAAATCAAACTTAAAAGAGATAACATTAAAAATAGTTGGTGATGGCCCAGAATTAAAAAATATATTAAATAGATATCATATTGGTAATATTGAATTTTTAGGTCAACTTCCAAATGATAAAACGATTAATTTAATACTAGGTTCAAAGGGAGTTATTTCAGCCACAAAGCTTTATGAGGGGCAACCTACATTACTTTGCGAGGCTTCTCTCAATGGTAAGATATCATTATTTCCAAATTCTGGAGGAATTAAAGAATTTCTACCCATGAATTATGATTTTCTCTTTAAACAATTCGACTATAAAGACTTTGAAAAAAAATTAAACAAATTGAATGATGAGCAAATAAGACAACAAAGCTCTAAAGAAGCCAAAGAATTTATCAAAAGCAAATTAGACCCTCACAAACTAATCAACCAGTTCCAAGAAATAATATTTAAAGATGTATAATGATTTAATTTCTGTAATTATGAGTTCATTTAACTCTGAAAAAACCATTGAAGAGAGTATTCAAAGTATTTTAAATCAAGATTATAAAAATATTGAATTTTTGATTGTAGACGATGGTTCAACAGATAATACTTTAAGAATTATGAAGAAACTGAGAGATAAAGATAAAAGAATTGAAATTATTGAAAATACAAGAAATATAGGACTTACAAAATCGCTAAATCAATTGCTAAAAATTTCTAATGGTAGATATATTGCCAGACAAGACTCTGATGATTTAAGTTTTCCTTATAGGCTAACTCGACAAATTAATTTTTTAAAAAAAACAAATTACGATATTGTTACATCGAGAGCTGTTATTAAAAATAAGGAAGTAAAAATTCCAAAATATTCTCATTTATTTCCAAACAAGATTGTAATGAAATATAAAAATCCGTTTATACACGGGACTCTCTTTCTAGACAAAAATATTTTCGAAGAGGTTGGAGGTTATGATGAAAATTTTTATTTTGCACAAGATTACAAACTTTACTCTGATTGCTATAAAAAAGGAAAAAAAATTAATATCATCAATGAAGTTTTATATGAGTTAAATGATAAAGATAATATAAGCAATAAAAACAAAGAAGAACAGAAATATTATTTTAATTGTGCCAGGAAAAATATAACACCAAATGTACTAAAAGCTGACACTTAATTTTTTCTCAATACACCTTTCCATCAAATCTTCAAAAGATAATTTTGTTTTCCATCCATATTCATTGAAGATTTTAGATGGGTCAGAAATTTTTATTTTAGGATCACCAGATCTTAATAGACTATTGTCAACAACTACATACTTATCCCAATCAAGATTAAAATACGAAAAAACTATTTGAACTAAATCTTTTATGCTTTTTCCGACACCAGAACCCAGAACATAAGAGCCTTTTGCATCATTAAATGTAAGTATTGACGCTGCTTCCATTATATCTCCAGCAAAACTCCAATCTCTTACATAGTCCAGACTTCCAATAATTAATTTATCTTCTCTTTTTTTATAAATTTGAAAAGCTGTATTTATGATTTTTGAAGTTAAATAATTATTCTCTCTAAATTCTGATTCATGATTAAACATAATTCCTGACGTCATATTCCATTGATATTCATTGATGAGACCTAATAATTTATTATGATTAGTAACTTTAGCTTTTGCATATGGAGAATTTGGTTCTAATTTGCTCAACTCATCAGTTTTTCCATCAAGATTAGTACTGAACATTTCTGACGAGGATGCCTGGAAAAAATTACATTTCATATCTTTCGAAAGCAAAACCTCAATTAGATTATTGAATATTGTTAATATTGTATTTTCAGTTTGTTTGGGATTGGTAAAAGAGTCATATACAGAGCTTGGACCAGAAAGATTAAAAATTTTATTTGGTCTTACATTTGCAACCAAATTTTCTACTTCATTTTTATTTTCTAAATCTAAATTATAAATTTTTAAATTTTGTAGATAATTAGTTCCAACTTTTTTTAATTGTTTATTTATAAATTCTTGACTATTGTTTCTTGTAGTTCCGTGAATTATAAGTTCTTCATTTTTATCTAATAGATTTTTTGTAAGAAAAATTCCGTCTTGTCCACTTATTCCTGTAATAAGAATATTTTCCATATAAGCTAGTTTAAATGAGAATATATCATTATTTAGTAGTTGAATTTAATTGTTATGAAAATTTATACAAATAAAATTAACGAATCTTGGATAATCGATAGGGTAATCGATGAATGGAAATCAAATAATGATGAAATTACTTCCAAAAGCATTGAAGATGCAGACATTGTATGGATAATTTCTAATTGGACTTGGAAAAAGATTCGCATCAAATATTTGAAGGAAAAAAAAGTAGTTGCATCAATTTATCACATTGACTTTGATAATTTTAATAAAAAAGATGAAAAAAATTTTTATAAAATGGACCAATATGTAGATTTGTACCATGTAATTTCGTTGAAAACAAAAGAACAACTTAAGAGGTTGACCAATAAAAAAATCACTTCAATACCTTTTTGGGTTAATCAAAAAAATCTTTTTTATATAGAAAATAAAAGCAGCCTAAGAGAAAAATATGGTTTTTCAGAAGATGATTATATAATTGGCAGTTTCCAAAGAGATACTGAAGGCAGTGACTTAGTGTCTCCAAAATTAATAAAAGGACCAGATATTTTTATAGATTTAGTAAATCGTTTGAACAATAATCAAAATATTAGGATATTACTTGCTGGGACCAGGAGACAGTATGTTATTAACAAACTAAAAGAGCTTGGAATAAATTATAAATATTTTGAAATGGTTCAAATCGATCAACTCAATGAGTTTTACAATATATTAGATTTGTATTTAGTCTCTTCAAGATTAGAAGGTGGGCCTCAAGCTGTTTTAGAATGTGCTGTAACTAAAACACCTATAATTTCAACTGATGTTGGAGTTGCAAGTGAAATTCTTCATCCTAATTCAATATATTCACTTGAAACTTTTGAATACGCAAAACCCATGGTTGAATATGCATATGAAAATAGTAAAAAATACACATTACCAGATGGAATGACGAATTTTATAGATATGTTTAGAGATATTTATGAAAGTTAGTATTGGTTCGAAGATTGTCAATGGTCCATGGGGCGGTGGGAATCTATTTGTTAAAAATCTTTCTAATTTTTTAATTAATAATGGGCATGATGTTATTTACGATTTAGGTGATAAAGATATCGACTTAATACTATTAACAGACCCAAGAAGCAGGAAAGAGTCTTCATCGACATTTAATCATCAAGACATTGAAAGTTATAAAAAATACATTAATCAGAATGTATCTGTAGTACAAAGAATTAATGAATGCGATGAACGAAAAAATACCACTGGTACAAATCAAATATATTTAGAAGCTAGCAACACAGCGGATCATGTAATTTTTGTCAGCTCCTGGCTTAGAGATTTATATTTAAAAATTGGTATGCCTGAAGAAAAAACTTCAGTTATCCTTGCCGGAAGTAATGTCAAGATATTTAATGATGAAAACTCTTCAATATTTGATAGAAATAAAAAAATAAAGATCGTAACACATCATTGGAGTTCTCATGAAAACAAAGGTTTTAAAATTTATAACCTAATTAACAAAATGTTGGAGGAAGATTACTGGAAAAATAAAATTGAGTTTACATATATTGGAAATACTTCAGAAGAATATGACTTGAACAATACAAATATTATCCCACCACTTGCAGGAAAACAACTTGCGGAAGAACTAAAAAATCATCATATTTACGTAACCGCTTCAATAAATGAACCATCTGGTAATCACCATATTGAAGCTGCTCAGTGTGGATTGCCAATTTTGTATTTAAACAGTGGAGGAATACCCGAATATTGTGATGGGTATGGAGTTTCATTTACAAACACAAATGATTTTGAAAACAAACTTAATTTGATGATATCCGAATATGAGACATATAAGTCAAAAATGAAAGATTATCCATTTAATTCTGAAAAAATGTGTGATGAATTTTTAGATTTATTTAATAACTTATTAAATAATAAAATTTTAAATCAATCTATAAAACTAAATCTTATATCGTATCTGTTTCTATCAAAAAATAAGTTACTCAAATTTGTGAGAAGAGATATATTTACAAATCTAAAAAATATAATAAAAAGAAGAATAAAGAAATGAACATAAACACTGATATTGAAGAAATTTACAACGGTATAGAATATTTTATTGAAAATTTAAAAAAACCAAAAAAAGATTTTTCTTTTTTTCCTGCATTAAATGGATTAACAAAAGATGGCCAAAAATTATCCCTAGGTTTCAGTTGTTATGCTCTAAAAATTTATTATATGCTTGGAAAAACCAGAAAAATTGACAACCTAGGTGCTTGGGCTGATTATATTATTTCATTTCAAACAGAAGAGCAAGGGCTTCCAAAAAATTCATATATAGATACTCATTTAAAGGAAAGTTACGCAAATTTTGATCTTATGTCTTCTTCAAAAGAATCAATTAAAAAATTACTAAATTTTTTGAATATTAGAGATTTTGAATCAAAAGAAAGTAAATTTAAGAAAGCAATCAATGCAGAAACTAAACAGGCCATATCAACTCTTTATGAAGTAAAGTATCCAAGTGAAAAGTTGATAACAAATGAATTTGGAGAATTTAAAAATTTAGAGATATTTTTAGACAATTTAAATTGGAATCTACCCTGGGATGCCGGAGCACAGTTTTCTTCTTTTTGTGTATATTCGACTACTCAGAACTTCAATATCAAAAAAGATTTGATTAATTTTATTGATCAAAAAGTTGACATTGATACGGGATCATATTTTACAAATAGACCATCAAACCCTAGGCAAATAATTAATGGAGCAATGAAAGTGATTACTGGTTTAGATTGGCTAGGAGAAGAGATTCATTACCCAAAAAATTTAATTGATTTCTGTCTTAACAATAAACCAATTCAGGAGGGTTGTGATATCGTTGATTTTGTTTATACGTTATATATGTGCTCACAACAAACGGATTATAAAAAGAAGGAAATAAACGATTTATTTGTTGAGATTACAAAAGATATTTTTGATTTGTATTTTAATGAATATGGTGGATTCTCATATTTTCAAAACAAATCACAATCTCATTATTATGGAATTAAAATAACTAATTCATTAAAAACCCCTGATTTACATGGGACACTTTTATGTTTATGGGCAATTAATATGATTTTAAATAATATGGATAGATTAGAAGATGACAAACAAATTATTAAGCCCTAAGTTTTTAAAAATAATATCATTTTTTGTATTTTCATTTTTTTTATTTGTATTTTTATTTTCAAGATCATTTGTAGGCATATCAGTTTTAGGATTTAGGATTGGCGAATTATCAATGCTTTTTTCAATACTCTCTATGGTATTTTTTATATATTTAAACTATAAAAGCAACATTTATGTTGAATATGGCACAAAAAGATTTGTTTTAACAAATATCTTTTTTTTATTTTCCTTTTTTATATTAACAATTATAAATCAAGGCTCTTTCCTTTCCACTTATACCTTTAAATCAAGTTCATATATATGGTCTATAGGTTTCTTCTACCTTGGCATAATTATTTGTAAAGATATTTCAATAAGCACTCGAATACCATATTTAATAGGATTTTATTTAATCTATTTGTATATTTATGCAGTACTAGATTTTCCTCAGTCAGTTATGGACTTTTTTTTGAGTATTTCTGATAAGTACGAACCCCATAAGGGCTCAGATATCCTAATAATGACATTAGTACCTCTTTATTTTGTTAATCGTTTCTTTGAAAACCGACGATTAAGTTTAAATTATTGTCTATTTGCTTCAGCTTTATTCCTTCCACTACTTTTATATAAAAGCCGAGGGGCATTTATTGCTTTTGTGATATTTTTAATTTTTGAAATTTACAACTTGAGGCAAAGTTTCAAAACTTCTTTTTTAAAAAATACTTTTTTGTTAATTATTTCAACCTTTATATTTATAATTTCAAGTTTTATTGTCACAGAAAACGAAGTAGAAATTGACAGTGTTGGAACTACCGTAACACAGCTTGCTACATATCGGATTCCAGATACAGAAAAAGAATTCGTACCTATTTTTATTTCTGATGGAAGAATTTATTCTTCTGATTCAAATCTTAATTGGAGATTTCAAATTTGGCAGGATGTAATTGAAGACATGCAAGAAAAAAATATTTTCGTCAAAGGCTATGGATTTAATGAGAAAATTCCTGCAATGAATGATCCCCTAAGAGCAGGAGATGATGGGCTTAATGAAAATATACATAATTTTCTTTTAAATGTTTTTGCAAGGGGAGGAATATTTCATTTCATAATTTATTTGTTTTTATTATTTTTTATGATTTTAAATTTAAAAATTATTCATAATAATTATTCTTTTATGAGCATAATTTTTCCAATATTCTTAGCTTCATTTTTTGATGCATCTATGGAAAATGCACATTTCCCTCTAATATTTTATTTTTTTATTGGGTTCATATCTTATAAAGATAAATTCTTTGATAATAGGATCTAATATAAATTAGAGTATAAATATGAAAGCTTTTATAACTGGAATTACTGGTCAAGATGGATTTTATTTATCCAAACTTTTACTAGAAAAAGGTTATGAAGTTCATGGTACTGTCAGAAGGTCTTCGTCAATAAATACTTCTAGAATTGATAATTTAATTTCAGAATATGTAAAAGATGGAAGAATGTTTTTGCATTATTCTGATTTATTAGACTCGACTTCGTTAACCAATTTAATAAACATTATCCAACCTGATGAAATTTATAACTTAGCTGCTCAATCGCATGTTGCAGTCTCATTTAAAAATCCACTATACACGTCCCAAACAAGTACAGTTGGTCCAGTTGCTTTATTAGAAGTAGTAAAAAATTCAGATAAAAAAATAAAGTATTATCAAGCCTCATCTTCTGAAATGTATGGTGGGATTGATAACAATATATTGAACGAGGAATCTAAATTCATTCCAAAAAGTCCATATGCCGTTGGAAAAGTTTTTGCTCATGAAATGACAAAAGTTTATCGAGAGTCATATGATATGTTTGCTGTAAATGGCATATTATTTAATCACGAATCTCCTCATCGTGGAGAAACATTTGTTACAAGAAAAATTACAAGAGCAGTAGGAAGAATTAGTTGTGGGCTACAAAATAAATTAACATTGGGAAATTTATCAGCATCTAGAGATTGGGGATTTGCTGGTGACTACGTTGAAGGTATGTGGCTTATGATGCAACACAATGTTCCAGACGACTGGGTTCTAGCAACTGGTGAATCACATACGGTAGAAGAATTTTTAAAACTTTCATTTGGAAAAGTAAATTTAAATTGGGAAGATTTTGTAACCACCGATAAAAAATATGAAAGACCCAACGAAGTAGGATATTTACTTGGAGATAGCTCAAAAGCACAAAAGAAACTAGGCTGGGAACTTAAAACTAGTTTTTCTGATTTAGTTGAAATTATGGTTGAATCTGATATCGAGCTTGCAAAACAAGAAAAAGTGTTACTAGAAAATAATTTGATTTCTCCAACATGGGAAAGTCCAACTAGCTAATTTTTATATTCTCTCGAAACCACTTGTAAGTTGATTCCAATCCGTTAACTAGTTTTATTTCTGGTTTCCAACCGTAATCGAGTATTTTAGATGAATCTAAAAGTTTTCTTGGATTGCCATCAGGTTTTGATGTATCAAATGACAAATTACCTTTATAATTTATAACCTGTTTAATATTTTCGGCAACTGATTTAATACTTACCTCATCTCCACTTCCTATATTCAATATATTGTCATCTACGTCGTTGTTAATGATAAATTTTATTGCACTAGAAAGATCATCTACGTGTAAGAATTCTCTTAGTGGTTTTCCACTTCCCCATATGTTAAATGAATCACTGTTAATATTTTTAGCTTTTTCCATCCTAAACATAAGACCAGGAATTACATGACTGTCATTCTCAGAAAAATTATCATTTGGACCATAAAGATTTGTTGGCATTAAGTTTATGACTTTATGTCCATACTGTTCTTTCATTGCATTACCTAACTCTATCGCAGTTAGCTTAGCCATAGCATATGGGGAGTTGGTTGGTTCTAGTTTGCCATTCATAAACTCATCTTCTGAAATCGGATTTTTAGCATTTAAAGGATATATGCAGCTACTTCCAAGATTGATTATTTTTATGTTATAAAGAGGTATACATGATTCTAAAATATTTGTATTAATTCTTAGGTTTTCAATTAAGAATTGAGTTCTTTGCTCATTGTTAGCAACTATACCTCCAACTTTTGCTGCAGCATTAATTAATATATCAGGATTTGTATCGTTAATTAATTTTTCAGTTTCATCAAGTTTAAATAAATTTGTATCCTTTCTTGTAGAGGGAATAATCTTAAATTTACTATCTTCGGAAAATGAATTTAAAATAGAACTTCCTACCATCCCATTACTACCTAAGACAAGAATTTTTATCATGATATCTACTTTAATATTAAGTTTTCACCCAATTAAGTTGAAATAGATTTTTTTAGGAATAAAAATAAAAGTAATAACTTTTTAAAAATTCAAATTAGTATTTTAGTGTGTGTGGATTTATTGGAACTTTCTCAAAGAACAAAATTGATCAACAGAAAATTGAGCTAGCAAATAGTCACCTAATTTGCAGAGGCCCTGATCATAAAAATGCATTTTTTGGAGACCTAAGTGATAAATTCGGAATGAAAAATGCTTTAAATTTTTCATTTATATTTAACAGGCTTTCAATTATTGATTTATCAGATACAGCCAATCAACCAATGATATCAAAAAATTTTAATACAACAGTGATGTTCAATGGAGAAATATATAATCATGATAATTTAAGGAAAGAACTCGAATCAGAAGGAGTGAAATTTTTTACAGATCACTCGGATACAGAAGTAGTCTTAAACGGACTATCTACACAGGGTCTTGATTTTATCAAAAAATTAATAGGACAGTTCTCAATATTTTTTCTTGATCATAATTCTGAAAGAGCATATTTAATTAGGGACAGGCTTGGACAAAAACCTTTATTCTACTTCATTGATAACAGCAATTTTTCATTCAGCTCAAACCTTAAATCTTTAATAAAAATTAATAACAAATTTGATTTGGATAAAGACTCTATAAATGAATATTTAAACCTTGGTGTTGTAACATCACCAAATACCATTTTTAAAAATCACCACAAAGTTGAACCTGGTCAAATAATTGAAATTGAAATAAATAATAATTTTCAAAAGAAGACAGAATATTATTGGAGCTTAGAAGAAAATTATGATACAAAAAAATTTGATAGTGATATTTTCTACGAATTACTAGTTGATTCCATCAGAATGAGAAATGTTTCAGATGTACCGGTTGCCAATTTTTTATCAGGAGGCATCGATTCCTCCTTAATTGTAATGCTACAGTCACTAATTCAGAGTAAACCAAATACATTCTCTGTAGGTTATGAAGATAAAAAATATGATGAGTCTGAATGGTCTAATTTAGTATCAAAAAAGTACTCAACAAACCATGATTTGATATCTATTAATACTGATGATTTAAAGAATCTGGTTGAAAAATCTCTAGAAATATTTGATGAACCATATGCAGATCCTTCTGTTTTACCATCATATTCAATTTCTAAATTGATTTCTAAAAATTATAAAGTTGCAATTTCAGGAGATGGAGGTGATGAATTGTCAGGTGGATATTTACGAACTCGTCAAATACTTCAATCTAAAAATTTAAACAACACATTATTGAGCCTAATCTACAAAATTTACCCTTCATACTTTGGAAGTGGATTAAATATCCTTAGAAATTCAAACAACAAAACTTTAGCTTACTCAGCTTATTTTGAAGATAGAAAACTTTTAAATCTTTTAAATATAAAAACAAACAATAACTTTGTAGATAAATTTACTACGAATGACTTCACAAACTATAAAAATTTAATGTTTACAGAATACAAATTTTACTTGTCTGAGCAAATGATGCTAAAAGTTGATAGAACTTCAATGGCTAATTCTCTAGAAGTAAGATCACCATTTGTAGACCATCGTATTGTAGAGTACCTTTTTTCAACAGATGAAAAACAATATATTTTTAAAGAACCAAAATTCATTTTAAAACAATTACTTTCAGATGATTTTAATTCCGAATTTCTAAATAGAAAGAAAATGGGTTTTGTATTTAATGTTGAAGATTATATAAAAAACAATATTTCGAATATTGAAAATATTTTATTTAATGGTTTAGAAATTTTTCAAAAAAATACAAAAAATATAAGTAAATTATCAACCTTTTATTCAAGAACAAATGCGTTGAGATTATGGAAAATGTTTTCTCTACAAAAATTTGTAGACTCATTTGATAGACTATAGATTTATAGTATTTTTATAATCTTCAAATTCTGTTGTTACTGCTTTTTCTAAACTAAATTTTCTTTCCATTTTTAAACGAGCATTTTGAGATATATTTTTGAGTACGCCCTCATTGGAAATTGTTTCTTTAAATAATTCTTTTAAATTATCTTTTTTTAAATCATATAAATATCCATCCACCCCGTGATCAACAAGTTCTGCATGGTTTGAAATGTCTGATAAGAACACTATACATCCGGAATGCATTGCTTCTAGAACAGTTTTAGGATGTCCTTCATAAAGTGATGATGAAATAAAATATTTATAGTCAGAGTACAACTTAATTAGGTTCTTATTTTCTATATTTTTTAAAAAGTTAACTCTGACATTATTTTTTACAGATAAATCTTGTAATTCATTTTTTTGGCTACCTTTACCAACTATATCTATTTCAAAATTAGACTTTTTAAATTCATTAATTACGTAACCAAAATTTTTTTGATTTTCTAACCTACCAACACATAAAATTTTATTTGAAAACCTTTTTTTTTCAATATATTCGTTAGGCAAAATCCAATTTGGTCTCAATATAAATTTTTTATTCTTATTATATTTCAACTCGGAGTATTTTAAATCAGTTAAATTTGATACAGAGTAAATATTTGAGAACCAAATAGTAATTTTTGTTAAATATAAATACAAAAATTTAATAAAAAATTTTTTTTTATCTTCTAAACAAAATTTATAAACATCGTATCCCGTTCTGGTAAATAGTGGTTTTTGGAGTAGAGCTTTTATAATAATTGCTACCCAAGAACCCTGAAGTTGATTTTGTTTTATCATATCTATACCTTCAAACAGTCTTTTATTTTTTAATGGAAAATAAATACTTTTTAAAATATTAATTATTTTGAAACGAGACTTTTTTTGATACTTGTGCATTGGAATAATATCAACATCAAAGTCTTTTAATGATATCTGAAAATCTGAACTATCTCCATATGTAAGAAAAGTAAATTTAATACCGTATTTTTTCTGTAACTCAGAGTAAATTGAAAGCTCTCTTTCTAAAGTGCCTGATTCTTCCCATGTTTTTAATGAGTATCCATATGTGAAGACAACTAATATTCTCACAAACCAAGTTTACATTTGCATAAATTTTTAAAAGTAAATAATTTGAATGTTTAAGAAAGAGTATAATTGAATATGCATGCCTAGCTTAATTAACACTCCAGTTTACATATTAAATAATGTTGACATTCATAATCTAGGCAAATTTAAAAAGACTTATTTTTTATTACTTGGAGTTATTTATTCATATATTGAAAAGATTTTTAAAAATAGCGTTTATTGTTTCTTTATAAACATGCTTCCTTTTTCAAAGACAAAATCTTACTTTAAAGACGGTTTCTATTTTTTACAAGATTCATATGGAGAATTCTATTTCACAAATAAAAGGTTTACTAGGATGGTGTCAGGAATAGATGCTTTCTCAGAACATCTAGCAAAAGCATATTTATTGCATAACGTTGAATTTAATGAAAATGATACTGTCATTGACTGTGGATCAAATGTCGGTGAGTTGATACCTTATTTTTATAAAAAGTATCCAAACCTGAACTACATTGCTTTTGAACCAGATAGGGAGATTTATAAAGCATTAGAAAAAAATTTTTTATTCCAAAATGGAAGCATTTTTCAAGTTGGATTGTCTGATAAAGATCAAAAAATGACTCTCTATCTAGATTCAAAAAGCGCAGACACTTCTTTAGAGGAAACTGATTCAGGTGATGTTTACGAAATAGATGCTCAAGCTCTTGATTCATTTGGTTTTGATAACGTGAAGCTAATAAAAATCGATGGAGAGGGCCATGAAATGAAAATTTTACAGGGGGCAAAGAAAACATTATTAAAAACTAAATTTGTTTCTGTTGACCATAGTGCTGAGAAAGGCTTTAATAAATCAAAAACAACACCTGAGGTCTTTACAATTTTATTTGAAGAAGGCTTCACACCAATATTTACATCAGAATATAGAGATATAACGCTATTCAAAAATAAAAAATTATAAAATGAACAAAAAAAAGATTACATATATTTTTGGTGGAGGGAGAAAAAAAAAGATTGAATACGGTGGTGAGTTTGCCGAAGATATGTTTTATGGTTATTTTGGTTTAAATGAGAAATATGATGTTCAAATTTATGAGACAATAAAAGCAGATTTCAAAATTTATAAGTTTTTAGCAAAATTTTTAAACAAGTTAACTGGATTAGGTTTTCATTTTGAAAACTCATTAAAAAAACAAGACAAAAAAAATATTTTTGAAAGCAATGAAATATTTTTTGGCAATCAACAAATCTTATTCAGTTTATTTTATTTATGTCCAAAACTGAATAGAAAAAAAATAATTGTAAATGTATTTGCTATGGGTTTGGTAGGCGGAAAAAAAAATTTTTTAACAAAAATATTGTTGAGGTATCTTTTTAAGTATATTCAGAGGGTTATATTTATAAGTGAAGCTGAGTATGAGTCTGCGAAAGATCAGTTTCCAAACTTCAAGAACTTATTTTTTTATAACCCATTTGGAGTTGATTCTAAATTCTGGAATAAGACCGTAACTGATAAAAATGATCAAAATTATATTTTATTTATAGGAAATGATTTAAATAGAGACTATGAGTTTTTATTAAAACTTATTCATGATATGCCTGATTTCAATTTTAAAATTATTTCAAATAGAATCGTCAAAAATGATTTTGATTTTAAAAATGCAGAATTAATAAATGGTGACTGGCATTCTCAGGAAATTACAGATTCTAAAATTAGAGAATATTATAGTTCAGCTTTTTTAACAATTATACCGTTAAAAAATTCAATCCAACCATCAGGTCAGAGTGTTTGCTTGCAATCTATGTTGTGTGAAACACCTGTTTTAATTTCTGAGACTGAAGGGTTTTGGAATCCAAATAATCTAATAAATAATGAACATCTTTATATTCAGAAAACAGATATCAAACTTTGGAAAGAGACAATTTACAATTTATTCCAGAATGAAAATTTAAGTAAAGAAATCCAACAAAATGCAAAAAAAATTGTATTAGAAAGATACACTGTCCAAAACTTTACTGAAAAATTAGATGATTTTCTAAGCAATTAATTTAAGTATTTTTCTTTGTATCCTCTTAAATAATTTATGAAGGGACGTTTTGTATTTTGTTTTAAGCCAAAAGCATCGAATCCAAACTGACCCTCTTTAAGTTTTTCTAATTCAGGTGCCATATATTTTGGATGATCGCTCATATTCATTTTAAATGTATGTTTAGGATATCTTTCTTTAATCATTGAAAACCAAGCATTGAAGGCAAGTTCAGGTGTACCACCTCCTCTATTGCCAAAATTTCCAAATTGACGTTCCCATGCTCTTGCAAATCGAGCACGATCTTTTGCAATGATTTCCTTTGTTCTGAATGTTGAATCATATTGATAAATCGGGATTTTTACATTTGGTACATCAGAAACTTCTATTAATTTACCATTTAATGTTGGGAGTACTAAATCACCACCACCATTTAATTTAATTTCTGGAAATTCTTTTTTGTTCAATGCAAGACAGATTTTTGTTTTTAGTTGATATCTATCAGGAGTAAAAATTTGATATTGTGGAAAAGCTATTGCTGGAGATGTTGAATATTTATTTAAAATCCTTCTGATTTTGGGAATATCTTTTTCATGAAAAAAGTAATCTACGTCCATCCTAAAAACCCAATCGCCTTTTGATGAATTAAATGCATCTTGAAATATTTTTCCAAAATAATCCCATTTAAATTCTTCAGGAAATTTTTGGCCTATTATATTTATTTCATCTGCTAAGTCCTCATAACAATTTAATGCTTGTTTCCATGGATCTTTTCTCTCATCGGGGTTTGTCATTGATGTAAATACTGTCACTGTTGACATTTTGACTCTTCTTTATGGTTTTTATTTACAAATTCATGTACACATAAAATCAAATACATATAAAAATTTTAACAGTTGGTTATTTATTATTTTTATAGTTCATTTATTAATTATGAATAACTAGATTTATATATTGTGACTAATTTTTTGTACTGTTTTGATAGTAATTATAATGTTCAGGCAACAGTATCAATTTCTACGTTGTTAGAAAAATATGACTCTGAAGTAAACTTATATATTTTGCACGATAATCCAAGGCTCTTTAAGAAGTACAAAACAAAACTTAAAAAATACAAAAACTTAAATAAAATAGAAATTTATAAATTCGAAGACACAAATTATGATTTTCCAAATCTTAACAACTCACATGTTTCATATGCAACTTATTTTCGGATGTTTATATCAAATTATTTGCCACAAGATATAGATTTTTTAATTTATCTTGATGCAGATATTTTGTGCTTGAGCAACCCTAGATTTGTTCTAGATGAAGAAATTAATAAATTAAAAAATTCGGATAACGTTTTGACAGGTTTGAATGAGGAAGTGTCTACTTTACACAAACAAAGACTGGGACTAAAAAATAATAGGTACTTTAATGCCGGATTAATAATTATCAATTATCAAAAATGGTCAAAACCTGAAACAATAGAAAATTTTTTGAATATTATGAATTCTAAGTTTGCAAATATTGAATTTTGGGATCAAGACATATTAAATATATATTTTGATGGAAAATTCTCCAATTTACCGATCAACTTAAACTATATTTCGCCTGATGGAAAAGCTTTATATGAAAAGCAAATCAACTTTTTACATTTTGCAGGCAGCAATAAACCTTGGTATTTTGAGAATACTTTTAAGGAAATTTCTAAATATTACAATAGAGAATATATGAAAGTTTTTAGAAATAAATATCATGTGACTTTTAAATTTAAGAAACATGAAATACCAATATTTATAGATATTTGTAAAACTAAAAATGTTAAATTTTCTGATAAAGTAAGAATGGTTTATGGTATTTTAAAAACAAAAATGTATCACTAAATATTTGAATATTATGACTCTTAACAATCTTATGATTAAACAGCCTTTAAAGTGTATATATAAAGAAAGTTTTTATAAATGAAAAAAGTTCTCATAACAGGTGGTCTTGGATATATAGGCATGGAGCTTGCAAAAATTTATTCTGGATTAACCCGAAGTCACGATGTTACCGTTATTGACAATCAATTTTTTTCTTCAAGAGTAAATCAACTAAAAATTTGGGGTATAAAATTTCAACAATTAGATATTCTTGATAAAAATAATATTAAAGATTTTATTTCAAATTTTGACATAATCTATCATCTTGCTGGAATAACTTCAGTTCCACAAACAAGTAGTCAATCAGATCAAAAAATGAATAAAAAAATAAGAAAAGCAGGGGTTGAGGGAACGAATAATATCATTAAATATTCAAATGAAAATGTAAAAATTATTTTTCCATCGACACATGTTGTATTTGAAGGATTGAAGACAGTCAAGAAAAATTTAGATGAAACTACTAAACCTAAGCCCGTCTTAGAGTATTCAAAATCTAAGTTTGAATCAGAAAAAGATATTATTCTATCAGATAAAAATTATGTAATTATCAGACTTGGCTCTGTTTATGGTAAATCTTTTGATAATACTCGGTTAAATATAATGCCAAACCTCTTTGCAAAATTAACTTCGAGCAATGCAACAATTAGCTTATTTGGAGGAGGCAAGCAATTAAAGAGTCTCGTAAATGTAATTGATGTTGCTAGAGCCATGGTATTTGTGGGTAACAATAATGAAATAAACAAACAAATTTATCATCTATCAAATGAAACATTAACTGTTAAACAAGTAGCTATGATTTGTAAGAAAATAAATAAAAAAGTTGAGATTAAGTCAACTAATGATGATATACCAAATTTAGGTTATGGATTAACGAGTAAAAAAATACAAAAAGTCGGTTTTAATTTCCTATACAACCTCAATCACTCATTAGAAGAAATGTATGATGAGTGGAAGGACCGTGAACCAGTCAATGAAAACGAACTAATTGTTTCTGGTAAGGACAACTATGAAGATCAAAGAGGTCTGATTTCAAATTATTACTTTGATGAAGAAATAAATATGATTGGAACCGTTTCTTCAACGAAAGGAAGCATAAGAGGTAACCACTATCATCCAATTCAAACCCAGAAGTGTTTATTAACTACCGGAAGCTATATAAGCGTAACAAAAGATTTGAATGATGAGAATTCAGTTGTTGAAACGAGGTATATTAAATCTGGTGAATTATCAATTATTCCACCAAATGTTGC
>CEQL01061086.1_pt1 | contig 26526 bp, 22 predicted proteins | sample 356281 | NCBI WGS metagenome assembly CEQL01 (sample SAMEA2621203, study PRJEB7988) | marine metagenome | biome: marine biome (ENVO:00000447); feature: surface water layer (ENVO:00002042); material: "saline water (ENVO:00002010), including plankton (ENVO:xxxxxxxx)" | depth 5 m
CTTCAATACCACGAGGTCAAGATTAACCTTGACATCCGCCCTATTGACGAGTGCTTGTGGGCCGTGACCACCCTCAACTGTAACACCGATGCTCCCCAGACCGCTGCCATCGACCCCTCTGCTCAGATGGCCCCTGGAAAGCCTGTGCCTGCTTCCATCGCCTACAACCAGTCCTTGGTTGCCGCTTCGCTCTACGTTGACTACGTGTTCCTTGACACCGATGAGCGTCGCCGCATGGCCCAGAACCCCCACGAGTATCTCATCACTCAGCTCCAGTTCACTGGTGACGAGTCTGTTGGTTCCTCTTCCAACAAGATCAAGCTCAACTTCAACCACCCCGTGAAGGAGCTTGTGTGGGTTGTCCAGCCTGATCAGAACGTGGATTACTGCTCTTCCCTTGTCTGTGATGCCCTTCTTTTCAAGGTGCTCGGTGCCCAGCCCTTCAACTACACCGATGCCATTGATGCTCTTCCCAACGCCGTCCATGCCTTCGGTGGACCCGAGTCTGTTGGCAAGGCTGACCCCAACTCCCTCATCGGACAACACGCCTTCATTGATTCTGACGGTCTCTTCGAGTCTGCCGGTGCCATGGATGCCTATGTGCCCGATAACTGGACTGGATACTGGCACGGACCTGGAAATCCCTACAACCAACCTGGTATGGGAGGACCTCACCTTACCACCAACACCACCACCAACGTGACCAGCTTCACCAAGGGAACCAACTCTGTTGAGAACTCCTCTGTGTCTGATGCTGGAACCTTCGTGCTTACCGAGACCTCCTTGGATATGCACTGCTGGGGACAGAACCCTGTGGTCACCGCCAAGCTTCAGCTTAACGGACAGGACCGCTTCTCTGAGCGTGAGGGAACCTACTTCGACCAGGTTCAGCCTTACCAGGCCCACACTCGCCACCCCGACACTGGTATCAACGTCTACTCCTTCGCCCTTCGCCCTGAGGAGCACCAGCCCACCGGAACCTGCAACTTCTCCCGTATTGATAACGCCACCCTTCAGCTTGTTCTTTCCAACGCTACCGTTGAGGGAACCAAGACTGCCAAGGTCCGTGTCTATGCTACCAACTACAACGTGCTTCGCATCATGAGTGGTATGGGAGGTCTTGCTTACTCCAACTAAGCATAAGGCGTTTCGTCGTGTTTATATTAAAATATTTTTTAAGGTTTTAATTACGTCTTTTTAGACGTAAAATTTTCATGTTTTATTATACGAATTTCGTATAATAAAATGCCCACCTTAAGACTTTTTATGGAAAATTTTTTAACCAAACATTACCCAGAACAATCTTATAGTTATTTTGGAGATTTGGCAAAAATTCGAAGTTATAATACTATGAAAATATTTCACCCTTATTACCATATTCATTTTAAAGACAAACCAACAATTTGTATAGTAGGCATAGAACCAAACATTATTTTATATTTATGTCCCGAAGGTATTAAAAAAATTCAGGAATTTGAAAGAAAAATTCAGTGTTCATTATTATGGACTTTAGAATCTGATGGTAATGTATATGGAAAATGTAATACCAAACTATACTTGATAACGTATATACTTACAGGCTTGATTAAAATAAAACACTTAGACAACAATCCGTTGAATAATATGTTAGATAACTTAATTGAAATGGACCAAAAAAAATGAAACAGAATGAAGACTTACCGATATTGTAGTAAAAAGTATTTAATATTTAAAATATAATTAAGTTAAGATGAATCACAGGTATAACACACGCAGAGAGAAGGCTCTTATGAAAGAGGTTGACTTATTTCGTGGGAATCATGATTTTATAAGGTCACTCATTATAAAATCAAACGAAGCTGCTCATGATTATGGATATAAAAGCACTGAAGCCAAAGATAGGGCAATTAGGGCTGTTTATAGCAAAATAGCTCAGGAGTTAAACACCCATATCAGTTATTTTCAATTACCTAATAGCCAAAGAAAGCTCTTATCAATTTTCAATACAAAGGCCAAAGAACACGTCGAAAGCTTAGAAAAAAGAAAAAATGAGAAGCAATGGGAAAACCAGGACTTAATGCGAACTCGGATGATGATTGGAACTATCAAAACATATTTGAATAATCAACTGTATATTTTCAAAAATAGCGAAGCATGGTTAGGAAAGGTTATTAAAAAGAAAAAGATGCCTCGTGAAATTGTTGCTTTGATAAACACATTTGCTGTTGGTGATTATGAAGATAAACGAGCGTCATATAATGAATACTACTGTTATAATGCTTATTATGGTATGTAGGCAACTAATACATCGTCAGCAACATAACCTGGCAAGGTTTTAAATTCGTAATTATTGTTAATTGTAGATATTTTTTCTTTTATTTGATCAAGAAAATCAATTTTTCCATAACTTGTTTCTCCCCACGGGAAAGCTTGTTTTAAAATTCTTATGTCGTCAATACAAATAACATTATCTTTTCTTTCTAATTTACTAATAGCATCTAATTCTTCAAATAGAGGGCATTTCTTTCTATAAGAGTGAATCTTTTTACTATCTACATGGGCGTCTAAAAAAAATAACGTTCTTTCTTTGAAATCACTATTTTCCAGATATTGACTCATATTTGAACTGTCATCATTATAAATTTTACACCTACCGTTTTCAATTTCTTTTTTGAAAATGATGTTTGCTTTATCAACCCATTCTTTTCTTATTTCGATTGAATATAATTTTTTGAAGTTACACCTCATAGCGTGTTTAAAAGATACTTCACATTCGGGATTAAATAATCCAGTTTCAAAATAATTTTCACATTTACTAACTTTTCTTATGTGCTCTAAATTGAAACGTATTGGCATACCTATAATAAAATTATCTATTTATGATATTTTTTTAACGAAATTATACCTAATTTTCAATGATAAATTAGGGAATGACATATTCAATGTACATGTTTTTTTTAAAAGGATCTTTTTTTGATTTGGATGTTTGCTTTTTATAGTGAAATGTTAATGTATTAGTCTCAGCATAATATTTATACCCCATACATCTATACATGTCGTATCTTTGTTGATACCAAATCGATTTAACAAACCAATTCGTATCTTTTGGTACTGTTCCAATATAACACATTAATCCTCTCGTTCCTCCTCTTGAAAAAGTTTCTTCCCAATCTATTTTGCTTTTTTCTGTAAGAGAATCTTCATATTTCTCATAGAATGGACTGTAACTCAATATTTTATTAAATCTTTCTTCAATAAAATACTCTATTTTCATAAATTTTTCACTTTTTTTATCCAGCGTCATAATAAGTTCATTGTTGTATATTCGGCAATTTCCTATGTATTGTCGAACAGTTTCTAATAGTTCGTCAGGTATTTGTGGTATTCGAATTCCCATGGTTTTATCCTATAAAAAAAATTAATGTCATTTCATTTTTTGACTTATTTAATCATAAATTATAAATTTAAGATTCATATTTTTTTAAACCCAATATACAAAAACATTTTTTCCAGAAATTAAATTTTCTTTTTCCTTATAAAAGTAATGAATGATTATACTTTCAATTGTGATCCTTCTTCACATAAATAATTAATAATATTTTCAACTGGTTTTGATAATGGCTCCTTAAACCAATTAAAATTATCAAAAATTTTTTTGTGATTTTTTATTTTATTTAAATAATTATTTTCATCACTTAATTCTTTTTCTATTATTTCTTTAGCTACTATAGCATAATCTTGTGGTGTTTTATCATCTATATTTGGTAATATAAGACAACTATCTAATATATTTATTCCTGAACATAATAAATTTCCATACACTTCTTTTTCTTCTTCAAATATTATTGGAATTATACCATACGCAAAACATTGATAAAATGCTATTCGTGTTACAGTATCTCCTCTTAAAACTAATAAATACTTTAAATCTGGTAAATATTTAATAGCATTAGCGCCTTCATCTATAATAATACTTATTTTATCATCAAGTTTTAAATGATTCATAAATTGTCTATAATAAACTACTACAGGTCTATCTGGTGTTGGAAGTGGATGTTCATCTTCATTATTATGATTTCCATTAATAGAACCAAATAAACCTATATCATATTTCTTAGATGAGTTATAACTATAACTTTCTATTTTACTTTGTTTAAAAAGTTTATTTTCATTTAATATATACGGTACAGTTTGTAATTTATTTTTAGATTTCAAAGGTTTATTTACTTTATACATACTAATAACATTCTCATAAGAAAATATAGTGATATTATTAGGAATATAACTAAAATCTATATCAAATAATACATATGGGTAAAAAATAAAATGTGGAAGTGTATCTATAAATTTTTCATTTAAAACCTTTTTAACATAATTATCCCAAAAATATTTAATATGTATTCTTTTATGAATTTCACCAGTTCCTTTAGGACGAAGAGGACATTCTTCAGGAACTATAGAATAATGATGATGAGGACTTATGTATATTAATTTTGTATAATCTATTGGAATAAAAGCTAAATCTGCATTTTTTATATGATCAACAATATTATAATTATTTTTGACTTGAATTAAAAAACGATCAAATATTTCCATTTCTGGAGGTAATTTACAAAAGGTAGAACAAATTATATCTAATTCTACCAAATTATAAATATATATGTTTTTTCTATCAGGAACAATATTAATATCACATATTTTATCAATAACTTTATTAAATCTATTTTTATTTAATATTTTTGGTAACTGAATTAGAGTATCTATTGAATTATAATATATATTATTACATATATAATCAGGAGATTGCATATAAAAAATACTTATTTCATGAGGTTTTTCAAAACGAATAACATTATCTTTTGCTTTCAATAAAGGATAGAAATTTGCATTTTTATTATAAAAAATCTGATTAAATGCAGAAATACCACGTTGAGACGATATTATATTTTTTGCATTATTTAATAAATAACAATTGATATAAAATTTATCAGGTGATTCTACATCTAAAATATACCAATTTTTATTTAATACATAATTTACAAATTCTTCATCTATTATAAATGTATCATTATTTCTCACAACTTGTTTATTTTTTAAATTATTTTTAAGGACAAGTATATTTTTATTATGTAATTCGTATGGTATTTTATATTTTTCTATTTTTTCTTTAATAATTAAATTTACTTTATTTACAATATTAGAAAATTGTGCTGAATCATAACAACAATGCTCATAATCAAATATTTCATTTTCAAATTGATATACTTTTTTTTCATTTACAAAAATTATTCTATTATGTGGAATCAATAAATTTATAATTTTTAAAACATTGCTATTTGTTTTCACTGGACTTCCTGGACTTCGTGGACTTCCCATGGCTTCCCAGGCTTTCCGGCTTCCCGGCTCCCCGGCTTCCCACACTTCATTATATAAAACAAATTTTATATTAGTATCAATATATTTATCAATAACATCTAATACATAATATAATTCATGTCCTTCGCTTGCTCCAGAAAAAGAATTATGTAAAAATATACATTCTTCATTTATAATTTCTGGACATTGTTTAAAATTTATTAAGTGATTATAATTATTTCTTATTCTACTATAAATTTTATGAGCCTTAGCTGATTCATTTCCATTTTCTTGATGTCTTTGAGTATCTTGTATTTCTAAATCTATAAAGTGATTTGAATTAGTAATTAATCTTTTAGTTTCATAACATATAGATATTTTACTATTCCATAATCCATAACCATAATCATAATATACTAATGTTTTATTAGTATCATTATTAAATAATGTATAAGCTTCTGGGTTATATTTGTGATTATCTTTTTTATTCATACAAAAGACACAACTACAATTAATAATATATGATATATCTTTTAATTCTTTAGCATTTTTACAGTTCATCTATATATTATATAATTTGAAATAATTCTTAAAAAAAACTAATGTCATTTCATTTTTTGACTTATTTAATCATAAATTGTAAAACTAAGATTCATATTTTTTTTCAATGGATCTTTTTTTCCCCATTTGATTTTTTTTCTAATATAAGTAAAATTCATAGTGTTTTTTTTTTCATCATAAAACCAATGAAACCTTCTCCATTGTTTACCCAAGAGTGGGTTTTCTTCATAGAGTCCAATTCCAGGTGGAGGTTTTATACGGTCGTTTTTAAGCATACTGTAACACCACACGTTACTACCAGGATACTCTTTCCGCCATTTTCTTATTTGTTTTCTGTTGTGATAATATAGATCTATTTTTTCATACTCATCAGTCAGTTTATTAATCATTGTTATAATATCACCTCTATATATTCGATAAGGTCCAACATATTCTTCAATGAGTTCTAATATTTCATCTGGCATGTGAGGGAGAAGTTTGTTCATATTTAAAAATATAAAAAAACATTAATGTCGTTTTATATTTGAATTTATAATTTAATCCGGTTTCCGGGGTTATAGGGTTTGGTTAGACTATATCCGTCTACTTTTTTTGGTTTCTTACCAAGAAGTTTGGGCATTCGTTTTGTTGACTTTTCAAATGCTTTATTATAGTTATCATTTTTTTTATAAATATCAGATAATGGACATCTAACTTCATAATTACCTGGATGTTCGATTCGCTGTCCGGCCTGAGAATAAGTGAGACCCACTACTGATTTTGTAAAAACATAGTTTATGAAACTGATGTCAAAATCATTTCCTGTAAAAATATAGGTATATACCATACGCATCCAATGTTGCGGCTCCCAACTTAATTTAAAAAAAATATCGTGTCGAAACCAGTCCCTGTTTTCTTCAAATCTGACTGCTTTTTGTCGGATCTTGAAAAGAGGGTATCTAAAATCATCCATTTTTATTTTTTTCCATACGAAAACCTTTCCTGCTTTTGAAATACGATATCCAGCATATCCACAAAATTCTTTGAAGATTTTATCTACTATTTCATTTGGCAAATTAGGGATAACTTTATTCATAATTTGATATGAATAAAGTCTTAAAGCCATTATTTGATTTCAATTTCAACATCTACATAACTTTCCTTTTTTGCTTTATATTGGAATGTCAAAGTGTCGCTTTCAGCTTGATATATGTAAGAAATAGAACGAAATCTGTCTCCACATCTGTCCTCTGTCCAAAAAGCTCTAAGGGTAAAATTTTCAGGAATGGGCTTATGAGGACCTTCTGGATACGAAATTGGAACATGCTCTTCAAGATTTGGTAACGGACCTTCGATATCCTCTATTTTCGTAAATAGTGGTTTATACGAATGACAATAAGTATTAATTTTTCTATTGTGAAGTTTCATTTCAAGTTGACGTATAACTTTAGAACTTTTATTTATGGTGCGAATAAGTTCTCCGTTATGTAAACGACAATTACCCACATATTGTCGTATATTTTCAAGAACTAAATCTGGTAAATTAAATTTAAGCCTCATTGGTATGATTTTGTTGTTGCGTGTTTATATGCTTTTTTAAATGAATCATTTTTCTCATAAACATCTGATAATAAACATTGAAATTGATAATTAGCTGGTGGTGGTGCTTTTTTTGAACTGCGTTTTTCAAAAGCATATATTAATTGGTCAGTGCCACAGTCATAAAGATAATCAATCTTCATATAATGCCACGGCTTACTGCTTAATTCACGGTAAATTCTAATCCTATTCCAATGTCCCTGAAAATTAGTAAAGTCAACATTTTTATATCTTATTTTAAAAAAAGAAGAGATCATTCGAAAATATTTATTATCTCTCTCATTAAATTTTCTCCATGTGAAAAGTTCATTTGTTTTTGACCAACGATATCCCGCAAATCCAAGAAATTCTTTAAAGATTTTATCTATAATTTCAGAAGGCAAATCAAGAATTAAATTAGGCATAACCTTAAAATCATTTACTTTCTATGTTTTTTGTATTAAACCTTTTCTTCGCGTAATATAAGATGTCAACCTTAAAATCTCCTATTGTTTCGTATATATTTACCCACAATGCGAGAATGAGATGTATGGTTAGAAAAATCATGGAACCATTATATATTGAATATCCTGATGATGGTTGGGATGAATCAGAGAGAGGCACAATAGACACAAGAGATTATCATAGCGCATATTCAGATAGAGGGAGTGAAGAAGAAGGTGCAGATATAGAGCTCTTTCAACCTCCTGTGGGAACTTATACCCCATTGCCTATTAGCGAAAGTGATAATTTAGAAACAGACCCACTGATAATTCCAAAACAATCTTCTCGAAGTTCATCTTCTGAATCAAAGAAAGGTGTTATAAATAGAAAAAGTAAATATACTCGAAATGAAGCACATATAGGAGGCTTTAGCGATGATATTTTTCTTCCGGAGATGCCAAGATTTAAAAACGGTAGTGTATTAGAAATAATGGTAACAAAAGAAAACATTCATTTGCGTTTAGTAGTTGGGGGAGAAATTGATGAGGAAAAACCCAAATACATTTATTTCGTTAAACCAGGCGAAGCACACAGAGACATAAATCATTTAAAAGGTAGATATCAAGTAGAAGAATTTTTACCTCTTACATTTCCTAATACTCTTTACCCCGAGGTAGGAACAAAAACATATAAGTTCTATTTGATTCGACATGGTCAAGGAACTCATAACTTAAAAGGAACTAATATTACAAAAGACACAAACCTTACTGAAGAAGGAAGACAACAAGCGAAAGATTTGGGTATTAAGATTAGAAATTATACAATAAACACAATGCGAGGCGATATTGATTTACCGAATTTTATATTTGCTTCTGATTTAAAAAGAACAAGGCAGACTGCTGATGAGTTTTTGAAGGAATTACTTTACGAAGATGCTCGAGGTATCCCACCTTATGGAAAACCAAGTGATGGATCGCCTCCATCTCAGGTATATATTTTACCTTGCTCACACGAATTATCCTATAAATCCGATGGAATTTGTGATGGAAAACAAGGAATACCTCCCCCTGAGAATATTACTACTTGTTCACGAACCAATCCTGAATGTCTCACATTAAATAAGTATGACGTAAATTGGGATTATTACTATGATTTTTATGGAAATGCTACACGTTCTCAGGTATGTAAGGCAATGTCCCCTTGTTCTCATCAAAAATGTAGAAATACAGACATGATAAAAGAGGCAATTACTATCATAAACAAAGAAACGATGGAAGGCGGAAAAAGAAAACGGAGAACAAAAAAAAGAAAATCAGTTAAAAAAAATAAAAAAACTAAGAAGAAAAACAAAAGGAAAAAACGGAAAACTTATAAACGTAGGTATAATAAATAAATTTATTTAAGATTCATAAATAACTTTATTTTTATAAATTATAAATTGGGTGTTGGGTAATACCTAACATAATAGCTTTCGTGATTTGTTAATGGATATTTTCTTTCTTTTTCTATTATACTATTTTCTACAAAATTATATACAGGAATAGCATTCCAAGCTATAAAACCAAAATTAGTTCTTCGATTAATTATTTTTTCGCTATATTCTTTTTGTATAGACATTGGTATTTCGCTGAAAGCATAAGTGCTTATTAAAAAACTATTATTTTTAAGATTATGAAAATTATCTAACTGGTAAAAATAAGTTTTTTTTATATTCAATGCGTTTAAGTATTTTTCTTGTAAAAGAGATGCTTCAAATAAATCAAATATGGTATAACTATTAATATTAATTTCATATAGTGGGGCTATGTTATGTATAAAAAAACATAATCCTCCGTAACCACCGCCTATTTCAATAATGTCAATATTATTTAATTTATATTTTTTCATATCTTCCAAAATTAATAAAGAAAGTAATATATATCTTAAATTTGTTGGACTACATGCCATAAAATCTTCAAATGGATGTTTATTCGTTTTTCCATATTTGTCATTTAAATTACATAATTTTTTTAAAAATTCTAAATTATTTTTATAAAATTCATTAAACTTATTTTTAATTACATTTAGGTACTGTTTTCCTTGATCAAAATTAACATGTTCAAGCATATAAGTATAACTATCACATTTTTTAAAGTTCCACTTTTCTGGTTGTAACTTTAGTTGGGTCTCCCTTATAAAATCAGTATATCTTTTGTAAATTGACATAAGACTATAAATATTTTGATTATTTTATTTTAAAAACCCAAACTCAATTTGAAAAAACATTTAAAAATGGTTTAAAAAATAGAAGTTCCATATTTTTCAATAAGATAATCTGCGAATTCAGGGGTTAAAAGCTTCATATAATGAAGGCCTGCGTATTTTTTAATCGGAATATCAATATCGGTTATGAGAGAAGGACTACGGATAAAAAGTCGTTTATCTCTCTCGTCGTATTCAGTTGAGATTTTTTCTTTGAACCATTTAAAACCAGCAGTTGGTTTTTCACCAAATATCACATCTGGCATACAAGTTACTGAAAAATCAACATTGGTTTTTTTACTTATCCTGTCTTGTAAAAGCCTTTTATTAACTTCTTTTGCCGAAATCGGTTTCCCTACTTCGACATCGGGGTATTCTTTTAAAAATAAAGGTTGACCAACCATTTTTATATATAAAACACAAGGATCGTTCCATTGAGGAATAATACAACTTTGTACATGAAGAAGTTTATTCTCGGCATCAATTGAGGGTTTTGAAAATTGAAACTCAATTGGGTTTTCATACCATGTATTTGTTACATTTAACGGCATAAATTCTTTTGTGTTTATAACATTTCTTTGTGTATCAAGAACTAATGATTGACAAGCTGATTGTTGTTGAGTTCTATGAAATTGAGAATAGTGATCTAAAGGGAAGGAAAAACAACATTGAAGAAAAAGAGCAAAAAGATAAATATAATTTATCATTACCTATATAAAATACAAAATCTTTATATATGTTAAGATGAACGAAACATTTGGTGGAAAAATAAATTTTTTTCGTGCTTCTGCTCACTTAAGACATAATAATATGAATCAAATGAACAAACAATTTGAAAAAACAATTAAAAAAAGGAAGCTACGTAAAACCTCAAAACATAGAAAAAATAAAAAACGTAAAACCAAAAAACGAAAAAAATCTAAAAAAAGAGGAGGTTATATTCCTACTCCAATCACAGTGCCTCGTTCTATTTTTTCACAGGAGTTTATAGAACATCATAACAATATGTTTCGTGATGAACCAAGGGCGTTTATTATTGCCATGATGACTCATATTAGAAACAGATATGTAATGGATAACCTATATTCCCATGGTTCTTTACAAGATTTTAGAGCATATTTATATGAAAAAATACATGAACTCTTACAAAACGGAACCCCAGAAGATGTTGAATTTTATATAGAAGAAAGACAACCTTTTTTTGAAATTGACGAAAATGGTAATGAATTTTTGAGCATGGAAAATAATTTATTAGAAGATCTGTCAAATGGAAACGACCATGACTATTTTGTTTCTATGATTAATTTATATCGAGGACTTCCCAGAGGGTTAACGACAAGCGAGATATTGGGAACAGATTAATAAAATATTTTTATAAGTTAAAAAATATTTTATATCTTGTCATAATAACAATCATTAATGAATTCGTTCTTTTATCTGTTAGCTTTTGTAATTTTCGGAATAGTAACTATAAATTGGGCTATTTTTAATCCTGAAGAAGTCCAATATTATATTGATATTATGCCTAATTCATTAACCAATATTACAGACGAACAATTTTCTCACAATTTCTGTGAATCTCGTCTTCAATATAACAAAGGTCCTGAGCAGTGGAACGCTTGGTCTTCGTTAATAATTACAACAGTTCCTTTAGTATTGGGATTCCCTCGTTACAATTTACTTTACAATGTAGCTTGTCTTTTAGCAGTAAATGGTATAGCAAGTTTTCATTATCATTATCACCTAAGTTGGGTCGGTAAACAAGCAGATGAAATTGCCATGATTCTTGCCAACTATTTTGGACAATGGGCATTAATCAATATGTATTATAGAAGCCATGAACAAAATTTAATTAATCGATACAACACAGCATTTATGTATATATTCTTGGTTTTGAACACACTTACAAAATACGACTTTTTGTTTCCATCTATATTTGGGATTTATGTGAGTGGAACATTAATTATGATTCATCGGGTTAGTAAAAAATACAAAGTGCCCTACGGCACCAATCTTGCTATTTCCGGTGTAGGAGCTGTTTGTTGGATTATATCAGAACATTATTGTAATGAATATACAAAATTCGGTCATGTTGTATGGCATGCCTTTTTTCCTCTTGGATTTTATAAATTAATTTTAGATTTTGATGACGCCAAAACATATTTCCGATTCCATAGAAATAATTTAAATACTGCCACGAGAATTCGTAGTAGAACAAACGATTTTATTTTGTAAATGTTTTATTATTTACACGTTCATACCATTCCTTTTCTTCTTTTTCTCTTCGCTTTTTAACTTCTCTATCGTGTAATTCCCAATATTTGTTAGCTTTTAATACAGTATTTTCATATCTACAGTTTTTGGGTCGTTTTGCTTGATCAATCTTATATTCTTGGATATCATTTAAGTGGATAGCTACCATTTCCGAATGAAATTTTTCAGGAACATTGGTAAGGTCCAATTCCATTATTCCCTTGTAACCTTCAACTTTTGTCATTTATTTAAAATGACATTAAAACATAATTAAATTTCATTTAATTTAATTATGATGACGAATAAATTAGACAAAAATATTGTGAATTATATAACTGATTTTTTAGTTCAATGTGATGATTGTAAAACAATGAACTTAAAAAGTAACGAATGCTGTTTATGTAAATGTTCATTTTGTAATTTATGTCAAAATAAAGGTGTTTTTATTACACTCGGTTACTATCCATCATTTTATTGTAAAGAATGTTATGATTATGGAACACGTGGATATTAAATTATTTTCTTTTTTTTAGTGTCTTTTTTTTAGTTCTCTTTCTTTTTCTTTTTGTTTTTTTCCTTCGCCCCCCTCTCTTTGATACTCCTGGCTTTGATTTTGGTAATGTTGGCATGTAAAAGTCGACCTGCGATTTCTTGTAATCTAAAACTGCGGCATCATACTCCCTATCTGCTGCTTCATTAAAACCTTCAAATTTTCTGTTACTTCTTTGTTGACCAGCTATACCCCGTAATTGTTCTCCATTTAGAAATAATTGAGGTCTACTTTCCGTAAGATATCCGATCTTTGTTAAATATTTTCGAGATGCCCTATTAAAATTACCTTCAATTGAACTCATATTTCTTATTATATGTACATATTGTATATTAAATATCATGGCCAAAGTTTACCCAACTACCGTTGGACCTCATGAATATATATATTATCAAATTCCCAAAGATGAAGTTTTTTATAGAGGTGACACACAAATTTATATGAACGAAGGTGAGTTACCTGAAGGTCCTACTTTTTTCGGAAATTTAAAAAAAAGAGTTAAGAAATATGGAATGGTATTTAGATTTAAAACAAGAAAACCTTTACTATTACTTGCCTTGGATAAAAATAAAAAGATAGCCGGTGAGCAGGATAATTTAAAAGTGTATGAAGATGCTCCTGAAAATATTAAAACAATTTTAAAAAATAATTACGGTTTCGATACCCCGAAAGGACTCCGTGAAACTGAATTTAAAAAAGACCATGAATTGCTTAAATATTTATGTAATGAATTGAACATTGATGGATATTATAACAACGAAATGGCTGTTCCAGATGATATTTATGTCGATGAATTTGAAGATGATGGAACAGAAGATACCGATCCATCAAAATTTCATAGTGAGATGGGGTTATGTGATGTTAGAAATAACATGGAGTTAGTAAATTACAGAGAGGATATGGATAAATATTCAGAAGAAGAAAGATTAACTCTATCCCAAAAGAAGAAAGCAATGGATATTAAATACGATGAAGATGAAAAAAGAAACAAAGGTAAAAAAAGTCGCAGAAGAACTTCTTCTGAAGAAGAATTCTCAGACCCCTTTGGGCTTAGTGAAGGCACAGGCTCACTCTCTCTTTCTGGCCTATCTTCAGAACATGATAGTGATAATGACAATCAACCAATGATGCAGCAAGCAATTTTTAGAAATATTATGGATAGTCCACAAGGTTCAAGGAGTTCAAATAGAAGCTCCTCTTCAAGTTCTTCTTCAATGAGTCCATCATCTCCTATTTCCAGTTCAAGATCCCGTGGACAAAGACTTTTTTCGATCCCCGCTTTCTCTCCAGGCTTAGAAAATGTTCCTGAAGATAGAGCTTTTCCACGAACTTTTAGTAATTTAGAAGACAGATTAGCGTTGGGTCTAGAGGAGGATAATTTTTCAACGCGCTCTACACCAAAACGAAGAGAATCGCCTGTGCCGTTTTCACTATTATTAGAAGAAGCTGATGGTATATCAACACCAACTTCCAAATTTAAAAAACAAAAGACTCCTAAAAAAGGAACAGAAAAAGGAGGGAAAAAAAAGGTAAATAAAAAAAGTAAAAAAATAAAAAAGAAAATGCGTAAAAATAAAGCTACTAAAAAAAGAAAACGTAAAAAGACCAAGCGAATAAGCAAATAGGTATGATTGATAATTTTTTAAAAAAATTAATTATCAATCTAATGTATAATGAGTCACTCTATAGCCAACCAAACATGGGCTAACCAATGCACATGTCATATGACAAGAGGAACAGCAGACGACACCCAAGAAGTAGAACCTGGTAATTCATCCCCTCAACAAATTTCAAGTGGAAATGTTAAACTTGGAACTACCACAATTGCACAACCAACTAATGATTACTTACGAGGGTTATCTTGGGGTGGAACAAAATGGGACTGGTCTCAATCATCACCATCTAACCATGTATTAACTTACTATTTTGGTGTAGCTATGGCAAGTAACGACCCTAATTACCCAGCTGGCGTTACTGCTTTAAATGGTTCTCCAATGGCATTAGATAATTGGACTGATTCAGAAAAAGCAGCTATGAGGGTCGCGCTAAATTTGTGGACTCAATTGATGGGAATGCCTACGGAAGAAGTAACAGACGTGTCAGAAGCTAATCTAAAATTTTACATTACTGATACAAGCCCAGGGTATCTTGGAGCACAATATGGTCCTCATAGTGGAACTTATCAAGGAACAGGTATTTATGTGCGTATTTCTGGTGGTTATTGGTCAACTTCTCTTGCGCCCGGTGGGTTCGGATTTATTACACTAATACATGAACTTGGTCATGGTTTGGGATTAGCTCATCCCCACGATACTGGGGGAGGTTCAACTCGATTTCCTGGAGTTACTTCAAGTAGTGACCAAGGTGATAATAATTTAAATCAAAACACTTTCACAGTAATGTCATACATTGATACTAATTCAGGAATAAATCCTTCCTCCGCAACCTCATATGGATTTTGTAAAGGACCAATGGCCTTTGATATTGCGACCATGGAATATTTATATGGCTTGTCAAGTAACTTTCAAGCAAGTGATAATACATATGAAATCACGACTGGCACAGTAGCAGGGACTGATGGATATACTTGTATATACGATACTGGAGGTAATGACTTGGTAATTTATAATGGAGCACAAGCTATTACTATTGATTTACGCCCAGCTACTATTCAAAACGAATTAGGAGGCGGAGGTTTTATATCTAAATCAAATAATACAAGTGTTTTTTCGGGATTAACCATTGCGCAAGGTGTTACTATTGAAAACGCTACAGGAGGTTCAGCTGGAGATACAATTTATCAAGCAGAAAATGTTAACAATATTATTAATGGACAGGGAGGTGAGGATTTCGTTTATTTTTCAGGAAATTATGCTAATTATACAGTTTCTGACATTTCTGGCAGTAATGATGGATCTATTGTTACTGTTTCAATACCAATTAGTGGTGTTACTTACACAGATACATTGTATAATATTGAAAAAATGGTATTTGCTGATGGTATAGTAGATACAAACAATCTTGTATCTCCCCCGACGTTTTCTACCTATTCTGCTACTCCTAATTTACCTATTAATTCTTCAAACACTACAATAAACAGTGATTTAACTATTTCTACTAATTCTCAAAACATTACTAACTTGGAAGTAGTTATTGACCAATTAAATCATACTTGGGTAGGTGATTTGTTTATAACATTAACAAATACTTCCACTGGAACAAGTGTGGTTTTGTGTAGATTATCTGGAGCGGGTATATACGGAAGTTCCGGTAATAATTTTATTGGAACTGTATTTACGGATAATAGTGTAACAGATATAAATTCTATTACATCATCAAGTGTTCCTCACACAGGAAACTACTTTCCATCTAACGATGGTGTTAGAACTTATCTAAATGCTTTTAATGGAGAAAACATAAATTCTACTTGGCGATTAACAGTTACTGATACTTATCCAGCTTTGGACGACGGTCTTTTAGTAAAATGGTCAATAAAAGTTCAACCAAGCCAACAAGATTTACGACCATATGTTTACGGAACAATTTCTGTAAATCATACTTGGCAAACTGTAACCTTTTCAAGACCTTTTGAAAATATTCCAGTAGTTATTGTAAGCGATCCAACTTATGTAGGTCCTGGACCTTGTTTTACTCGTGTAAGAAATGTAACCTTAACTACTTTCGAGGTAAGGTTACAAGAAATGGAACACATGGACCAATTCCACTTTTTTGAAACATGTAGTTACATCGCAGGCGAAGTAGGAACAACACAACTTGATACTGGTAATACTATTCAATTTGGATTTGTTGATACAAATAAAACTGTAGGAAAAAATGGAAAGTTTAGACCGTTCCTTTTTGAAACTGTAAATATAGGTCCTTTTCCAGATACAGCATGTGTTTTAACACAAACCAATACATTTAATGACCCTACTCCTGTAACAACACGAGTTAATTCAATTACTGATAGAACATTTAAGGTCGCCTTACAAGAATCTGAAGCAAAAATAGGAAATACTCCTCCTTGTCCTCAACATGGAACTGAGCGCGTGGCGTGGGTAGCTATGAATAAAGGAACCTTCACTGATTCTACCTATAATTTAAAATTTGAAAGACAAAACACTCCAGAAGCCATAGTAACCAATAACTTCACAAATGTTTCTTTTACTCATTCTTTTATTGCGGCCCCGATTGTCATTGTAAAACCAAATTCTTTTTTAGGTGCTAATCCATGTAATGCCAGGATTGGGCAAATTACAAATACATACTTTACTTGTCAAATGAGAGAAGAATATTCAAGTGACCCAGAGGTAGCTCACCTCCCAGAATCCGTATCTTATTTTGCGATTGGTAATTAATTTTCAAGCTTTTTTATTTCGGTTTCATCTGAAAAATAAATATGTTGAAGAAATTGTGAACAGTTTTTTAAATTATCAATAATATAATTTTTCATTTCAATAAACGTTTCAAACATTATTAAGGTATTATTGTGGATTAGTTTATACAAATCCAGTATTGTCACGACATCTATTTTTGAAATAATAATAGTTGTTGTGCCGCTTATTTGGATAGCATAGATGAGTTTATCCAAATTTAACCAATTAGTCTTTCTTTTTCGACCAGTCGTTGTTCCATATTCTTCACCAATATCTACCAAAGATAATAATTCAATATCATCCAAAAGGGACTCTGGAAATAAAGGATCAATACCTGAGCGCGTATCATAAATTTTTGAAGCTCCATAAATATGTCGAATACACTGAGGGGGAAAACCAAGACTACATGCACTGTAGGGTAAAGTATTACTTGAAGTTACATAAGGATAATTTCCTTGATTTATATCCAACCAAAATCCTTGTGCTCCCTCACATAAAACATTTCCATAAAGTTTTCCGTCCCACAAATAATCATCAAGGTCATTTATATCTTTAACACGTAATCCTAATCTGGCATATTTATCTCTATAACAAGGCGCAATTCCTTTGCCTGTAGTGCCTTGTGATGACTGTAAATTTTCTTTATCATCACGTATATGTCTTTCAGTAACAACATGAGCAAGAGGAGAAACCAAAATTAAATTTGTATTAAACCCATTAGTTTTTAAATATTCAACTTCCTTAAAAAAATCCTCCGTGTTGATAACACAATCAGGACCTATAACTGATGGTATATCATAAAATATACCACTTGGTATTAAATGTGTTTTGTATTTTTTATTATTTTTATAAATTGTATGTCCTGCATTGTTTCCTCCAGCCCATCGGCACACAAATTGATAATTTCCTATTTTTGATAAATAGGAAACTATTTTTCCTTTGGCTTCATCCCCCCAACTTAGTCCAACGCAAATATCAACGTAATTTATCTGTTCCATCGGTATATAATTACTATTGTTCTATAATACTTAATATTTATTAACAAATAAACATTAATCTTAATTATTTTTAGTCCTCTTTTTCCGTATTATTTTTGTGGTTAATATTCACATTCATAAATAACTTTGAACAAATCCAAGTTGCTAACATAATCCACATATTATCAATCGTATTTCCACCGTTATGGACAACCCATCGGATTGCTTTACAATGAGGGGCAGAAACTAAAAAAGGGGACATAATAAACCCTTGAAAAAAACTTGGAACACAATAATACGTATACATATTAGCTGCTGCATAATGAAGGCATATCCAGAAAAGGTATAATCCAGATGCGTTATAAGCATAAATGACCATTGGCTTAACAGTAGGATAAATTGTGTTTCTCATTTTTCCAATTACTTTATGAGCACTTAAACTATCAATTGTTAGGCTATCTTCAGAATTATGAGACGATAACTCAGATTCCTCGATATCTTCTTGTTGTTTACTTCTTCTGGTAGACATACTTGCCATTGATTTAAAACAAAAAATCTCTTTGTATTGTTTTATTTTTATATTTTTAAATAGATACTGGATAAACAAACCCATCTTCCTCAAGAATATTTTGTATGTTTTTCAAATTAGGACTCTTTCTTTTTACCATAGAAGTTTTAATTAATTGGCTATTCGCATCGTTTTCGCGGACAAACAAATTTCTTACTTCATTGAAAGTATCATCATTCATTACTTTTATTGAATGAGACGTTGTGTTACTCTTTAACCACTTACGAAAACTAAGATTTTTGGAATCCTTAGATTTTAAGTATATTTGATAAACAGTAAACAAAGTATAAATATCTGTCGTATTTTCCTTTGTGTAATCTGAACCCGTCATAATACATAGTTCAATAAAATCTTGAGTAGTTATACCTATCGACTTCAAAATTAGCTGTGTATCATATAAAACAATACTATTTTCGATAAGGTTAAAATTTCGTAAAACTCGTGAGACTCCGTAAACAAACATATCCATATCCTCGCTCATACAAGCCCATGCTCTTTTTGTGCGAACAAATTGAGCACACAATTCATCTGCTTCTCCATTTGCTACATGGTAAGAATACCCATAACTTTCAATTAAATATTTCACCTTATTGATTTCTGCTTTTTTTAAGAATACGCATTTCTTTTTTAATGCTTCCACAGTTTCTTGTAGAGCAGCACGCTCTAAGTCATTGTCAGTTTCTTCCATTTTTTCATATAATTCTTTACACTGTTTTTCGGCTCGAATTTTATCTTTGTATCTTTGATCAAGTAGCTCTCTTTTTTCTTGAGGAGGTTTTCCATCGAAAATGAAGATTGGAGTTATGTTATAACAATCAAATAAAGATAGCATAATATACATATTTTCTACAAGACTGTTACTCATAAGATATTTATAAAGATAAATACTAATGTCAATAACAATTGTTTTTCCATTTAATTCCTCCATATTAATTTGTTTTATGCTTTCCTTACAATGCTCTACAATATACTTGTTCAAATATCGGATTCCCATTTTTGTTTTGTTACCCGTCTGAATTTTTAGATTCTAATTCATTTTTTGTAAAATATAATAAAATAATATCAAGTTATTGTATTATAATGCCACAATCAACATATATTAGTTCCACAGACCCGAGTGGCGCTTTACTTCCAGATATTCAACAGTTACTATACACTAACTTTGACCCTTCTTATATACCTATATTTGGCAATACATATTTATTGAAGGATTTCCAAAGTGAAGTAGTGTCAGACTATTTTAGACCATATCAAGGTGACGGTGGTTTGGAATGGCCTCCACCTCTTGCTGTTGATAATAGTAATAATTTATATTGCGGCACTATTGCTTTAGCAAATTTTATTACGCTAATTAACAAAGAGACAGGTCTTCTAACAAACGTTTTTTCGTTAGGATCAGATACACCATCTGGAATTGCGTTTGATAGTGATAATATATGTTATGTAACTATTGCCAATTCCAATGTATCCTTTGAACGTCAAGAATTTGATTGGCCACAAGTATATACTTCTAAAATACTTAAAATTAATTTAACCACCTTAACCGCTATTGAGTTTCAAGTTTCTGGTATTTCCACCAGCAAGCTGGCTGGAATATGTTTTGATTCGTTAGGAAATCTTTATGTTTCAGATAGTTTTGCAAGCACTATTTTTAAAATACGCCCTACCTCATATTCTACGGGTGTTGGTGAGGTGTTTGCTGATGGAAAATCAGGGTTGAATGGTCCTTATGGTATGGCAACCGATCGCTTGAATAATCTTTATGTAGCAAATAGTGAAGCTTGGGAATTGCTTAGATTTGACCCTTCGGGAAATGTTCTATTATTGGATAAGGGCACAAGAGATGTCACCCCTGGATTGCGTTGGCCAACTGGTGTAACTTATAATAAAGTAAATAATAAACTTTATGTTTGTAATTATGGAGCCCCTCAAGGTATGGGGAACATGGCTATACCCCTCTATAATGAGCCTATTCAAAGTATAAAGGTATATCAAATTGTATACGATTACAATTATCTTGGTGAATTATCTGGTGTTACATATACTATACCATTTCCCTATACAAATTCAGCTGGAGATGTAGAAAGAAATTATTACTTTTTCGCAGTAGCTACTGACCTCGATGGAAAAGTATTTACAAGTATGGCTGCCAATAAACCTGATGTTTTTATTCAACAAGGATTCGATTGTATAATTAAGTCTGTTTATGATGTTTACACACCTAAAATTACAGTAGGGGAATTTTATGGCGGCGTTTATAACATCAATCTTAATAACTATGTTCAAGCCTATTACATTAACAGAGTTACAGATACCTTAATTACATCTAACCACAAAACACTTTATATTTGTCAATATAGTTCACCTTTTCCAGATGATACTGTGGATATAGAGTATCCCCCATATCCTTATGGAGTTGTTTGGAAAGTAAACTTAGCAGACCCACAACTTATACCCATTTTGATTTATCCAACGTTTGTTGGACAAACAAATTTATTCTCAAAAATTGGTCCTGGAAATGAAGAATTTCCTTTTCCAAGCGATGAATCAAAACCTTTTTACTACCTGGGAATGACGTCAGAACAGACTGTTTACTACTTAGCAAAACAACCTATGGGGCCTGGAGTAGGTATAAATGCTATGGGTTCATCTGGTCTTGTTCGTAAAATTGGTTTTTCGGAGGTTTCACAATCTAATATATTTGCTGGAATTTCTCTTAAATGTGATTCAGTAGGAAACGTTTATTACCTTATGCAGTTTGTAGATCCTGATGCGGGAGATACTTCACCATTATATAAATTTGAACGTATCGGGGATTTTACTTTTGGTGCTGTAACAAATGTTCCCATTTACATGCCAGCTCAACAAGCTTTCGGTCAAGACGTTACACAGTTTGTAATTAGTAAAGATGATGCTTTCATATATTACAATTTGGGCCAAGACATATATAAATGGAAATTTTCTGATTCTTCTTATGAGAAAATATTTGATAGCACAGCTGTGGCACAATATGATAGTCTTATAGGTAATACATTTTTTGTGGACAACAATGGTAATTTTTATGCTGGAATTACAGATAATAATACCACTCTCATTCAGTGGTTTGTTTGGGATTCCAATAACAATCGGTCTGCTGCTACAATTACTATTTCTGATGGTTCATCTTTTACAAACACATGGATTGGTGTTACAGATATAGCAAGTAATAATACATCTTTTATTAATTTTCAAAAAAGTGGGGAAACTGTGGGAACTGTATTCCGTGTTGTTTGGACCAATACAACCACAGGAACAGCAACTGAACTTTCTCCTAACGGGGTAGCATTAGATGAACCAGCTACAATGACTATTGCTCCTGATGGGTCTGTTGCTTACATAGGAAATAATCCCTTCACGGGCTTTCAGGACGGTAAGGTCCAAGCTATTGTAAGATATACAGTAGATACCAATACATCTGAAAACTTTAGTCGTGTTGTCGATTATAATATTCATATGCAGAATCCTACCTCGATGATTTATGAACCAGGAGCAGAAACCCATGTATATACAGCAAACTCTGTAGAAAATAACCTTTTAAGATTAGCTGTTAGTGGTGATACTGAAGGAACTATTGAAAATGTAACAGTTAATAATGTTACTTTAGCTGGTCCTACTGGTATGATTTATAATACTGTGGACTCGAAAATATACTTGGTAAATTATGACGGTAATACTATTGTAAAATTAACCAAAGTAAGTTCTACTGAATGGGATGGTGAAGATTTCACAGCACAATTAAATGGTCCTGCTTTTACAGGATTAGACGGCCCTTCTGCTCTGGCATTTAACTATAATAATACCGTGTTATATATTTCTAACGCTAAGTCTAACCAAATCCTTAATGTAAATTTAACCACTTTCTACACCGTAATTGAAAATACTAATATCAATAACCCACCTCCATCAGGTGTTCAGTTATCAGAACCAAGTGGCTTAGCATATGATTCAAATATGGGTCAGCTATACATTTCAAATAGCACAGGTAATAATATTTGTCAAATTGCTAACAATGAACAAGTTGCTCTGGTTGATATTGTAACTGACGCATCTAATCAAATTTTAACTCCACAAAACCTAACTATTGATTCAAGTTATAATTTCTATCTGGCTAACTATGGAAATCCAGTTGGTGGGGTTCTCAAAATAACACATGATGTTAGTTTCAACCCGGTTTATGATAATAAACTTGATGGAATACAGCGTCCTCGACAATGTGCTGCTGATAAAAATACTAAAAATATATGGGTAGCTGATAATCACAATTATATTCCTGTATTAGACCCGAGTGGTAATATTACAAAAATTGGAACAGCAGCAAATACAAATGACCCGGATGGTATTATAACGGCGGTATCACCCGATAATTTGGAGCGATATGATGGTAGTGTTGCCATCCGTTATCATCCAGCCCCACAATGGCCCACTGGACCTTTATATATTCTTTTGAGTTATTTTGGGGGAGGAATGGCTGCTTCTCTCCAACCTGGACCAGAAGAAGGAAAATTTACCTTAAGAAAATTAAAAGATTCTCAAGGAAATGAAGCTTTTGGTGGTGGGTTCTTTACTAATGTAGGCAAATTTGATGATCCTGACGATCCAGAGTCTTTGCTTTACTACACCATGGAATCTGGGGCTTCTACCACTCCTGGTGGAGGAGGTGGAGGAGGAGGAGGAGGTGGAGGAGGAGGATGCACTACTCCTTCCTGCGGAGGTGTACAATTCGATATGGCTGTTTGGGTTGTTTTTTCGGGATCCTCTAATGATTTCGGCGCTGGGCCAAAGATATTTATTGGAGGAGGCGAGGGATATGATCAACCAGAAAGAATCAATTGGAAGGCAACAAGTGAATATTGTGGAGGAGATGCAGTTCCTCTATGTGGGAGAAGATTTATGTTAAACAACCCTACAATGAAGGATGTAGATTTCCAATTTTCAACGACTCCCGATGGAACTCATGCTGGTGGAACAGTTTGGACTACTGGTATTACCAAAAGTGGAACTGAAGGTGAATCTGGTGCTTATATTGAAGTTGATATTGAAAAAATTTTCTATTCTACTGATGGAACAGGTATACCAGCCGGTGAGACTTTATATTATTTCAATAAGAATGCCTCTGGATATGGACCTAATCAGAATTCACCAGAGGAAGGTTCACAAATTGCTGCGGCGCAGGGAGGGGTAACCCTAACTGATCCTAATGCTGATTATTTACGTGAATTTGCTGTTCCTGAAACATCAGAAACTATAGATGACGCAATAGAGATTCGCCCTAACGTTTTCTATCGTGAAACAGAGGTTTACGCCGAATCTACTTTAGAAATGCGTAATGAATTGGCTATGGCGCCTCCACCACCTGGCGGAGGAGGGGGTGATCCTGGTATGGGTGACGGTGGAATTGATGCGGAAGGAGGAGATGGAGAAGGTGGTGGAGGGGGTAATGCTGCTGCGACCTCTGGAGGTGGAATAACAAGACTCAAAATTGATAGTTCTACGCAAGTTACTGTTGAAACCCTTGCTATCGACAATCTTCAATCTATGAACTTATTTGGTCAAAATGTTATAGCACCTATTGGAGCAGTAGCCTTTTCCAATGATCATACAAAAATGTATCTTATGGCTGGAACTGAATTTACAACTATTACGTTAGTTCCTCAACTTATTTTAAAACAAGTGGAAAATTATAGACGACCTGTCACCACACAATTCACAGCCACAGATTTGGTTACCTTCCCTGCCAATTCTGGACCCGGAGCATTACCAGGACCTGTGCGCTTTTACACAGCGATTGAAGTTGACAAATATAATTATATTTATGTTGTTTGTCGTTCCAGATATTATAGATGCACTCCCTCAGGTCAAATTATCACTTTTATTGATGCTGTTCCTACAACAGGTGTAAGTTATGCCGAAATCCTTTGGAATACAACTTACATTTGCTATGTGCCTTGGGAAAACTCTCTATTAATCTCTCTTACGCGAGCTAATTCAACTGATAAGGTTTTCTTGTCTTACATATTTGACGGAACCAAGGGTAGAATTGGACCTTACAAAGATACCATGTATGTATATGATATTAGTGGAAACATAGAACCATTTACTGAAATATATGATTTCAGTTACAACATTTACGACAAATATATTGTTGTTGACCCCAGTAATATCCCAGCCAATACCTCAACCGACACGACTTTTCATTTTGTTATGCCAAATGTTTTACCAGCTCCCACTGATGTATTCGTTTTGGCATGTAGTGGCGTTACTATTTCAGATGATTTCTGTAATAACTGCACTTACAACAAATCTAAATTTTTGGCGGGCACATATCCTACCGGTGTGGCATATACTGCTAACACAAACTTTTTATACGTAGCACTTCAAAACAATACGATTTCTCGTATTGACTTATTGGGAACTGTAACAAATAATGTTATTGGTGAAACCGCTGGTCTAAGTAGTCCCACAACATTGGCGGTTGATTTATCTGATAATTTGTTTGTACTCAACACTGGTGGGTTTGTGTCCCAACTTATATTAACTGACGATGTCTTCCAGTTAAATAACTCGTTTGTTACTGGTATAGTAAATCCAATTGATATAGCCTATGACAAATATGGAGGTGAACACTTATACATCTTGAGCGGAAACAGTCCAAGTGTGATTATTACACGCGTAAATGTTTCAGATGGAGCAGGAGCCTTGGTTTTACCACTTGCTTTTGGGACTATTTATGATCCTAATGGTCTAACCATCGATGAATTTAAACCAGGAGAGAGATTCTTATATGTTGCCAACACAAACCAGGATGACACTAATCAAATTGTAAAAATCAGTTTATCTGATGGAGCATACACGGCTTCTCTTGTTATTGGAAACTTACCCAATAAGCCCGGAAAAATGACAAACAAACATGATGGATTCTTATATGTATGTAACACCCAATCTAATTCAATAGGCAAATTTTCTATTGATGCTGTCTGGGACAATACTAACATTAACAATTGGGCATCAAGAAACATTAATGTGCCAGAAGCATTATCATTTGACCCATCAGGTAATCTTTACGTGGCAAACGAAGGAACAAGCCCTCGAAATAGCCGTATTTCAAAGATATGGACTGAATTTTATGATTTCCGTAATGTTGTTTTAACTAACGGAACATGTGATAACGCTCAAATATATGACAAGACAACAGGTTCCTATGTTGTTGTTAATCAAAACACAACTAATCCTACTACTTTCAAAATTCCTTTCCCTTATCCTATTATTCAAGAAACTGATATTAACTCTATGTTACCAGAAGGCTCACCAGGAACTGGAAGTGGAGGTTCAGGTGGCGGAGGAGGTGGTGGAGATGAAGGAGGAGATGGTGGAGATGAAGGAGGAGATGGTGGAGATGGAGGAGATGGAGGAGCCGGAGGTGATGGTGGAGGTGGTGATGGTGGTGGTGATGGAGCTGGCGACGGAGGAGGAGACGGAGGTGGTGAAGCGGGTCCTGGTATTGATCCATCAGGTGATGGAGGAGGAGATGGAGGTGATGATGGAGGTGGCTATGGAGGTGATGATGAAGGAGCAGGTGGAGCAGGTGGCGATGATGGTGGAGCAGGTCCTGGTGTTGATCCATCCGGT